>Ga0194131_10000653_pt1 | contig 58700 bp, 55 predicted proteins | sample TA2KigO120mmetaG_FD_148631 | JGI IMG/M metagenome (GOLD analysis project Ga0194131, IMG submission 148631) | Freshwater microbial communities from Lake Tanganyika, Tanzania - TA2015053 Kigoma Offshore 120m | ecosystem: Environmental > Aquatic > Freshwater > Lake | place: Tanzania: Lake... | reverse complement strand
TGAACCCCCACCACGCCGCTGGACGCGTCGCGTGCGCCGGCGCGAAGCCCGGCGCGAACGCGAGCACCCCGCCCACCTCGACGCGCCGGCGCGCTGCCACGACCAGACCCATCCAGCCGCCCAACGACTGGCCGGCCAACACGATGCGCTCTGGTCGAACGCCCGCTGCGACGAACTGTGCGACCAGCGCCTCGAGGCGCTCGGCAACGCGCGTTTCCTCCTCGCGCCAGGCCGCGAGGGAAGACCAGTCGAGCGCGTAGTCGGTGCAAACGACGTAGAGCAGGACGCGCGGTTCTTCCGCGGAACTTCGGGAAAGCGTTTTCACCGCTGCGGGAGGGCCGGCCAGCGCATCGTCGCTCAGCGGGTCACAGAGGTGGTGGGCCCCCGATTCGAGCCAACCGTTGTTCCAGATGATGACCGCAGCGCGCGCCGCATCGCGGATGAAGAAACCTCGGTGGGTCGACTCGGCCCCGATCGTTCTGGGCAAGAAGCCGCTGCGCTCGGCGGCCGCGCACGCCACGAGCAGGAGCGCCGCGAGGCTTGCGAGCCAGCGGCGCGACATGGCCTAGAAATCGGGCTTGAATTGCGCGAGCGCGGTGTTGAGCACGACGATCGCCCAGATCGCCCAAATCCACGGCTTTCCGCGATTGATCAGTCCGCTGATGATCCCTTCGACCTCCGGCGTCGAGCCTTCACTCAATAGCCGGCCGAACGCCGGACCGAACGGTTTGAACATGATGTTGACGACGATCAGAATGAAGATCGTCGCTCCATAGAGCGCAAGCTTGAGCACGAGCCAATTGGCGGGCAGGAAATCCTCGCCCGCCAACGCCCAGATCACTCCGGCGGCCACCAATCCGAGCGCCACGTAGTTCCACACGTCCTCGATGCCGTGCAGTTTCTTGCCCCATGCCGGCGCCGTCGGCCGGTGGATGTTCCAGACGCCCCACGCCCACACGAGTCCGATGACCCACGCGAGGTAGAGCCAACCGCCGTCGATGGGCGACCAGCCACGGTGCGCGGCGATCGTCAATCCGGAGGGCAGGATCAGGCACATGGCAATGCGCGGGAAAATGTCGACGCCCTGAAGCACCCGCGCGAGCACAGCGCGTTGCTGCGGCGAATAGTCCTTCTTCAGGATCAAGATCGCCGCGTAGTACGTCCCCATGTCGGCGCCGAGCCAGAACGCCATCAACAGGACGTGAAAGAACACGAAAAACGTGGTCCAGATTTCCATGAGCCCTCCCCCGAGCGCGCAGTTTCACCAGCCCTGGGATCGGGTCAAGGGCGGTTCCTGCGAGGCGACGATTGCCGGGCCCGCGATTCTCGGGCTCAATTGCCGGCGGGGAGGACCAGAGCATGGATGACATCCAGACGATCTACGACATGCGCTTCTGGCGAACGCCGGAGGGCGTGCGTCGGCACTTCATGGATTACCGTTTCGGCCAACTGCACTACCGCATCTGCCAGCCGCCGAAACCGGACAAGGTCCCGCTCCTCTGCTTCCACCTGAGCCCCAACTCGGGTCGGGTCTACGCCAACTTCATCGCCGAGATGGGCAAGGATCGCATCGCGATCGCCCCCGATACTCCAGGGTTCGGCGAATCGAGTCCGCCCTACAGCGAACCCTCGATTTCGGACTATGCCGCCGCCATGGGGGAACTCGTCGATTCGCTCGGCATCAAGCAGTTCGATGTCATCGGCTATCACACGGGCTCACGCACCTGTGTCGAGATCGCCCAGCAGCGTCCCGATCAGGTGCGCCGCGTGATCCTGATTTCGGCGCCCGCGTACTCGGAAGAGGAACTCAGGATCCAGTACCAATCGATGGGTACGCCGGCCGCCGACGACACCTCGGAGGACGGTTCGCACATCGTCAAGAAATGGAAGGGCCACTGGCGCTGGAAGGACAAGAAGGCGCCGCCGATCTTCGTCCATCGCGAACTGTGCGAGGCGCTGCGGGGCGGCGCCACCGCCTGGTGGGGCCACCACGCCGCGTTCCGGTTCCAACATTCCCGCGAGCTGCCCAAGGTCGAGCAGCCGGTGATGATCCTGTGCCCGAAGGACGACCTATGGACGCCGACGCAACGGGCGCGCCAGCACCTGAAGAACGGCAAGTTCGTCGAACTGACCGAGTACGCCCACGGGTTCCTCGACGTCCACACCGCGCATGTCGCGACGATCGTACGCGACTTCCTGGATGGGCCCGCCGACGACCGTCCGGGCAAGACCGTTCGCAAGCCGATTCCGCCAGCGCCCGCCAAACAAGCCGAGTCGATCCGTCGCGAGTTCTGGGACGGGCCCTACGGACAGCTCCACCACCGTCGCGCGGCGCCGACGAAACCCAAAGCGACACCCCTCGTTATGTTCCACATGAGCCCGAATTCGGGCCGGATCTACGAGGCAATCATCCGCGACATGAGCAAAGACCGCATCGCCCTCGCCCCCGACACCCCCGGCTTCGGGGAATCCGAGGCGCCGCGCAACCCGATCGAGATCGAGGACTTCGCCGCGACCATGGCCAAGTTCATCGACGCGCAGGGGCTGAAGCAGGTCGACATCATGGGCTATCACACCGGCTCGATCACGTGCATCGCGCTCGCTCTGTTGCGGCCCGACCTGGTGCGCCGGGTGGTGCAGATCTCTTCGCCGGTGTTCACCGACGAAGAGCTCGTGCAATTCCGCGCCAAATACGCCCCGCCCGCTATTCACGACGACGGGTCGCACCTGGCGGCGCGTTGGGTCAATCAGTTCAACTTCTATGGTCGGAACGTGCCCCGCGAGGTGTTGGCCCGGAATTATGCCGAAGGGCTGCGCGGTGGACCGGCCTCGTGGTGGGGACACCGCGCCGCGTTTCGCTACGACCTTCGCGTCCACCTGCCCAAAGTGACGCAGCCGATCCTGATCATCAACCCGAACGACGACCTGGTCGTACAGTCGCCGCGCGGGCTGCCGCTGATGCAGAACGGCCGCATGCACAATTTCGAACACCACGCCCACGGCTTCATCGACACGATCACCGACGAGTTCGCGGCGGTGCTGCGCGGCTTCCTCGACGCCCCGTCGGTGCCGCCACCAGCCAAGCGATGAGCGAACCGCACGCCTACCCCTATTGGCGATCGCCTCCCGGCGTGCGGCGCGACTTCATCGACGGCCGCCATGGGCAATTGCACTACCGCATCGCCCGCCCGGCCAGGCCGACGCGGGCGCCGCTCCTGTGCTTTCACCAAAGCCCGGGTTCGAGCCGCATGTTCGCGCGCTTCCTCGCGGCGATGGGCACGGACCGGTTGGCGCTCGCGGCCGACACCATCGGATTCGGCGAGTCCGATCCCCCGCCCGAACCGAAGGAGGTCGAGGATTTCGCGGCCGCCATGGTCGACCTGCTCGACGCGCTCGGGCTCACGACCGTCGATCTCATGGGGATGCACACCGGATCCAAGGTCGCCGTCGAAGTCGCCAACCAGCGCCCCGACCGGGTGCGGCGCCTAGTGCTGATCGCCGCCCCCGTGTTCACGGCCGAGGAATTGGCCACGTTCCGCCACGAGTACGGCGGCGTGCCCATGGTCGAGGACGGCAGTTTCTACAAGGGGCGCTGGGACATGTACGTCCGCTACCGCGGGCCGCACATGGACACCGACCTGCTGCAACGCGAAATGGCCGAGAGCGTGCGGGCCGGCGAGCGCTACACCTGGGGCCACCGGGCGGCGTTCAACTACCCCTTCGGCGATAGAATCAAGAACCTCGACAAGAAGGTCCTAGTGCTCAACACCGAGGACGATCTCGTCGTCCAGACCCGACGCGCCAAGGACTACATGCGCGACGGACGCATCGTTGAGCTCCCGGCCGATCGGTTTGGTCACGGCATGCTCGATGCCGACACCGCGGCGATCGTCGACATCGTTCGCCCGTTCCTCGACGACCCCGTGGCGCCGGCGATCGCCGATCCGAGCGCCGCATTACGCCAATTGATCGCCTCGCCGGCGCGCGCTCCGGGATTCGTCCGGCGCGCGTTCGCCGACCAGCGCTGGGGCCAACTCCACTACCGAAGCTGCGAGCCCCTCCGTCCGACGAAACGGCCGTTGATCTGCCTCCACGCCAGCCCGCTGTCCGGGAAATCCTTCGCGACGATCATGCCGCTCCTGGCGCAGGACCGAGTCGTGCTCGCGCCCGACACCGCGGGCTTCGGCGAGTCCGACCCGCCACCGACGCCCGTCGAGATCGCGGACTACGCCGAGGTCCTGAGCGACTTCATCTTGAAGCGAGGGCACACCGACGTCGACCTGTTCGGTTTTCATACCGGCAGCCTGCTCGCGGTGGAGATCGCGCTGCGCGTCCCCGGCCTGGTCAACCGATTGGTGCTGTACTCGGCGCCCGTGTTCTCCGAACCGGAGTTGGCCGAGTTCCGCGAGCACTACACCCCCGTCGCCTTCACCGAAGACGGCATGCACAACGTCAAGCGTTGGCAGTCGTTCTGGCGTTGGCGCGGCCCAGGGCAGACCGTGTGGATGTACGCCAACCAGTTCGCCGAAACGCTGCGCTGGGGACCGATGTATTCCTGGGGCCATGCGGCGGTGTTTCGTCATCCGTTCGCAACGCGGCTGGGACAACTCGAGAATCCGATCCTCGTCCTCAACCCCGAGGACGATATCCACGAACACACCAAGCGTGCGGCACCCTTGCTAAAAAACGGACGCGTCCACCCGTTGCCAGGATTCGGCCACGGCATGATGGACACGCGGGCGCCGGAGATCGCGGCTCTGATGCGGGGATTCCTCGACGGCTAGTCGCCGAACAGCGACCGTTCGCCGTAACGGATCAGGCGGTAAATCCGGTAGACCGCCAGCCCGATCAGCACCCCGATCAGGTAGGCCACGCCCAGGACAACGATGTTGTCGGTCTGCAGGTATCCCGCCGATTGCACGAACGCGACCAGGGCCACGCCCAGGATGAGGCAGACGTTGAACGCGACATCGATCCCGACGGGTTTCTTGGGGGGCGCCATGCCCCTACTCTAGGGGACCGCACGCTCCACCGCAGCCCCTTCGTTTGGTCTTGAACCCACCCGGCGCAAGGCCATATCAACGGTGGCCTGAACCAACGAAGGCGCGAACTGACGATGTCGGGATATTTCAAGACCGCCCTGCTCCTTGCCGGCCTGACCGCCGTGTTCATGGCACTCGGGCATTTGGTCGGCGGCCAACAGGGCATGCTGATCGCGCTGGTGTTCGCCGGCGGGATGAACTTCTTCGCGTATTGGTTCTCCGACCGCGTGGCGCTCGCCGCCTACGGTGCGCAGCCGGTCACTCGCCAGGACGCACCGGTGCTGGTCGACACGGTCACGCAGCTGGCCCAGCGCGCCGGCCTGCCGATGCCGCGCGTCTACATCATCGATAGCCCGCAGCCGAACGCCTTTGCGACCGGCCGCAATCCGGAGAACGCCGCCGTCGCCTTCAGCACCGCGCTGCTGCGCAACCTCACCCACGACGAGGTGGCCGGGGTGATCGCCCACGAGTTGGCCCACATCAAGAACCGCGACACGCTGATCATGACGATCACGGCGACCCTCGCCGGGGCGCTCAGCATGATCGCCAACTTCGCCATGTTCATGGGCCACAATCGCGAGAGCAACAATAGCAACCCGCTGGGCGCCATCGGCGGCATTCTCGTGATGATCTTGGCGCCGCTCGGCGCAATGTTGGTCCAGTCGGCGATCAGTCGCAGCCGCGAGTATGAGGCCGATAGCGTCGGAGCCGAGATCACGGGCAACCCCAACGCGCTCGCTTCGGCGCTCATCAACCTGCACAACGGGGCGCGTCAGATTCCCAACGAAGCGGCCGAGCGAAACCCGGCAACCGCCCATTTGTTCATCGTCAATCCGTTGAACGGGCGCGGTGCCGACAACCTGTTCTCGACCCATCCGTCGACCGAGAACCGCGTCCGCCGGTTGCGTGAGATGTGCGGAGACGCGTTACCGGCCACCGGTTCGCAGGACGATCCCAGCGGCCCGACCGGCCATCTACCTGGTGCCGTGCCGCAGCGGCGGCGACGCCCGTGGAACTGAACGCCTAGTGCACTCGGGTTTCCTGGATCAGCGTCAAGCGGTGTAGGCGGTCGTCCACGAACACCTGCGCGCTACGGCTGCGGGTCTGACCGTCATAGCTGATCTGGATCGTCTCGTAGACGTAGGATCCGGAGAGGTGCCGGTATTCGAACACGAGCATCAAAAGCCGGTCGTCCACCGGCCAGCAACTGCCCTTGAGTTTCTCGTGGTCGAACCACAGACGCTTGTCGTGGCAGGCGCCATTGAAAGGCGTTTCGCTGACCCGCCCGTCGGGCCACGTGTAGCGGTTCAGCTGGCGATAGGGATAGAGCCCGTGTTCCGGCAATTCGACCGTGATGTCGACGCGATGGCGATCGACCAAGGTTCCCTGCGCATCCCAATACGAGTAGGTTCCCGTCCACGCCCCCGCATGGCGCGCGAGTAGCGGGATTTCGCGACGCACCACGTTCATGGCATCACCCGTCGCTGTGGAGTGGTGACCGACGGTCCGCGCGTAAAAGTTCGCGTTCGCTCGCCCGAGGAGCGAACCACGGTTTCAAAGGTCATGGTCGACATCTCATCCTCCCGCGAATTCCCCTTCAGCTAGTGTAGGATCGCGCCCGACGACGCCATAGGGGGAGAGGTCTTTGCCCGATATCGCGATCACCCGCCATTTCGTCACGGTGGGGCGGCGCCAGGTGCACTATCGCCGGGCGGGTTCCGGCCCGCCGGTGGTGCTGTTGCACATGTCGCCCAACTGGTCGAAGAGCCTCGATCCTTTCACCAGCGCCTATGCCGAGGCCGACTTCACGGCCATTGCCCTCGATACCCCGGGCTACGGCATGTCGGACCTGTTGCCGATCCAGCAACCGGAGATCGGCGACTTTGCCGACGCTTTGCGGGAGACCCTCGATGCACTCGGGATCGAACAGTGCGGGCTGTTCGGCTCGCACACCGGGGCCACGATCAGCATGGAGTTCATCCGCCGCTACCCGACGCGTGTGACGGCCTGCGTGTTCGACGGCTATCCCGGCTACACCGACGACTACCGCGCGGACATGCTCAAGCACTACCTGCCGCCCATGGAGCCCAAGTGGGACGGCGCCCATCTCGTGACCACCTGGCACAAGTTCCGCGAGCAGTTCCTGTTCTCGCCCCTGTTCCGGCCAAACCGCGCCAACCGCACCAACGCCGCGCCGCCGAGTCCGGAGTTCGTTCAGGACAACATCCTCCCGCGCTTGATGACCGGGGAGAACTACAACGTCGGCTACTCCGCCGTGTTCCGCTATCGCGGGATCGAGCCGATCGCCGAACTTCGGGTGCCCACGTGTTTCGCTGCGCGGCATGGCGATTCCTTGATGAAGTCCTTCAATCTCTTCACCAACCTGCCGAAGAACTGTTGGACCCAGAAGATGCCGCGCGACCTGACCGCAGCAGCCAAGAAGTATGCACGCATCTTGAAGCCGTTCCCGGCCAAGGTGCCGGCCTCACCCGCGCCACGCCCGAGCACGATCCCGGGCAAGCTTACGGGCGACTTCCTTTCGCTCCCCTTCGGCCAAGTCATGGTGCGCCGCGCCGGCGGCAGCACCGGCGTCCCGCTCGTGGTGCTGCCGACGATGCCGGGATCGGGCGACCTCCATGAAAAGGAATTGCTCGCTCTCGGTCGCCGCCGGCCGGTGATCGCGATCGACCTCCCGGGGTGCGGCGATTCCGATGGCCTCGCCGAAGCCCCGTCGGTCGCCGCGTTGGCCTCGGCGCTCGAGCAGATTTTCGCGGCGCTTTCGATCAAGCGCGCCGACCTCATGGCGTGGAACGGGGCTGCGCTGGTCGCCGCGGAGTTCGTCAAGAAAACGCCCGAACGCGTGCGCAAGCTCGTGCTGTTCGCACCGATGTTCCTGCCGACGGCGACGCGGCTTGCGCTCGGCCCGGCTTACGCCGAACCGATCGTGCCACGCTGGGATGGTGGTCATCTGCTCCAGCTGTGGTTCGCACTCCGCAACGAGCAGCTGTTCTGGCCGTGGTACAACGAATCGGTCGAGACGATCCGCGACATCGAGCCACGAATCGAGCCACGCCACCTCATGCGTCGGCTGGTCGCCGTCCTCAAGCAATACCGCAACTACGCGCCGGTCTATCAGGCGTTGTTCGGCTACGCCATCGAATGCACCCTTCCGGCGATCAAGACGCCGACGCTGGTCACCAGCGCCGAACACGACGTGTTCGACCGCTTTGCTCGGTCGGCGGCGCGCCAAATTCCGGGCGCCTTGTTCTCGGGCGGCGATGGTTCGACGGCCTCCCTGGTCGCGAGCGTCGAGCGTTTCCTGACGAGGTGAACATGGCCGCTATCACACGACACTTCGTCACCATCAACGGCGGCCGACAGGTTCACTACCGCCGAGCCGGCAAGGGCCCCGCGGTGGTTCTCCTGCACGCATCGCCGTCGTCCTCCCTGGCCCTGACGCCGTTCATCAAGGTGTTCGGCGATCACGTCACCGCAATTGCGCTCGACACCCCCGGTTTCGGCCTATCGGATCCGCTGCCGGCGCGCGCGCCACAGATCCGCGACTACGCCCGCGCCGTCGCCGAGGCGCTCGACGCTCTGGGCATCAAGCGCTGTATCCTTTTCGGCACGCACACCGGCGCCACGATTGCTTGCGACTTCACGCTCCGTTACCCCGGCCGCGTGGCGCTTGCCCTGTTCGACGGCTACCCCGCCTTTCCGACGCAGGAACGCCGCGACAACCTCGCGCACTACATCCCGCCGTTCGAGCCGACGTGGAACGGAACGCACCTCACCGATTTCTGGTTGCGTTACCGCGAGATGAGCATCTTCTGGCCCTGGTACAAGCGCGATCGTGCCCATCGCGCGATCGCCGGCACCTGGCCGCTCGATCGCACGCATGCCATCGTCATGGCCGGACTGCTCGCCGGCCGTGGTTATGCCAAGGGTTATGCCGCGGTGTTCCGCTATCCCTGCACCTCGGCCTTCAAGCAACTCAAGCGACCCGCCTGCTTCGTCGGTCGCGAGGAGGACTCGCTCATCCGCACCCTGAAGGAACTCGGCGATCTACCGGCGGGAAGCTGGACCGAGGTGTTCCCCAAGGATGACCATGCTGCGGCCCAGTCCTACGTCCCGATCATCAAGAAACACCTGAAGGCGCTCACGCCCACGCGTCGGCCACGCGCCGCCGCCGCTCGCGGGGCCGGCGTGACGCGGGACTATGTCCGAGCCGGCGGCCACGAGATTCTGCTTCGCCAAGCGGGTGCGGCCTCCGCGGTTCCACTGCTGATGCTGCCGGCGGCCCCGAGCGCGAGCGACCTGATGAACCCGCTGATCGGTGCGCTGTCCGCCTCACGCCGGGTAATCGCCTTCGATCCTCCGGGTGTCGGCGACTCCGATTCGGCCGCTGTCGCAAGCGTCGAAGCCCAAGCCACGGCAACCTTGGCCCTGGCCGACCGGCTGAAGATCGCGGCGTTCGACCTCTATGCGGCCGGCGGAGGGACCGCGATCGCGACCGCCGTGGCCCTCGCGGAGCCGGAGCGGGTGCGGACTTTGTTCCTGGAGGGCCCACCCGCCCTCGATGACGCGACGCGGCACGCCATTGCGCCCCATTACGCCCGCCCGATCGAACTCGCCGCGGATGGCCGTCATCTCACGGCCCTCTGGGAAGCCCTGCGCTACGAACAGCTCTACTGGCCCTGGTACAACACCCAGCGCTCAGCCGTTCGTGAAATTGAACCGCAATTCGACACCGACCAGTTGACCCTGCGTACCGTCGGCATCCTGAAGCAATACCGAAACTTCGCCCCGATGGCGCGGACGCTCCTGTCCTACCCCCTGCTATCCCGACTTGCGCGCGTGAAGCCGCCGATGGTGATCGGCGCGACACCGAGCGATCCGTTCGTGGGGTGCGTTGACGCCGCGGGAGCCGCCGTGACCGGGGCCAAGACCGTCATGCTGCCCGAGCCCCCGGAGGCCAAGGCAGCGCTCATCGCGCGCTACCTCAGCTAGAACGATCGAGGCGCCGGGCGAGGAAGTCGTCGATGCGCGCGGCAAAGGCCTGGGGCTGATCCTGGCTGATCCGGTGGTCGCAGTCGGCGACCTCGCCGGTCTCCGAACCCGGTATCAGGCCCTGCAGCTTGGCCGCGTTCTTGGGTGGAAACACCGCCGAGCGGTCGCCACGTAGGATCAGCGTCGGACAACGCACCGTGATGCGGTGCCACATGTCTTCTTCGAGGCGATGTTCGGTGTGGCTGGCGCCGGGCACATGGTAGCGCCACTCGACCTCGCCTGACGGCAGTTCCTTGAAGCTGTACCGGGCGTAGTGATCGCGCATCGCCGGCGACCACAGGGCGCTGAACGGCATCTGGGCCTTGGCTGTCGCCAAATTCGGAAAGCGAAAAGCGTGCTTGATCTCCTTCTGGACACGGGCGTTGATCGACGGATCGAGCGACAGGCCGGCATCGGCGCAGACCAGGGCGGCGACACGCTCGGGCACGCGCGAGCCGATCAACAGCGCGATATTGCCGCCAGTCGCGGCGCCGACCAGGACGACCTTCTCGAGTTTCAGAGCGTCGAACAGTTCGATCGTGTCTTCGACGTAGTCGTCGAGTTCGTAACCCTGTTCCGGGTACTCCGACAGCCCATGCCCGCGCTGGTCGGGGGCGATGAAACGGGTCGCCCGTCGCGAGGCATCGACGACGAAGTCCCACACCCGCGCATTGGTTCGGTTGGGGTGCAACAGCACGACCGCCGGCGCCTCCCCGGGCCAATCGAGGTAGTGCATGCGCAGGCGACGAAGCGCGACGAAGCGGGACTCGGCGGGTCGACGGAGGGTCATGGCGCCGGGAGACTGGCGGCAATGTCATCGCCGGGTCAAGCTCGGCTTTCGCTCGGGCGATGTGGCGGCTAAGAATGCGGGCAGCAACCCATGGCGAACGTCCTCGTCATCAAGCACGGCGCCCTCGGCGACTTCGTCATGGCCACCGGAGCTTTCGCTGCGATCCGCGCTCATCACGCCGGGGATCGTGTGGCCCTGCTGACCACGACGGCTTTCGCCGACCTTGGGCGATCGAGCAACCTGTTCGACGAGGTGCTGGTCGACGAACGGCCGGGGTTCTGGCAGCTCGGCCGGGTGCTGGCCTTGCGCCGGCAACTGGTCGCGCTCGGCCTCAAGCGCGTGTACGACCTCCAGACGAGCGATCGAACCGGCATGTATTTCCGTTTGCTGCCGTCGCCCAAGCCGACATGGTCGGGCATCGTACGCGGTTGCTCGCACCCACACGCGACGCCCCACCGCGGCCGGTTGCACACCATCGACCGCCTCGCCGAACAACTCGCGCTGGCCGGTGTCGGTCCGACGCCGGCCCCCGACCTGGGCTGGCTCACGGCCGACGTCACCCGCTTCGGCCTCCCCGCGCGCTATGCGCTTCTCGTCCCCGGCGGCGCACCGCATCGCCCGGCCAAGCGGTGGCCCGCGTACCGTTACGCGGAGTTGGCGGCGATGTTGCTGGAACGCGCCATAGCGCCTGTCCTGATCGGCACGCGAAGTGAACACGAGGTCCTGGACGAGATCCGCCGCCGCGAATCACGCGTCCGCGATCTCGGTGGCCAGACCTCGCTCGCCGACATTGCGGCCCTCGCACGCGGCGCCGTGTTCGGGGTCGGCAACGACACCGGCCCCATGCACATCCTGGCGATCACCGGCTGCCCGAGCGTCGTGCTGTTCTCGGCCGAATCGAATCCCACCCGCACGGCCCCGCGCGGCCCTTCCGTGACGATCCGGCAGGTGGAGGACCTTGCGACCCTACCCCTCGCGGCGGTCAACGCGGCGATTGCCGAGGTCGCTCAATCGGCTTGGGGGCCCTGAGCATGTGGTCGGCCAACACCTTGTTCACGTTAGCGGTCGTCCTGCCGCCGGTAGCGCTGTTCGCGCCACGGGGAACCGTGGTGATCGGAGCCCTCGCTGCGATCGCGGCGTTGCGCGACCGCGAGACGCGTGTTCATGCACGGGACCTGCTGATCTCCCCCTTCGGCATCGTGCTCGCGATCGCGCTCGTCTGGCCGCTCGCAACGACCTTCTGGTCCCCCGACACCGACCGCGCGCTCGGCGTGTGGGGAAGCCTTGCTGCGATCACCGTTGCCGGCACAATTCTGCTCGCCGCCGGACGCACCGCCGCCAACAACGCCCCAGGTCGGGTGGCCCAAGGGCTCCTCGTCGCCGGCGTGCTGTTTGGCGTCCTCGCAACGATCGAACTCGCCAGCGGACGGTGGCTGACGGGATTGGTGCGCGGGTCCACGCTCGTGGAAGTCATGAGCCGGGGCAGCGCCATTCTGGCGATCATGGTGTTTCCCATCGCGGTCGCGGCTTGGCGTCGGGGCGGGGTCCCGGCTGCAGGAGCATTCCTCTTCGCCCTGATCGGGATCGTCGTAGCGCTGCCCATGATGGCGGCGGTGGTCGCGGTCATGGCGGCGGTGCTGGTCGGCGCCGCCCTATGGGGATGGCCGCGCGTCGGTTGGGGCGCCCTTCATCTCGGCATATTGGCGGCCGTCCTGCTCGTCCCCCCGGGCCTGCTCCTGATCGACACCAGCGGCCTCAGCTACGCGGCGACGGGCATTCCGGAGAACTGGTTGCATCGCGTGCACATGTGGCGCTTTGCCATGGAGCGCTTTGCCGAGGCGCCCATCTTCGGCTGGGGCCTCGATGGGGCTCGGGCCCTGCCCGGCGGCACGGCCCAAATCCCGCAACTCAACGGCCACGCACCCTACCTGCCGCTCCACCCGCACAATGCCGCCATCCAGCTTTGGGTCGAATTGGGCGTCGTGGGGGCCGTCCTGGCCGGCACGATCGTGAGCTTCTTCCTGACCCGCATTCGCCTCCTCCACACCGAACGGCAGGCGCGGGCGGCGATGGCCGCCAGCGTCACGGCCTGGTTCGTGATCGCCGAACTTTCGTTCGGGTTCTGGCAGAACTGGTGGCTGGCGGTTCCTTGGATCGCCGCAGCATTCTGGCGGGCGATTGCGGAGCCAACACGCCCGCAACGCGCCACGTAGTACACTTCCCGCCGACCAGAAGGCACCGTCATGACCGATGTCATTCCGCTCCACACCTCGACCCCGCTCTCGCGACTGCGGCGCGACCTCGTGCTGGCCTACCATGTGCTGGCGAGCCAAGGGCACGGCAGCGACATCGCCGGACACGTCACCGCGCGCCTGCCCGGGGCCGACTCGTTCTGGACCAACCGTTTTCGCCTCGGGTTCGACGAGGCCACGCTCGACGAACTGCACGAAGCCGATCTCGATCTCCAGGTGCGCTCGGGAAACGGAATGATCAGCCCGGCCCTGACGCTGCACACCGAAATCTACCGGCGCCGGCCAGACGTCAACGCGGTGGTCCATTCGCATCCCGTCAATGGCGTCGCGCTCAGCGCCATCGGTGCGCGGTTGGCGCCGATCGATCAGCAGGCCTCGATCTTCTGGGACGACATCGGGTTCTTCGACGAACACCACGGCGTGTTCATCGATGGCCAGGGAGAGGCGCAGGCGGTGGCCGCCGCGCTCGGCCGTCAGCGAGCCATGATCCTCAAGAATCATGGCATCGTCGTCGTTGGCGAAAGCGTGCGCGAGGCGGCCGTCGCCGCGATCATCCTCGAAACGGCCGCGGCGGTGCAGATCAAGGCCATGGCCGCTGGCGCTCTCGATCCCATGCCGGTCGAGGCCCTGCGGCAATCCAAGTCGTTCCTGTCGAAGAAGGAGTTCTTCGACTGGCGTTTCGAATATTTCAGCCGATGCGTCCTGCGCGAGCGGCCGGATCTGGCGAAAACGCTCGGCCCCCAGACCTGACTTGCAAAAGCGCTTGAAGACGCCACAATACCCGCCATAGGAGAACACCCATGCCAAACCCGATGCTGCGGCGCGTGCCACGCGCCGAAATGACCGAGCGGATGCGCAACGACTACGACGCGGCGCTTGAGATCCGCGACGACGCCACGATGTTCGAGGTCAGCGCCAACGCGCCCGAGCTCATGGAGTGGTACAAGGACAGCTTCTACGCCAAGTTGTTCTACAGTGGCCGGGTCGACGTGCGCTCCAAGGAACTGCTGCGCTATCGCCTGTCGATGACGCATGGCTGCGCCTTCTGCAACCAGGGCAATCGGGTGGCGGCACGCAAGTCCGGCGTGACCGAGGATCAGATCACCAACGTGATGAACGAGAATCACGCCTGCTTCAGCGCCAAGGACCGCGCCGTCCTGAAGGTCGCCGACCAGATCTCGATGACCAACATGATGGGCGACCTGGACCGCGGCCTCTACAACGAGCTTCGCGCCCACTTCGACGACGCGCAGATCTTCGAACTCGGCATGGTGGCCGGCATTCTCACCGGCATGGCCAAGTTCATCTTCGTGTACGACCTGGTCGAGAAGGAAGCCAACTGCCCGGTTGTGCCCGCCCGGCAACAAGCGGCGGAGTAGTCGATCCGCAACATTCCTCGAGTACGGACGAGCCTCCATCCGTTGCTGACCGGGATGCTCGTCACAGGGAGCGTGCTCGCCATCGCTTCGTGTGCGCCGATCACTGAGCGCTGCGCGCGCGCCAATATTCTGTCGGTGACCTCGTACCAGCGTTGCGTCGAGGAAGAGTATCGCTCGGCCGAAATGCTCCGGCGCAAGGCCGAACGTTCGGAAAACAGCAACTCGACGATCCGCGATGACTAGGCGGCCCCAACGCCGGACGACCGCGTCGAGCCGACCCCGCGCGTACTACGTGTCACTGGTCAGGCGGTATTTCCAACGCATGGATCGCGGCGACATCGAGGGCACCGTCGAATTGTTCCAGGCCGACGGACAACTCCTCTGCGACGGGCTCGGTATCCGCCCCAAAGGGCATGACGAACTCCGTGCCTTCTTTCGACGGATGATGGCGAATTCGCGCGGAATGGTCCACCGCGCCGCCGATTTCGTCGTCGATACAACCAATCGGCGCGTCGCCACCACCCTCGTCAATATCAATCGGCGGCCGGGCGGCGAGCGCTTGGAGATGCTGAACTGCAACCTCTTCGAGATCGGTCGCGACGGGCGCTTCATCCGCGTGCGGTTTTGGTTGGGACAGGCGGTGCCCGACAGCGTCCATCGCCGGAAGCCAGCGAAAACGACGCGACGCCCGCGACGCTAGGACTTCGGTCGTAACGCCACGACGTCGTCTCGCCGCATATCGCCGTCCCAGCGCTTGGCGAACGGCGCTTCGAGACCGAACTGATCGAGAATCCGTGCCACGACGTGGTCGACGATTTCGCCAACGGTTTGCGGGCGATGGTAAAATGCCGGATCCGGCGGCAGCACCGTCACCCCGAGGCGCGCCAACTTGAGCAGGTTTTCGAGGTGAATTTCGGTGAGCGGCGTCTCCCGGGGGACGATCACCAGGCGGCGGCGCTCTTTGAGCACCACCTCGGCCGCACGATGCACGAGATTGTCGCCGAACCCATGGGCAATCGCGGCGACCGTACGCATCGAGGCGGGCACGACGACCATTCCATCGGTCTTGAACGATCCCGACGAGATTGCTGCTCCCATCTCGCCGGCCGCGTAAGTCGCCGCCGCGAGGCCCCGAATTTCGCCGAGTGTCCTCCCGGTCTCGTGCTCTAAGGTCTGCTGCCCCCACTTGGACACGACGAGGTGAGTCTCGACGTCCAGCGCTTTCAGCGCTTCGAGCAGGCGTACGCCGAAGATCGCGCCGCTGGCGCCCGTGATGGCGAGGACCAATCGCATCCGGCCTACATACGCCGGCCGCTCGATCTTGGCAAAACGGCTATTTTCCGACCCTCTCGCAGCCCGCCCCACCCGGGTGGGCGATATCGTCGTGCGCAGCCCGTTTTCTGCCGACGGCCTGTCGGCCGCGGCCCAGGCCCTGTTCGCCTAACCCGCGGCCCGGCTCTTCGCGAATCCGCCGTATTCGCCGCGGTCGTTCCACACCATTTGATCGAGCACCTTGCCGCCGCGGACGGTCATCCGATCGATGAAACGGATCCCGGCGTACTCACGACCATCGAGCGTCTTGCCACGCAACGTTCCATAGCAATAGACGATCGTGCCGCCGGCCGGTGCCGGGGCTTCGTCGAAACGGTGGAACGTCTTGAGCGGATAGGGATAACGCTTGAGCATCGAGTCGAGGAGTTCATCGATGTTGGTGAACCGGCGATCGCCGGGGAATACCGTCCAGAAGTCGGACGCCAGCATGGCCTTGGCGGCGTCGTATTTCGATTCCTCCATCAGCCGCAGATAACGCAAACAGAACTTGGACGCCTCCCCCATGGCCGAGCGGTCGTCGGGCTGCCCGAGGTCGGGCCCAGGCACCGCGAGGTTGCCCTTGCCGATGCCGTATTCGCCTTGATCGTTCCACACCCGTTGGTCGACGAAGCGGCCATCGGCGCCGACCGTGAAGCGATCGAGAAAGCGAATGCCCGAGTATTTGGCGCCGGTGTCGATGCGTTCGCCGTTGAGCGTTCCGTAGCAATAGACGACCGTCCCGTCGGGCGACCGACATTCGTCGAACCCGACGAAGGTCTTCCAACTGTTGCGTTGACGTCCGGCGCTGTAGGCGAGCAGCTCTTCGAGCGCGTTCATCCGGCCGGTGCCGGGAAACACCATGAAGAAGCCCGGCGCGAAGTAGGTGCGCGCCGTCGCCAGGTCGCGCTTCTCCATCGTGCGCAGAAACGACAACACCCGCTGCGAGGCCGCACCGCGCGCCAGGCTCTCGGCGGAAGACAGGTCTTCGGCAAGGTTCGCCATGATTCCCTCCACGTTCAGCGCGCAAGGCTACCAGGAGTGAGGCCCGGCGTCAGTCCCGTTGGCGGCCGGCGATCAGGTCCAGGATGGCGCTGAACAGCCGATACCAGATCAGGCCGAGGAGCACGATGAAGGCCGCAAACAGCGGCACGCTCAAGACCGTCATGCCCTGGTGCTGGAACCAAGCGAGGCCGTCGACGCTCCACCACGCGATTCCGCCGAGCGCGATCAGCAAGGTCGCCAGCGTCGCCACCGCAATCGCGATCAGCACCGGCTTGGGCATCGGCAAGCGCTCGTTCATCGACATTTCCATCCGTTGGCCGAACCGCCCTATGGTAGCATCCGCCCGCCCGGCAGGCGGCCGAGATCCTCGCGACGTCCTGCCGAATCCGGATCATCAGCCCATCGGTCAGAGGCCAGGACATGAGCGCCCAGAGAAACGGTTACACGCCCCTCAAGCAGCAACTGCGCGGCCCCGACATCGTCGTCGCCCCGGGGTGTTTCGACGCCTTCTCGGCGATGATGGTCGCGCGGGCGGGCTTTTCGACCGCCTACGTGACGGGGGCCTCGATTGCGTACACGCGGTTGGGCATGCCCGACATCGGCCTCGTCAGCATGAACGAGGTCGCCCAGACCGTCTCGTTGATCGCCGAACGCGTCGAGATCCCGCTCATCGTCGACGGCGATACCGGCTATGGCAATGCCCTCAACGTGCGCCGCACCGTGCGACTGTTCGAGGCCTCGGGCGCTGCCGCTATCCAACTCGAAGATCAGACCTTCCCGAAACGCTGTGGCCACCTCAAGGGCAAGTCCGTGGTGCCAACCGGCGAAATGGTCGGCAAGATCAAAGCGGCGTGCGACGCTCGGCGATCGAGCGATTTCCTCGTCGTGGCGCGAACCGACGCAATCGCGGTCAACGGTTACGACGATGCCATCGAGCGCGCTGAACGCTTCGTCGCCGCGGGGGCCGATGTCCTGTTCATCGAGGCCCCCGAGAGCGAACAGCAGCAGCGCGACATGTGCGCCCGCTTTAAAGGGCGCGCCCCACTGCTCGCCAACATGGTCGAAGGCGGCGCGACGCCGCTCAAGAACGCGAAGGAGTTGCAGTCCCTGGGCTACGGCCTGGTCATCTTCCCGGGCGGCCTGTTCCGCGCCTATAGCCACATGGCGACGGAGTATTTCGCGACGCTCAAGCGCGACGGCACGACCAACGCGTTCCGCAACCGCATGTATGACTTCAAGCAGATCAACGAGTTGCTCGAGACCGACAAGGTCCTCGCCCAAGGCGGCCAGTACGACGCCAAGAACTTTTCCTAGATGAATAGTTCTCCCTCCGCGCGGCTCCGCCGACGATTGGACGGATCCGGTATCCTGGTTGCACCGGGGTGTTTCGACGCGTTCTCGGCGTGGATGATCGTACGCGCCGGGTTCGAGGCGGCCTACGTCAGCGGTGGCTCGATCGCCTACACCAAACACGGGATGCCCGACATCGGCCTCGTCAGCATGAACGAGGTGGCGACGGCGATTTCGCTGATCGCCGAGCGAAACGACGTGCCGCTCATCGTCGATGCCGACACGGGCTACGGCAATGCCCTCAACGTGCGCCGCACCGTGCGACTGTTCGAGGCTTCCGGCGCCGCGGCCGTTCAGCTCGAGGACCAGACCTTTCCCAAGCGCTGTGGCCACCTCAAGGGTAAGACGGTCGTGCCGACGGGCGAGATGGTGGGCAAGATCAAGGCTGCCTGTGACGCCCGGCGGTCCGCCGACACCCTGATCGTCGCCCGATCGGATGCCATCGGGGTCGAGGGCTATGCGGCGACCATCGAGCGCGCCGAACGCTACGTCGAGGCCGGGGCCGATGTGTTGTTCCTCGAGGCCCCGGAGACCGAGCAGCAGCAGCGGGACATGTGCGCGAGATTCAAGGGTCGCGCTCCATTGATCGCCAACATGGTCGAGGGTGGCGCCACGCCGCTCCGGAGCGCCACGGAACTCGAGGCGCTCGGCTACGGCATCGTCATCTTCCCCGGCGGCCTGTTCCGCGCCTATAGCTTTCTCGCGACCGAGTACCTCGCCGCTCTCAAGCGCGATGGCAGTGCCGATGCGTTCCGGGAACGAACGTACGATTTCAAGCAACTGAACCAGTTGCTGGGAACCGAGGCGATCCTAGCGGACGGGACGCGCTACGACGCGGAGCACTTCCGCTGATCGTCAATGGGACACGGTGTGTACATCGCACCGCGTCATGAGCGCCGTGCTCAGCTCGGGAGCGAGACACCGGCCGGCGGGCGATCGCCCTTGTTCACCAGGAACGCCTGTCCGCGGGTCAGGAAATCGCCCACCAGGTTGAAGAACCGCTGGGGCTGATCGACCTCTGGCACGTGCGCTGCGTCGTACAAATAGATCATGTACGAGGTCTTGATCCTGGAACGCAGCAACACCGAGGTCTCCTCCGGGATGATGCCTTCCTTTTCGCCGTGGATGATCAAGGTGATCGCCGTGATCTCCTTGAGCTTTCCGGCCAATTCCTCGTCGAACACGGCCGAATAGTGCTGCGCGGTTTCGCGGTTCTTGGCCGAAACCTCGGGTGTGCGGTTGTCGGGTTTGATGTTCTCGGGGTGCACATAGGCCCGCTTGAGCATCTCCTTCGGATCGGTGGGCATCGGCGGGGAACCCTTGGGCCGTAGTCCGCCCGTGCCGACGAGCACCAACTGGTCGATCTTGTCCCCGGCCATCACCGCCAACCACGCCGCAATGTAGCCGCCGATCGAATGGCCGATCACGTCGGTCTTTTCCTTGATGACGGTGTCGACGAACGCGAGGAACACTTGCGCCAGCGCTTTGCCGCCTTTGACCCCGGCGTGGAGCTTGGTGCCGTCGTAGCCGGGGAAGATCGGCATGTAGACCGTGAAATGCTCGGCCAGCTTGTCGAGCGGCTCGGTGAACCGAACGCCGGTTCCCGAGTGCAGGTAGAGGACGGGACGGCCGCTGCCGGCCTTGTAGTAGCTGAGCGGGCCGGTGGGCAACGTGACGTCGTGACGTGTGTAAGCCATAACAGACCCCTAGAGATTGTGGACGTGCGGCCGCACCTTGTCGCGGAACAGGCGCAGCGACTTGGCCGTCACTTCATCGGGCACGTTGCCGATCTTCATCGACAGGCTCATGCAACCGTGTCCGAACTCCTTGTGCAGGTGGTGAATCGACTCGGTGACCATCTCGGCGGTGCCGCACATGATCGCTTTCTTGGCGAGCAGGTCTTCGATCGGCACGCGCATGATCTTGCGCATGTCCATGAACTTCTTCTTCGAATCGTCGTCGTAGTAGCGGCTCTTCTGCAAGACCAGCTGCTGAGCCGTGCGCATGCCGCCGCCCAGGATGTCGGCCAGGAAGTTGCGACCCTCCTCGAGGGTCTCCTTGGCCTCCTTGAACGAATCGGCGATGAGGCACGAACAGCCGATCAGGATGTCTTCGGGTCCCGGGTTCCAGCCACACTCTTTGGCTTCGTCGCGGTAGACCCGGATCATCTTCTTCGTCGCCTCGACGTCGGTGATCTGCACCAGACCGAGCATCGCCCCTTCGCGGGCCGCCAGCTTGGCCGAGCTCTCCGTCGAGCCCGACATCAGGATGCGGGGGTGCGGTTGCTGGTAGGGCTTTGGCCAGATCGAGATCGCCCGGAACTGATAGTACTTGCCTTCCCACCCGAACGGCTCCTGCGCGGTCCACGCTTTCTTGATCAGGTGGATCGCTTCGATCAACCGGCCGTACGATTCATCGGGCGGTACGTTGTAGGCCACGTACTCATGCGGAATGCCGCGGAGCAAGCCAGCGATGAGCCGGCCGCCGCTCATCACGTCGAGCATGGCGTACTCTTCGGCAATGCGAATGGGATTGAGCAGCGGCACCAGGCTCCCGACGATCGCAATCTTGGCCCGTTTGGTCCGTTCGATCAGCGCCGCTCCGATGATGTTTGGGTTCGACATGAGGCCGTACGGGCTCATGTGGTGTTCGTTGCACCCGATCCAGTCGAAGCCGCATTCCTCGGCCAGCGTCAGGTTGTCGAGATAGCCGCGATAGAGGTTCGCGCCCACCTTAGGGTCGAAATCCTTGTTCGAAACGGGCCAGTCATGCGGGACCGTACGCGTCGCGGTGTAAGGCATGAGATGGAAATAGCTGAACTGCATCGTTCTCCTCCGTGGGCGTCACCGGTCCCGGTCACCCGACGATAGTCGCGATGGGAAAAGAAGGGGTGCGTTGTTTCTACGCACCCCTTTATCGCCTCGGGTCGCTGGCGACCGAATCCTAGCGCTCGATCCGCATCTCGTGGTGATTGAGGATGAACGCCGCGTTGCGGAAGTTCTTCACCTTGGCCGCATGAGCCATGTTGTTGGTCTGCTCGGCCACGAAGATGAGCGAAGCGTTGTCCCGGTTCATGGCCAGCAAGTCACTCAGGATCTTGCGCCGCTTGGCGGTGTCGAACTCGGTTTCGGCCGCCTTGACCAGCGGCATCTCGGCCTCTTCGCAATACACCGGGCCCCGCTTGGCACACGAGTAGAACGACGAGAAGCCGACGCCGGTGTCGAGATGGCCGGCGAAGTCGGACGCCGACCCGAACGCCTGCACATCGGGCGGGAACTGGCCGCTCAGGAAGTGCTGGATGAACTCGGTCACCGGCACGATCTGGACCCGCGTGCGGATACCGACCGCCGTCAGTTGCTGGGCCAAGGCCTGATACATGTTCGACAACGTTAGGCCGACCTGCACGCCTTGGATCACCAAGTCGACGCCATTGGGGAAGCCGGCCTCCGCCAACAGCTTCCTGGCTTGCGCCTGATCGAACGGATAGGGCTTGAGGTCCTTGTTGTAGCCGAAGGCGATTGGCGGCGCGTGTTGCGATGCCGGTGCACCGAGCCCGCCATACACGTTCTTGATGATCGATTCTTTGTCGATCGCGTAGTTGGCGGCTTGACGCAGCCGCTTGTCACGCCAGGGCGATCCTTCCTTGTTCTGGATGAAGGTGATGCCGTGGGTATTGACGGCCGACACCGAATCGACCGTGAAGTTCTGGGCCCTCAGCGTGGCGAAGTTGTCGGCCGAAACGTCGGTATCGATATCGATCTGGCCCGACAACAGCGCCTGGTTGCGTGCCGCCGCCTCACTGAGTGCGATCAGTTCCAGCTTGGATATGTTGGCGCGCTTCTTCCACGACGTTTCGTTCGCCTCGAAGCTCGCGGACTCCGGGGCTAGGCGGGTCAACTTGTACGGGCCCGAGCCGATCGGCGCGGCCGCGAAATTGGCCGGCCCCATATCGGCCCAAGCTTTCGGCGCCGGCAGCATGACGACCGCCAGGCGTTTGGGCCAAATCGGCGACGGCGCCTTGGTCACCATATCGAGCGTCGTCGCATCGACCACGTTGGCCTTGTCGAGCTCGCCGATCCACTGTCCCACCGGCGTCGTCTTTCCCGCATCGGTTTGCAGCCACTCGAGGACGGCTTTGATTGCTGCGGCATCGAGCGCTTCGCCATTCGAGAATTTCACGTTGGCGGGAATTTTGAATCGCCATGTCGTCGGATTGACGTTCTCCCATCCCTCGGCGAACTCGCGTACGACATCACCCTCCTTGGAGATGGCGGTCAACTTGTCGAACATCGGCGACCACGTGAACACGCTGGGCGTGCCGCGCGCCGTAAACGGATTGCCGCGGCCGCCGGGCATCGCCCAGGTTCCGACCCGCAAGGTCTCTTGCGCAGACACCGGCGCCGCGTCGATTGTCCCTACGGCGCCGCCGATCAGCAGCGCCAAACCGGCGATGCAAGCACCGCCTCGTCCCCTGGTAACCATGTCGCTCCCCGTATTTTCTGCTCTCGACCTCTCCACCAAATGGGATGGTTGAGCGCAGTCATCTTAGCGTTTGATCAGATAGGGCGCGAGGCCGCTCCACACCCGTGGGGCGCGAGACCCGGAGGCCGCCGCAATTCATCCGTCCCGCGCACCGCAAAGTGATGCGTTGGCTAACCGGTGGTTAGCCGGGACGCGAGGCTTTCTCCGGACGCCGCCGCAAGCGTCCAGCCGAGATGGCCATGACCCGTGTTGACATAGAGACCGGGTACCCGGGTCGCGCCGACCAGGGGCTGGGCATCCGGCGTCATTGGGCGGAGGCACGCCCAGAAGGAGGGCGCTCCATCGCCGACCGCCCGCGGGAACAGCGCACCGAGCGCGTCCAGTACGGGTTGGGCCCGGTGCGGCTCGATCGCCGAGTCGTTGCGCCCGAGTTCCGCGATCCCCGCCGCCCGCAAATTCGACCCTAGACGGCTGATGACCACGCGCCGTGCCTCATCGGTAATGCTCACTCGCGGCGCTGCCCGCTCGTCGGCAATTGGCACCGTCACGGAATAGCCCTTGATCGGCCAGATCGGCAGACGAATACCGGCTTGCGCCGCGAGAATCCGAGAGTCGACTCCGGCGGCGAGCACCACGGCGTCGCATCGCCACTCCCCGCCCCCACCAGCCACAGCCACGACACGACCATTTTGGATCACGAGGCGCGCTTCGGTCCCTCGAACGATGGCGACGCCGCGATCACGACAGGCATCAGCCAGCGCCAGACTGAAGCTATGGGCGTCCCCCGATCGGTCATCGCGAATGTAGATGCCGCCGGCGATCGCCTGCCCATCCAGGGGCAGGGCCGGCTCCACGGCCCGACACCGCTCGTGATCGCAGATCTCCGGTTGAAACCCCGAGGCGTGCAGCAGATCGAGGTCCGCGATCGCCGCATCGAACGCCGAGCGACTGCGATAGATCGTGAGAATCCCCGTGCGCGAGTCCTGCCAGGCGATGCCGCTGTCGGTGAGCAGGCGGTCGAATGCGACGCGACTGCGATGGGCCATCGCCAACAGGGCCTTGGCGTTCCGCCGATATTGCTGTGGCGCGCACTGGCGGAGAAATGCGAGGCCCCAGCGCCACTGCGCCGGATCGGCGGTCAGACGCAGGGCGAACGGTGCGTTTCGGCGCCCGACCCAGCGCAGGGCCTGACCCGGCGCCGCCGGACTCGACCACGGCACGGCATGGCCCGCCGAGATCTGCCCGCCGTTGGCGAACGAACATTCCGCCGCGAGTTCGGGTTGGCGCTCGACCAGGGTGACCGAGTGGCCCGCGCGGGCGAGGAAGTAGGCACTGGTCACCCCGATGACGCCGCCGCCGATGACGACGACTCTCATCGCTCGTACGCTCGCCGACGCCGACCCGTGGCGAAGAGGGAAATACCGACCAGAACCATAGCTCACGCTAGTATATCGTCATGGACACGCCCGCGAGCCCCGCAATCCCGAGGCTCCAACAGGTGCTCGGCGCCGAGCACGTGTTGGTCGACGAACCCAGCCGCCGCTTTTTCTCCACCGACATCTTCCGGACCCGGGAAATCGCCTGTGTCGCCGTGCGCCCGGGCACGGTCGAAGAGCTTGCCGAGGCAGTGCGGATCGCGACCGATTCAGGCCTGGCCGTGCTCGCCCGCGGTGGCGGGATGTCTTACACCGACGGCTACCTGCCCGACCGCACGGCCGCGATGGTCATCGACACCAAACGGCTCAACCGGGTCGTCGAGGTGAACACGACCGACATGTACGTCACCGCCGAGTGCGGGATCTCCTGGCTCGAACTCGACGCGGCCCTGGCGCCGCACGGCGTGCGGACGCCGTTCTGGGGCACGGGCTCCGGACGCTATGCCACGATCGGAGGCGGGCTGTCGCAGAACGCCATCAACTACGGATCAGGACGTTACGGACCGGCCTCCGAGTCCTGCCTCGGGCTCGAGGTCGTGCTGGCCGACGGGCGCGTGCTGGTCACCGGTTCGGCGGCGACGCCGTACCGTCCTACGCCGTTCTTTCGTCACTACGGACCGGACCTCACCGGCCTGTTCCTGTCCGACACTGGCGCGCTCGGCGTCAAGGCCCGGGCAACGTTGCGGCTGATCCGACGGGCGCCGGTGCTCGACTACGGGTCCTTCGAGTTTCCCGACCATCGCGGCACGATCGCCGCCATGGCCGAGCTCGCGCGCTCGGCCCTGCCCTCGGAGATGTCGGGCTACGATTCGACGGCGGTCGCCTACATGATCCAACGCCGCAGCCTGAGCGAAGACGTGGAACGGCTCGCGGCCGTGGCCCGCCACGACGGCCTCGGCGCCGCCGCCCGAATCGCTCTTGCGGGACGACGTGGTTTGCGGGGCGCGGCCTATAGCGTTCACTTCACGATCGAGGGCCGCGATCAAGCCGATGCGGCGAGCGCGCTCGCGGCGGCCAAAGCCATCTGCCGCGGGGCGGGGGGCAGGGAACTCGAACCCTCCGTCCCGCGCATCGTTCGCGCCGGACCGTTCCCCGAGCCCACGTTGCTGTTCAATGCGGACGGCAAGCAGTGGATTCCGGTGCACGTGATCGTGCCGCACTCGCGCGTCGTGCCCCTGATCGAGGCGGTCGAGGAGTACATGGCGGCGCGAGCCGATGACCTCGATCGCCTGGGCATCGAGTGGGGCAACTTCCTCGCTCCCGCGACGGCGCAAGCCCTACGGGTCGAGCCCTGTCTGTTCTTCCCCGACGAGGCCAACGTGCTGCGCCTGTCGTTCTTCGACGAGGAGTATCGCGGCAAGCTTCGACGTCACCCACGACGGCCCGAGGTTCACGACGCCGTGCGGCAGATCCGGATCGACATCGGGCGGATGAGTCAACGCTTCGGCGGCGCACATTTCCAGATCGCCAAGATGTATCCTTACCGCGAAACCCGAGCGCCGGAGACCTACGCCCTTTTGCAGGCGGTGAAGGCCTGGGTCGATCCCAAGGGCCTGATGAACCCGGGATCGCTCGGCCTCTGACCCGCGCTGCGAACGGGGTGCAGCGGGGCGCGGTGCGGGCCTCTGGTGCCGCGGCGCCACGGGGGGCGACCCCGGCGTTGGTAGACAGCCACTTTCTACCGTTAGACTGGCGCAATGCCGCGCACCGAACTCATCGACGTGGAAAACTTGGCCAACCGCATCCCCGATGGCGCCCTCCTGGCGCTGCCCGCGGATCGCAACGGAGTCGCCCTGGCGGCGACCCGCGCCCTGATCCGACGTCGCGCCCAGGGGCTCCGGATCCTCACCGTCCCGACCAGCGGAATGCAGTCCGATCTGCTCATCGGCGCGGGATGCGTGGCCGAAGTCGAGACCTCCGGCGTCTCGCTCTCGGAGTATGGCCCGGCGCCACGTTTCGGGGCGGCGGTGAGCGAGGGGACGATCGTCATTCGTGATGCCACCTGCCCCGCCGTTCACGCCGGTCTGCAGGCGAGCGAGAAGGGCGTTCCTTTCCTTCCGCTGCGCGGGATTCTCGGCACCGATGTCCTAAAGTTCCGACCCGATTGGCGCGTCATCGACAACCCGTTCGAAGCGGGGAGCGACCCGATCGTCTTGGTCGCCGCCGTGCAGCCCGATATCGCGTTGTTCCACGTCGCCCGGGCTGATCGCCACGGCAACGTCTTCGTCGGCCGCGAACGCGACCTCGTGACCATGGCCCATGCGTCCCGGCGGACGCTAATCACGGCCGAACAGATCGTCGATGTCGACCTGATGCACGATCCGGCCTACGCGGCAGGCACGCTGTCGTCGTTCTATGTCGAAGCTGTTGCGGAAGCCCCACGTGGGGCTTGGCCGCTCGGCCTCCACGGTTGTTATGCCGAGGATGCCGAACACCTAACGCGCTACGCGAGCGCCGCTGCGACGCCCGAGGGATTTCGCCGCTACCTCGACGAATTCGTCTTTGCCACCCGAGCAGCCGCCCAATGACGGCCTATCGGGCGGAAGAGCTGCTGATCGCGGTGATCGCCGACCTGCTCGCGGGATGCCGGCACGTGGCCGTCGGCATGGCCTCGCCGATCCCGGGTTCAGCCGCCCTCCTGGCGCGTCACCGCAGCGGCGGGGCGATGCGGGTCTCGATCCTGGGCGATCCGGAAAACACGTTCTGGTCCGACGGCGGCAAGGAGCTGTTCGACTGCGCCGCCCAGGGCCGCATCGACGCGTTCTTCCTCTCGGGTGCCCAGATTGACGGCCAAGCCAACGTCAATCTGGTCGGAATCGGCGATTACCCGCGCTCGCGCCCGCGGTTCTCGGGCTCGTTCGGGGCGGCCTACCTCTATCACCTGGTGCCCAAGGTGATTCTGTTCCGCCCCGATCACAGCCCTCGCGTTTTCGTGCCGAAGGTGGATTTCATCAGCGCCGCGGGCACGAGCCCGCCGAATGTGTACCGGCCCGGTGGTCCAGCGGCCCTGGTCACGGGGAGCGCACGGTTCTCCTTCGATCGAGCGCGCGGCGGTTTTCGGCTCGAATCGGTTCACCCTGGAAACGATGTCGCGGCCATCCGGCGCAAGACCGGTTTCGATTTCGGCGAACCGACCACGATCCCGACGACGACGCCACCGGATGCCGAAACCCTGGCGCTGATCCGCGGCCCGATCCGTCAGGAGATTGCCCGCCCCTACCCGCGCTTCGCCACGCAACTAACGTCGAACTGAGGAAACCATCCATGCGTCCGTTGAGTGAAGGGGCTTTGGCCGGCCTCAAGATCGTCGATCTCTCCCGCGTCCTGGGGGGACCGGCCTCGACGCAAATCCTGAGCGACCACGGCGCCACGGTGATCAAAGTGGAGCCGCCGACCGGCGACGAAACCCGCGACTACGGCCCACCGTTCGCCCACGGCATCGCCGCCTACTTCGCCGGGCTCAATCGCAACAAGCGAAGCCTGGCGCTCGATCTCACCAAGGACAAAGGTCGCAATGTTTGTTTGCGGCTGCTCGAGGATGCCGACGTGCTGGTCGAGAACTTCCGCACCGGCACGATGGAGAAATGGGGCATCGGCCCCGATGCGCTGCGCGCTCGTTTTCCGAAGTTGATTCATGCCCGCGTCTCGGGCTTCGGCGCCGACGGCCCATTCGGCGGCCTGCCGGGCTACGACGGCGCCGTACAGGCTTGGGCCGGGCTCGTCAGCATGAACGGCGGCGCCGAGGAGGATCCGGTGCGGGTGGGCTTCTCGGTGGTCGACCAGGTAACCGGGCTTTACACGACGATCGGTGTCCTGGCCGCGCTCGAAGAACGGCGCAAGTCGGGGCAGGGCCAATTCTTCGAAGTGACGCTCTACGATTCGGCGATCACCCTCCTGCTGCCCTACGCGCACAACTGGCTGATGTCGGGCCAGAAGCCCAAGCGCATGGGCAACTCGAGCCCCAACATATCGCCCTATGACCTGTTCAAGACCAAAGGCCATCGCGTGTTCCTGGCGATCGGCAACGACCGGCAGTTCGCCCGGCTCTGCACCGAACTGGGTCGCCCCGAACTCGCCGACGACCCGCGTTATCGGACGAACGCCGATCGCGTCGCCAACCGGGTCACGTTGCGCGCCGCGCTCGAAGAACTGATGGCGGGCGTCGACGGTGCCGAGTTCGCCGAGCGACTGATGCGGCTGGGTGTGCCCGCGGGCGCTGCGCTCGAAGTGCCGGACGTGCTCAGCCACCCCCACACCAAGCACCGCGACATGGTGGCCGAAATGGGCCGCTTCCGCGGTACCGGGACGCCGATCAAGTTCGCGCGCACGCCAGGCGGCCCGCGCAGCGAGCCCCCGGCGTTCGGCGCCCACAGTCGCGACATCCTGCGTGAGGTGGGATACTCGGAGACCGCCATCGACGCACTGATCGCCGAAGGCGTCGTGCCCGCGGAACGCTCGCGGTTGGCTTAGACGTGCCCTCACCGCTTCCGCGGTGGGCCCCTCGTCTCCCCGTGCACGGGGAGAGGTGCCGAGCGCGACGAGGGGTGAGCGCGGGGACGTGCGTTGGTCTAGAGTTCGCAGACAACAGGGTAGCCACACCATGACCAGCAGCGTGCGATTTCAGACCAGCACCCACTGGGGCGCCTACGAGGCCGAAGTACGCGGCGGCAAGATCGTCGCGTTGCACCCGTTTGCCGGCGACCCCGATCCCTCGCCGATGGGCGCTTCGATTCCGGGCGCCCTCGACGTGCCGGCGCGTGTCCGCGAGCCGATGGTACGCCAGGGCTGGCTCGACCACGGGCCCGGCGGCAATCGCGAGAAGCGTGGCGCTGAGCCGTTCGTCGCCGTCTCCTGGGATCGCGCCTACGATCTTGTCGCGGCCGAACTCGAACGCGTACGTCGTCAGTTCGGCAACGAGGCGGTTTTCGGCGGCAGCTACGGCTGGGCCAGCGCCGGAAGGTTCCATCACGCGCAGAGCCAGATTCATCGCTTCTTGAACCTGCTCGGCGGCTACGTCTACCAGGTGAATACTTACAGCCTGGCCGCCGGTGACGTGGCCGTGTCGCGCGTCCTCGGCGGCTCGATCTATACCTACCGCGCCCAGATGACGAGCTGGCCGGTGATCGCCGAACACACCCGCCTCATGGTCATGTTCGGTGGCGCCCCTGACAAGAACGGCCAAGTCGTGGGCGGCGGCGCCCCGGAACACACCAATAGTGTCTGGTTGAAGCGGTGCCGCGCCCAGGGCACTCGCTTTGTCAACGTGAGCCCACTGCGCGATGACGCCAACCCGGAACTCGAAGCCGAGTGGTTGGCGATCCGGCCCAACACCGATGTCGCGTTGATGCTGGCGCTGGCCCATACCTTGGTGAGCGAAGGGCTCCACGACCCCGACTTTCTCGCTCGCTGCTGCACGGGCTTCGAGACGTTTCGCGACTACGTGATGGGGGTTCCGGACGGCATCGCCAAGACCGCCGAGTGGGCGGCGGCGATCACCGCGATTCCGGCCGAGCGAATCCGCAGCCTCGCGCGAGAGATGGCGGCTACCCGGACCATGATCAACGTCGCCTTCTCGCTGCAACGCGCCGACCATGGCGAGCAGGTGTTCTCGGCCGCGATCGCGCTCGCGGCGGTGCTTGGGGAAATCGGGCTACCCGGCGGCGGATTCGGACTCGGCTACGGCGCGATGAACCTGATCGGCGACCCGACCCGGACGATTCGGGGGCCGGTGCTGCCGCAGGGCGAAAACCGGGTGAAAACCTATATCCCGGTCGCCCGTATCGCCGATGCCTTGCTGGCACCCGGAACCACCATCGACTACGACGGCCATCGCCTAGTCTATCCCGACATCCGGCTTGTTTATTGGGCGGGCGGCAATCCGTTCCACCACCACCAGGACTTGAACCGCATGCTGCGGGCGTGGCGCAAGCCTGACACCATCATCGTGCACGAGCCGTTCTGGAATGCGCACTCGCGCCACGCCGATATCGTCTTGCCGGTGACCACGCCCTTCGAGCGCAACGACATCGGCTGCCGGGGTCAGGACAGCGTGTTCTTTGCCATGAAAAAAGCCGTCGACCCGGTCGGCCAAGCGAAGAGCGACTACGACATCTTTGCCCCGATCGCCGAGCGCCTCGGCGTTGGCGAGGCCTTCACCGAAGGCCGCAACGAAGAACAGTGGTTGCGACATCTGTACTCGACGTACCGCCAACGCGCTGCGTCGGATGGCGTCGATACCCCGACGTTCGATGAGTTCTGGTCCGCCGGGCACTTCGCCATCCCGCGGCGTGAGCGCCGCCAGGTTCTCTACGATGGCTTGCGCCGCGATCCCCAGGCTCACCCGCTGAGCACGCCCTCGGGCAAGATCGAGCTTTTTTCGAAAATCGTTGCCAAGTTCGGCTACGACGATTGTCCGGGCCATGCGACGTGGCTCGAACCCGCGGAGTGGTTGGGCAGTGGCCTCGCCCGGCGCTTCCCCCTGCACCTCATCTCCAATCAACCCGACGGTCGCCTTCACAGCCAGTTCGACCACGGCAAGGTGAGCCGCGACAGCAAGGTGGCGGGGCGTGAGCCGATTTGGCTCAACCCTGAGGATGCCACGAAGCGAGGCATCCGCGCCGGCGACGTCGTCCGCGTGTTCAACGATCGCGGCGCCTGTCTCGCTGGCGCGGTGCTGACCGAGGGCATTCGGCCTGGTGTGGTGCGTTTGGCCACCGGCGCCTGGTACGACCCGCTGGAACCAGGACGGATCGGCAGCCTGTGCGTCCACGGCAATCCCAATGTGCTGACCTACGACCGGGGCACGTCGAAGCTGTCCCAGGGCCCGAGCGCGATGAGCGCGCTCGTCGAGGTCGAACGCTTCGTGGGCGACGTACCGCCGGTGCGCGCCTTCGATCCGCCGGCCATCCTGTACCCCTAGGTCGCGATGTCGCAGGGGGCCAGCCGTTGATCCAGATCAATAGGCCGTGGCCTCACGCTCCTAGAGTTTTCGGCAGCGGGCCGGTCATCCACGCCGGCCATCAACACAGGAGCAGGGTCATGGGTCAGCTTCCGATCACTTGGCACAATTACGGCCGCCACGGCATGTTGGCGGAAACCACCGCCGACGAAGGGTCGCGGATCGACTTCGCCATCAACCTGCAGCGCTACCTGGCCACCCAGATGTGGCCGGGCCATCGCACGGTCTACGACAAGGTCGCCGAGCCCAAGTTCGTCAAGCAGAACGGGCGCAAGCCCAAGAATCGCCACGAGGTTCGCAAGGCGATGCTGCGCGAGCCCTACTTCCAGTACTGGAGCCACCTGCGGCTGTTCGCGCAAGAGAACACCTACTGGGAGCGCAGCCGCATCGTCGATCGCCAGCTTCCCGAACTGGTCGCCAAGGCCAAGCCGCGTTCCTCGGACAAGGGCAAGCTCGAGCTCGATCCCAAGTTCAAGGTACCGCCCTACCAACTGCCGTTCGATATGCACTGGATGCCGGGCAGCTTCTTCACCGATTTCGTGAAGGACGACGTCGCGGGCGGTGCGATGTACGACCTCGGCGGTCTCTACATCACGACTCACGGCATAAACGGCCGCTTCAACGATGGGGCCGCCTGGTCGGTGATCCGCTACGTCAAGGAGCACTTCCCCAACTTCAGCCCGAAGCGGATCCTGGATGAAGGCTGCACGGTCGGCCACAACACCCTGCCGCTCAAGGAGACCTGGCCCGACGCCGAGGTCATCGGCATCGACATCGGGGCCCCGATACTGCGCTACGCCCATGCGCGCGCCGAAAGCCTCGGCGTGCCCGTCACGTTCTCGCTGCAGAATGCCGAACACACGAAATACGAAGACGAGTCCTTCGATTTCGTGTTGTCGACGTTGTTGCTGCACGAGACGTCATACAAAGCGGTCTACAACATCGCCAAGGACAACTACCGGCTGCTCAAGAAGGGCGGACTGATGCTCCATGTCGAGCAGCCGCCGTTCAAGTGGGCCAAGAGCCCGTTCGATCAATTGATGAAGGACTGGGACACGCACAACAACAACGAGCCCTTCTGGGGCGCGATGCACGACATGGACCTGGAGGACGTCGCGATGAAGGCGGGCTTCCGCAAACAGGATATCGTCCAGACCATGACCCCGGTCGTGACCCCGACCGAAGAGGACAAAATGAGGCTAGGCGCGGGTCAGCAATGGTATGTGCTGGCGGCCTGGAAGCGCTAAGATACCCGGGAAACCGGAGGCTGATGGGCGCCCAAGGGGCGCCCATCGCATTTTTGGAGAACACCATGGGTGATTTGCCGATCGTTTGGCACCGCTACGGACGCCACGAGATGCTCGCCGACACGACGCACGATGACGGCTCGCGACTCGATTTCGCCATCAACTTGCAGCGCTACCTGTCGGCCAACGTCATGCCGGGTCATCGCGCCGTCTACGAAAAGGTCGCCGAGCCGAAGTTCGTCAAGCAACACGGTCGGCCGCCCAAGGATCGCCACGAGGTGCGCAAGGCGATGCTGCGCGAACCCTACTTCCAATATTGGAGCCACCTGCGGCTGTTCGCCCAGGACAACACCTACTGGGAGCGCAGCCGCATCGTCGAGCGCCAGTGGGACAAGATGGTGGCCAAAGCCAAGCCGCGCGCGTCGGACAAGGGCGGCCTTGAGATCGATCCCGACTTCAAGGTGCCGCCGTACCAGGCCCCCTTCGACATGCACTGGATGCCCGGAAGTTTTTTCACCGAGTTCGTCGAAAGCGACATCGCGGGTGGCGCGATGTACGACCTGGGCGGGCTCTACATCACGACCCACGGCAAGAATGGCCGTTTCAACGACGGCGCCGGCTGGTCGGTGATCCGCTGGGTGCTCGACCGCTTCCCCGAGTTCGACCCGACGCGGATCCTCGACGAGGGCTGCACCGTCGGCCACAATACCCTGCCCTTCAAGAAGCAGTGGCCCAAGGCCGAGGTCATCGGCATGGACATCGGGGCGCCCGTGCTGCGCTACGCCCATCGCCGCGCCGAGAGTCTCGGCGTGCCGGTCACGTTCACCCAGCAGAACGCCGAACGTTCGAAGTACCCTGACGAAAGCTTCGACTTCGTCGTGTCGACGATGTTGCTGCACGAGACCAGCTACAAGGCGGTCTACAACATCGTCAAAGACAACTACCGCATCCTCAAGAAGGGCGGGCTCATGGTCCATGTCGAGCAGCCGCCCTTCACCTGGGCGAATTCGGCGTTCGACCAACTCCTGAAGGACTGGGATACCCACAACAACAATGAGCCCTTCTGGGGGGCCATGCATGACATGAACCTGGAGGACGTGGCCAAGAAGGCCGGCTTCCTGGCCAAAGACGTGATCATGGAGATGGCCCCGGTCGTGACCCCGACCGACCAGGACAAGCTCCGGGTGGGCAACGGTCAGTGGTTTATCTTCGGAGCGCGGAAACGCTAGACTGCGCCCTCCACAGGCGGACGAGCGATGGGCGCCCAAGGGGCGCCCATCGTATTTCTGGAGGACTCCATGGGTGAACAGGTCGTTTGGCGCAACTTCGGCCGACACGAGATGCTGGTCGACACCACGCACGATGAGGGCGCGCGGCTCGACTTCATGATCAATTTCTTCCGGCACCTCGGGACGCAGATCGCGCCCGGGCACCGCGAGGTATACGAGAAACGGGTCGAACCCAAGTTCGTCCGCGAGCACAAGCGCAAGCCCAAGGATCGCCACGAGGTGCGCAAGGAGATGCTCAAGGACTCCTACTTCCGGTACTGGAGCCACCTGCGAATCTTCGCGCAGGAGAACACCTATTACGAACGCAGCCGCATCGTCGACCGGCAGTTGGACAATCTGGTCGATCGCGCCAAGACGAAGGCCGGCGACAAGGGCGCCCTCGAAATCGACCCCAAGTTCGCGGTGCCACGCTACCAGCAGCCGCTCGACATGCACTGGATGCCGGGCAGCTACTTCACGGAGTTCGTCCCCGGCGACGTCGCCGGCGGAGCGATGTACGACATGGGCGGCCTATACATCTCCACCCACGGCATGCTCGGCAAGCGCAACGATGGCGCCGCGCGGGCGGTGATCCGCTGGCTGCGCGAGCAGCATCCGAACTTCCAGCCCAGGCGCATCCTCGATGAGGGCTGCACCGTCGGGCACAACACGCTGCCGTTCAAAGAAGCTTGGCCGAGCGCCGAGGTCATCGGCATCGACATCGGGGCGCCGGTGCTGCGCTACGGCCACCGTCGCGCCGAGAGCCTGGGCGTGCCCGTGACGTTTGCCCAGCAGAACGCCGAAAGCACGAAATACGCCGATGGCTCGTTCGACCTGATCGTCTCGACCATGTTCCTGCACGAGACGAGCTACAAGGCGGTGCACAACATCGTCAAAGAGGCGCACCGGCTGCTGCGCAAGGGCGGCCTGATGCTGCACGTCGAGCAGCCGCCGTTCGCTTTGGCGCCCTCGCCGTTCGATGCCCTGATGCGCGACTGGGACACCCACAACAACAACGAGCCGTTCTGGGGCCCAATGCACGACATGGACCTGAAGGACGTGGCGGTCAAAGGCGGGTTCAAGAAGGACGACGTGTTGATGACATTCGCGCCGCTGGTGACGCCGACCGAGAAGGACAAGTACGCCCTCGGCCAGGGCCAGTGGTTCATGTTCGGCGCCTGGAAACGCTGAGCCTCACGTTCCTCGCGAAGGAAAAGGGCGCCGTGGGGCGCCCTTTTTTTCTTGGGCTATTCGGTCGCGGCCGGTTCGCGACGCGTCGTGACGGGCGGTCGCGGCAGTGCGGGGTCCGCCTCCGATACCTGAATCGCGATCACGCCGCCGTCCGCGGCCGGTCGTCCCAGCGCGTGGACGCGCTGGCCTGGAACCAACGCCAGTCCGCGCCCGACGCCGGCCGCCGCGTAACGGACCTCGCGCGCGCCGATGGTGAAGCCCTGACGCAGCAGGGCGCCGCGGACGAAGCCCTCCAACGACACCGTTTCGAACCGGCCACGGAACGGCATTCGCGGCTCGAACTCGACCGTGCGCGCTTCCAGGACGCCATCACTTCGTCGGCTTCCGACGATACGAGCTTCGGCCAGCGGTTGGTCGGTCAGGGCGGTGCCGCTGACGGTCAAGTCGCCGATGCGAACGTTCGGCCCCGAACGTTCTTCGATCAGACCCCGCACCGAAACCTCGCCGCCCACAGGGCGTTCGTCCAGTCGCGACGCAATGATCGTGCCCCCCGCGTCTCGTAGACCGCTCACGTGCAGCCACTGGCCCACGGTCAATGCGCTCGGGCGCAACGCGGTCGAACCGCCGATCAGACGATCGGGATCGATGACGACCGATTGCCCGAGGACACGCAAGGATCGGCCGTCCGCGGCGATGTCCTCGATCGGCCCCGAAACCTCGAAGCGAACTCTGACGGCAATCGCCGTAAGGGTACCGCCAACCTGCCGCGCCTCGAGGCTGACGACCTGGCCCGTGCGAAGCGCGGCCGGACCGTGGTCGGCTTCGATTCGCATTGCCGCATCCGTCGCCACCACCAAGCCGTTGATGCGCACGGGCGCGAGATCGCGCACCGTCCCGACGATGCCGACGGCCCCGTCGAGGTCGGCGAGCGACCCCACGGGCTGGCCACAAGCGGGAACGAGCATCACCATCGCGATCGCGGCGACCAGGGGGCGGGAGCGTCGTTGGGCCACGGCAAGTTCTCCTGGCCCCATGGTACGCGAGACGTTCAGCGCTTCGCAGATCGGCGAAGCGCGGTGCGGCGGCGTTTCCAGCGCTGGCGCAAGGCGGTCGGGGTCTTTTCGCTCGCCGTCGCGAAAGCCGCCGCCGAAAGCCGGCCGAGCTGAGCCGTGATGAAGGCCCGGACCGCCCCCGGGTAGAGCGTTCCCGCCTCACGGAGACACCAACCCACACCCTTTTGAACGAAGGGGTCCTGGTCGCCCAGCAGGCGCTCGACGAGCGGGAGAATCTTGTTCGCCGGGAGCGGTCGACGTCGTTGGCGGGCAAAATACAGCAGGGCCACCACGGACTGACGCCGCGCCCAGGCGTTGGGCGAGCGGTTCCAGCGCCGAAATACGGCATAGGCGGTCGGATCGTGCTCCAGGATGCGGGCGTAGATGTTCGAGAGCTGGTCCGAATGGGCCCAATTGTCGATGCGACCGACCCAGCGTTGCAGTCGGGGCCACCAGGCCGCCAAATCGTCGACGGACTGGCGTTCGAGCCAGAACAGAGGCTGGGCCAACGCCTCCATCGATCGCCCGCGACGCCAGACGTCCTGCCAGCAGGCAAACTGCGCCGCCGCCGCCCTGCTCGAGAACGAAAACCCGCGTCGCGACAGACGACGCTGTTCGGGAACGGTCAGCCCACGCACGACGAGGCGGGTCGAGAAGTATCCGCCCAGGAAAGTCCGGCGGGCTTCGTCGTGGCGTCGCGCCAGGGGCGTGATCGCCGCCTCGACCTCGCGTAGGGGGTCACGCCGGCGCGCCATACGGCCCACCGTACCGGCCGGGCCCCTGCCGCGGGATTCCGGCCCGGAACGCAGCTATTGTTGCGCCTTCCAGCAATCGAAGATCTCGGCGCCCGTCGCCTGCCAGATGCCCTTGCGATGGGCGATCTTGGCCAACGCACGCTCGAGAAATTCGATGCGGTGCGGCTGGCCCGACATCCAGGGATGGATGGTGAGCGCGAAGATGCGCCCGCCCTGCTTGCCCGCCTCGTCGTAGAGCACGTCGAAGTGGTCCTGGACCTGATCGATGAAATCCTCGCCCGACTGCTTGTAGCCGAACCAGATCGTCGCGTCGGACAGCCAATGCTGATGCGGCATCGCCGTGATGACGCCGTTCTTCGTTCGGAACGCATAGGGCATATCGTCGTTGACCCAGTCGCAGAAGTACTCGATGCCGGCGCCGGCGATCAGGTCCGGCGTATTCGCCGACTCGCTGCGCGCCGGCGAGAACCAGCCGCGCACCTTCTGGTCCGTCAGGTTACGCAACGTGGTGATCGATTCGGTCACCAGCGCCTTCTCCTCGGCTTCGGCCTGACCGCCGTAGTGCAGCCTGCCCATGTCGACGCCGTGCGCGATCACTTCCCAGTTGCGGCGCTTGATCTGCTCGACCAGGTAAGGCGTGCGCTCGGCCACTTTAGAGTTCATCGCCACCGACACCCGCTGGATGCCGTGGCGATCGAACACGTCCATGACGCGGAACACGCCGACCCGGTTGCCGTACTCGCGCAACGTGAAGTGCCGCAGGTCGGGATAGGGAAGCTGCATGCCGCCGGGCGCGCGGAACGGCTTGGCCGGCATGTCGAGCGGGAAGAACTCGAGCGCCGGTACGATCCACAGCGCGATGCGGGCGTTGTTCGGCCAACTCACCGGTTTGCGGCGAACCAAAAGCGACCAGTCGTAGCGGTCGTGGTCCATGCCGTAACGGCGCAACGGATACTTGAAGTAGCTTTCGGGTAGCTCGGCCACGGTAGGCTCCTTTGATCGGCGATGCGGCGTTAGGCCCGCGGCGGATACTTGGTCTTGAAGCGTTTGATCGCTTCGACGAACTCGTCGTAGTAGTTCGCGTAGTAGTACTGGGCGATCTCGCGCCCCGTCGTCACCCACACGTCATCGTGGCCGGTGATGTAGGCCAACGCTTCGTCGAAGGCCTTCAGGCGGTGGCCTTGCGACACGGCGTAGGCGTGCAACGGGATGCACATGACGGTGCCGGTGCGCTTGCCCTCCTCGCGCAGGCGGTCGAAGTTGGCCTTGAGCATATCGGCATAGCGACGCGGCGCGACGTTGTGCGTGTTGTAAACGATGATGTCGTTCATCTCGAGCGAGTACGGGATCGAGATCAATCGCCCCTTCTTGACGTTGACCGGAAACGGCTGGTCGTCGATGAACAGGTCGCAGGTGTAGAGCAGCCCGAGCTCGGCCATGATGTCCATGGTGCGCTCGGTGTGGGTGAGCGCCGGCGCCAGGTAGCCGGCGATCTGCTGCCCGGTGTGCTTCTTCACGCTGGCGATCGAATCCTCGAGGATCGAACGCTCCTGGGCCTCGCTGGCGTTGTAGAGGAACCGCGTGTTGTAGATGCCGTGCGAGTAGAACTCCCAGTTGCGCTGCTTGCACGCCTCGATGATCTCGGGGTGGTGATCGAGCAACGCGACCGACAGCGAGATCGACCCGCGCACGCCGTACTTGTCCATGACCTCCATGAGCCGCCAGTGGCCGACGCGGTTGCCGTGGTCGCGCTCGGAATAGGCGAGCACGTCGGGTACCGGCCGCGCCCACAACGTCCGGGACGGGTTGTGCGGCGGATCGAGTTCGTAGAACTCGATGTTGGGCGCCACCCAGAACGCCACTTTGGCGTTGTTCGGCCAGCGGATCGCCGGGCGTTCGGTCCACGGCAGGTAATCGTAGAGACCAAGATCAGGTTTCACGGCTTTCGACCTCAGATGCGGTGCGGCGCCAGGACGGCGCCGGAATTTCGTTCAACCGCCGACGACGTCCGTCAGACGTTGGCGGGCTTGTAGTCCTCGAGATACTTGCGCACCGTCGCGTAAGACTCGATATCGGCGTACTTCAGCTGCATGTCGCACAGGTTGGCGAAGTGCGGGATCTCGTGCTTGTCGGCGACTCCCTCCTCGACGATGATCGTACGATAGCCGCTGGCAAGCGAGTCGACGCAGGTCGCGCGCACACAGCCCGAGGTCGATCCCCCGGTGATGATCACCGTGTCGGCCCGATGCCATACCAGGAGCGAGCGCAACGGCGTCTCGTGGAACACCGAGGGCATCAACTTGTTGTAGACGGCATCGCGCTTGAAATCGATTTCGAGACGATCGTCGAATTCGTGGCGCTCCGACCCGATCTTGATGTTCTGGAGCGAATCGGGCGTGTTGGTCCGCGTGCCCCATACGCCGGCGTCCTCGCCCGAGTCCATGTAACCGACACGCGTCCACACCACGGGAATTCCCTTGGAGCGGCAGACTTTCGCGAGTGCGTTGACGTATTCGAGCTGACGCGGGTCGGTCTCGTAGGCCGTCTTCGGGAACTTGTCGACGCGGGTGTAGGCCTTCTGCAGATCGATGTTGACCAGGATCGGCTTGCGACCGAACCCGAACTTGGCACGGTTCGGGGTCGCCTTGATCTGCGCGTAATACTGACGCGGCGTGAGGTTGGAGCTCTCCATGGCGCGACGCCTCCCTAGGCTTGGTTTTGACGTTGGTTGGGTCAAGGATTAGGGCCGGACGAAAGGTTGTCAACAACCCTTCCCGGCCGCGTTGTCGCGCGTCGTCGGTCTGGTTCAGACCTTCCAGGTGTGGCCGCTGCGCAAGATCTTGTTGAGGTCCGCGGCCCCCTTCGCCTTGGCCTCGGTGACCTGCGCCAGCAGCCCGGTTTCATAGGACTGGACCTCGGGCGCGCAGTAAATAACGCCGAGCGCGACCGGAAATTCGGGCGGCTCCATCAGGGCCAACATGTGCGCGATCATCTTGTTCTTCTCGTCGTGCACGAGAACATCAGCCGCCGTGATGCCGTTCTGACCGACCGTCACGACCTCGAGCGAAAGGGTCTCGCGGTTGAGGCGAATGCCCTTTTCCCTGTTCTTGCCGAACAGCATCGGCTGACCGGGTTCGAGGTAGAGCTGACGGTCATCGGCGACATCCGATTCCGTGATATCGGCGAACACGCCGTCGTTGTAGACGATGCAGTTCTGCAAGATCTCGACCAGCGCTGCACCGCGGTAGCCGTGCGCCCGCTTGAGCACCTCCGGCAGATGCTTCTGCTCGGTATCGATCGAGCGGCCGATGAATCGCGCACCACAGCCCAACGCGAATGCGAGCGCCGAGACCGGAAGGTCGACGGAGCCCTGTGGTGTCGACGGCGAGCGCGTGCCCACCCGCGAGGTGGGCGAGTACTGACCCTTGGTGAGGCCGTAGATCTCGTTGTTGAAGATCAGAATCTGCAGATCGACGTTGCGGCGCAACGCGTGCAACAGGTGATTGCCGCCGATGGACAACATGTCGCCGTCGCCGCCGACCACCCACACATCGAGCGAGGGGTTGGCGAGCTTGATGCCGGTCGCAATCGCGGGCGCCCGACCGTGGATCGTGTGAAACCCGTAGGTCTCCATGTAGTAAGGGAACCGGGCCGCGCAGCCGATGCCGGAGACGAACACCGTACGGTCGCGCGATGCCTGCAGATCGGCCATCGTCTTCTGGACGGCCTTGAGGATGGCGTAGTCCCCGCAACCGGGGCACCAGCGGACTTCCTGATCGGTGGCGTAGTCCTTGGCGGTGAGACGCTCGGGAACGACGTTCATCTCAGTGCTCCAGGCGTGTGCGGATCGCGTGCTCGATCTCGCTGATCTTGAACGGTTGACCGTTGACCTTGTTGAGGCCCTCGGCGGCGACGAGGTATTGGCTGCGCAGCACCGTGACGAGCTGCCCGGTGTTCATCTCTGGAACCAGAACCCGGCGGAAGCCTTTGAGCAAATCGCCGAGGTTTCGCGGCAGCGGCCAGATGTGGCGCAAATGGATATGCGAGACCTTCAGTCCCTTCTGTCGCATCGTGTAGACGGCGCGATTGATCGGACCGTAGGTCGATCCCCAGCCGACCACGGCGAGATCGCCGGTGCGCTCGCCCTCCTCGATACCCTGTTCCGGGATGTCGTTGCCGATGCCGTCGATCTTGGCCTTGCGCGTGTCCGTCATCTTCTGGTGGTTGCCCGCCTCGTAGGAGATGTGACCCGAGTCGTAGGCCTTCTCGATACCGCCGATGCGGTGCTGCAGGCCCGGCGTGCCCGGCGTCGCCCAGACCCGGGCGAGCGTCTTTGGGTCGCGCAGGAACGGATGGAACCCCTCGGCCTCGGTACGGAAGCGGACCCGAAACGGCTTCAGCTTGGCGAGATCCGGTATCAGCCACGGCTCGGCGGCATTGGCGATGTAGCCATCGGTGAGTAACATCACCGGCGTCATGTACTTGGTCGCCAAGCGCACGGCCTCGACGGCCGTCTCGAAACAATCGGAGGGTGAGCGCGAGGCGAGGACGACGAGCGGCGCGTCGGCGTTGCGGCCGAACACGGCCTGATAGAGGTCCGATTGCTCGGTCTTGGTCGGCATGCCGGTCGAAGGCCCGGCCCGTTGCGAGTTGACGATCACGAGCGGCAGTTCGGTGCTGATCGCGAGTCCGATCGCCTCCATCTTGAGCGCGATCCCGGGGCCGGAACTCGAGGTGATGCCGAGCTGTCCGGCATAGGAGCCGCCGATCGCGGCGCACACCGCGGCGATTTCGTCCTCGGCCTGGAATGTGGTCACGCCGAACTGCTTGAGCCCGGCCAAGATGTGCAGCAGGGGAGATGCCGGCGTAATCGGGTAGGACCCGAACATGATGTTGAGGCCAGCCAGTTGCGATCCGGCGACCAGCCCATAGGCCAAGGCTTCGCCGCCCGAAATCGTGCGGTACACCCCGGCTGCGATCTCTGCCGGGCGAACGGTAAAGGCCGTCATCTCGCCCGACATCTCGGCGGTTTCGCCGAAGGCATGACCGGCATTCATGGCGGCGATGTTGGCCGTGGCCAGTTCTGGCCGCTTCGCACCAAAGCGCTTGTTGAGCCATTCGACGGTCGGAGCACGGTCGCGGCCGTACATCCAATAGATGAGGCCGAGCGTCCAGAAGTTCTTGCACCGCAACCCGTCGCGCTTCGAAAGACCGCTGTTCTTCACCGCCTCCATGGTCAGCGCGGAAATATCGATTTTGATGACGCGGTACTTTTCGAGGCTACCGTCCTCGAGCGGATTGGCCACAAAGCCGGCCTTCTTGACGTTGCGATCGTTGAACTGACCGACATCGGCGATGATCGTGCCGCCGACGCGCAGGTTCTTGAGTTCGACCTTGAGCGCGGCCGGGTTCATCGCCACCAGCACGTCGAGCGAGTCGCCGGCGGTCTCGATGCGCTGCGACCCGAAATTGATCTGAAACGACGAGACCCCGAACGTGGTTCCCACCGGGGCACGGATTTCGGCCGGAAAATCCGGGAAGGTCGCGAAGTCGTTTCCGGCCAGGGCGGAGGTCAGCGTGAACTGGCTGCCCGTGACCTGCATGCCGTCGCCCGAGTCGCCGGCAAACCGGACGACGACGGAGTCGATTTCGTGGCGCGGGCGGCTGGCCTCGGCGACGGCGGTTGGTGGAACCATGGGGCGGTGTTCTCCGTAAACCACTGCGATCGTCGCGACATTAGGTCGCACGAAATCGCGGTGCAAGGGTCGCGGGGTTTCAGGTGAGGGCGGCGAGCATCTCGGGGATGGTCGTGAACTTCCGGCGCGGCGACGGCTTGACCGCCGCGGCAATTTCGGCCGCCTCGATCTTCTGCCAATCGGCATAGGACACGACGCGCACCTTGCGCTCGGCCAGCAAACGCGCGAGCGCATCGCGACCAGCCTTGCCCGCCGGTTTGACGTTGGCGACAATGTGCTCGGCCGCCTCCGCCCCATCGGGGCGGTTGGTCGAAATAACCCCACTCGGGCCACGCTTAATCCAGCCCACGACGTAGAGCCCGTCGGAGACGCACCCCTCGCGGCTGGGGACGATGTGGTTGCGCGCATCGAACGGCAACCCCGCCACCGGCAACGAGCGATAACCGATCGCCGTGATCACGAGCCCGCACGGGATCTCGAAGAATTCGCCCGTGCCGACTGCGCGCCCGTTCTCGACCCGCGCCCGCTCGAAACGAACGGCTTCGGCGCGATCGCCCCCCTTGATCTCGACCGGGGCCGCGAAGAACACGAAGTGCACGCGCTTCGATTTAGCGGCCGCGCCGTGTTCGACGAACTCCTTCAGCGTGCTCAGGTTCTTCTGCTTCAGTCTGCGATCGCGTTCGTCCTCGACCTCGCCCACGGCCTCGGGAAGCTGGCGCGGATCGACCACCGCCGCGGCGTGGGTCAATTCTCCCATCTCCCGCAGTTCGACGTTGGTGAATTTGGCCTCCATCGGGCCGCGGCGCCCGACGAGATAAACGTCCGTGATCGGCGAGCGCTCGATCGCCGCCTGCACGTGCTCCGGCAGATCGGCCTCGGCCATCTCGGCGCGAGTCTTGACGAGCACACGTGCCACATCGATGGCGACGTTGCCGTTACCGATGACGACCACGTTCTTGGTGTCGAGCGGCGGGTTCAGATCACGGAAATCGGGATGGGCGTTGTACCAACCGACGAACGTCGCCGACCCGATGACGCCCTTCTTGTTCTCGCCCGGCACGCCGGCGGCGCGGTCATTGCCGGCGCCCACCGCAATGATCACGGCGTCGTAGTTCGCCCGCAGTTCGTCCAGCGAGACATCGCGCCCCAACTCGACGTTGCCGAAAAAGCGACACTGCGCCTCACGCGCCGTCTTGTCGAAAGCGCGCATGATCTTCTTCGTGGTTTGATGATCCGGAGCCACGCCGAACCGAATGAGGCCGAATGGCGTGGGCAGCCGATCGATCAGGTCGACCCGGCAATCGGGGATTCGTTTGAGAACGGCGTCCGCGGCATAGAAGCCCGCCGGACCAGTCCCAACGACCGCTACATTGAGTGTCATCCCTCGCGCGCCCTCCCGTGGGCGTGACGGTGCAACACGCCGCCTATACCAAGTTGAACCGCATGTTTTCGCGCGCGACGATCGCGCCGGACCACATGTTCCGGGCGTCCGCCTCGACCTGCTCCATGAAACCGTCTTCGTGGTCGGGGTCGTGATGGAAGATCGCGAGTGTCTTCACCCCCGCGACCCGGCAGAGGCGGACCCCCTCTTCCCACGTCGAATGGCCCCAGCCGACACGACCGTTGAACTCGCGGTCGGTGTAGGTCGAATCGTAGATGACCAGATCGGCCCCCTCGATCAGGCCGAGGACGTTCTGGTCGGGCGAACCGATGACATGTTCGGTGTCGGTGACGTAGCAAACGGCCTTGCCGGCGTATTCGACGCGATAGCCCGTGGCACCATTGGGATGATTGAGCGCAGCTGTGCGTATGCGGATGCCCTCGGCGGTCTGGAATGTGTCGCCGGCATCGAAGTCCTCGAAGCGAATCTTGGCGCCCATCAACTCGAGCGGCACGGGAAACGTCGGCTGCGCCATCGTTCCGGCGAGGATCTTTTCGATCCCACCCTGGGCTTTCAGGTGCCCCGCCATGATCACGAATTCGTTTTTCTTGGAAAACGCCGGCGAAAAGAACGGAAAGCCGGCAATATGGTCCCAGTGGGTATGGGACATGAGAATGGTCGCGCGCGGAATCTCCTTGCGCTGCAGCCAGTGCCCGAGGTTACGGATGCCCGTGCCAGCATCGAATACGATGCGGTTACCCGCCGCGACCTCGACGCAGCTTGTGTTTCCACCAAACGCCACGTGGCGTGGCGACGGGCACGCGATGCTGCCGCGTACCCCCCAAAACTTGACCTTGAAACTCATCGCAGGCCCAGTGAACCCCTAACGCCCCGTGGTCCCTCCGGACCGGCGTTAGTGATAAGGGCTTCTAGCGCCGCGCCAAAGGGGATTCTCCGCCGGCCCACCCCCCTGTGGACTTAGGTCAGTAATCGTGACCTTTAACCGGGCCAGACCGTGGGTCCGATGACCTCTGGGTGGAGCCACACGAAAACGGCAAAAAGAGCAACGGACAGGCCGAGACGCCACCACCCCAAGTCCTTCATCGATAGGCGATTGCGCCCCTGAAGAAGCGCCACGAAGGGCGCATATGACGTTCTGGCGGCGAACTCACCCCAACGCGCGGGGTCTTGCCGGCGCCGCTTGGCATCGATCAACAACGGTCCGAGCCATGCCAAAACGAGAAGGCCACCGAAGAACACCAAACCATCGACGGTGCCAAGGGCCAACAGGTGGGCGAGCGCCCAAAGGCCGATGGCGGTCATAAGGGGGTGTCGGGTGATGGCGACGAAGCCTTTGGCCGCCGCGGCCCCGACCGCCTTTTCTTGACGTGCGGCGGTGGGGTTCTTGGCCGTGAGTCCACCGACCGCCAGCGGGACGGCCAAAGCCATCAGCACGAGCGCCAGATGCCTAAAGCCCACGCTGTTCCAAAGCGGCTGCGTCGTCGCCGCGCCGTAGGCCCAAACGACCCAAGCAAGCCCCGCGGCCGAGGCCAGCGAGAACAGCCCCAAGTACACGCCTTCGCCTAACGCGCCGACCAATATGCCCCTCAACCTCGTGCCTGAAACCAGGAAGTGTATGGCGAGAAAAAACGCAACCGCGACCAGAAGAACGACGTGCGTCGCATCCATTACGTGTCTCCTTCGTCGGTTTCCGGCGGTATCGACGAGGCCGGTCCCGAACGGGCCAAGATGTCTCGCCCCCGCTCGGTCAGCCGGCAAACCAGCCAATCTTGCTTGATCGGGTTGCGAAACCACGGCTCCGCCCAACCGTGTTCGATGCAGGCGCGAATCGTTTGCACGCTGATCTGCTGCCCGTCGCGGTCGAACAGCGGCAGCTTTCCGCCGGGCTGCTCGAGCCCACGTTCGAGATAGCTGCGTTGCGCGTGGGTCGGCCGCGGCCGCGCCCCTTCCCCCGTCATGGGGGCAGCCTAGCCCAGCGCCCGGTCGCCCTCCAGCGCAGGGCGGTGGCAAGGCGAGGGCCACTGCGATATGACTCCAGGAATACTGGATACGGCTGAGAGGGACCCGTGCCGGAGGCTGGAGCACTCGCGCGATTTCGCGGCGCACTGATCGGTAGCGCTGTCGGCGACGCCATTGGCGAACTCGCCGGTGTGCATAACGATCGGCAGTCGTTGCTCGATTGGCTCGATGAAGGCGACATGCTCCGCTATACCGACGACACGGCGATGGCGATCGGATTGGCCGAGGCGATGTCGAGCGCCAGCGGCGTCGACCAACAGGTGATCGGCGAAACCTTCAAGCGCAACTACGGCAAGGAACCCTGGCGCGACTACAGCTCTTCGACACCGGCCGTGTTCGCAACCGCCCGACGCCACGAAATTTCCTTCGCCGAGGCGGCACAACGCCTGCACGGCGGCGAAGGGTCGTTCGGCAACGGCGCCGCGATGCGAATCGCCCCGCTCGGCGTACTGTATCGTCACTCGGCCAAACTGCGGGAGGCCGCTGAAGCTTCGGCCCGTGTCACCCACGCCCACCCGATCGGAATCGACGGTGCCGCGATCATGGCGTGGATGGTGGCGCAGGCCGCCAAGGCCAACGGCAAGTTCCCTTTTGCCGACATCGTCATGGGCATGATCGGGTTCGCCCAGACCAAGGAAATGCGACTGAAGCTCGCCCAGGTCGTCGAACTGATCGCAAAGAAGGCGCCGCCCGCCGAAGCGGCCGTCGCGCTCAAGTTGTCGCAGAAGGTCCACGAGTCGCTCCCCTTCTCGATCTATGCCTTCCTCCGCCATCCCAATTCGTTCCAGGAGTGCCTGTTCACGGCGATCCTCAACGGCGGGGACGAAGACACGCTGGGCGCCATGGCCGGGGCCATGTCGGGGGCCTACCTCGGCATCGATGCCATCCCTCTCGACTGGCAGGAGCGGATCGAAAACCGCGACCACCTCGAGGCTCTGGCCGAGCGCTTGGCCCGCCTACCGGTCGACTGACCACCGCCTCTGGCCCTGACACCGGTCCGACCGGCTGCTACGATGGACCTCTCTAGGTGAGCGCCAGCCAGGGGAATGCCCATGGTCAAGAAACGGATCGCCGTCATCGGCAGCGGTTTTCGCAAGAACGGCAACGCGGTTCCGCCTCAGGAGATTCAGGATATCGCTTCGCCTGGCTTCGAGCCGGTGCTGATCGAAACCCGCATGCCGGCCTTCCCGATCAGCGAGATCAATCGCAATCTGAGCGAGATCGCCGACATCGAGGCCGGTCTGCGCGCCGAAGCCGAGGGCTTCGATGCGATCTTCATCAACACCGTGGGCGATTACGGGCTATCCGCGCTGCGCTCGGCCGTGCGGATTCCGGTGATCGGCGCCGGGCAAGCGTCGATGCACGCGGCCTGCCAACTCGGCGAGAAGTTCTCGATCGTCACGATCTGGCCGGAACAACTGCGCTACATCTACACCGGCCTGCTCAAGCTCTATCGTATGGAGGAACGTTGCGTCTCGATCCGTTGCGTCAGCGAGGACGAGGAACTCGACACGCTGAGCAAGGACGAAAACTTCGTCACCGCGATGCGACGGAGCGAGCCGACCCAGGAAGACCGCATCGTGCGCCACATCGAGCGCGCCGTGGCCGAGGATGGCGCCGACACGATCGTGCTCGGGTGCACCTGTATGTGCCCGGCCGCCAAGGGCATCGCCGCCCGGGCCAAGGTTCCGGTCCTCAACCCGGCCACGACCGGCTACAAGGCGGCCGAGATGACGCTGGCGCTCGGGATCACCCACTCCGGCGAAGCCTATCGCCAGGCGGGTGGCGAACGCCGTTCGTGGTACCACGCCATGACGGAAGCGATCCGCGCCCTCGACAAGAAGGACCCTCGCGGCGCCAACCGTCAGGCCGCCGAATAGTCAGGAGCGCCCGGGCCGTGCGCGCGCGTTGCGCTCGCCTTCTAGCATCGTCCATTCGACGGTGCGGCGGATGACCTTGCCGAGCGCATCGTCGAAGGCGACGATGACATCCGACATGGCCGTTCCGTTGGCCGGAATAGCGACCTCGAAACTCTCGGAAGCGACGATCTCGCGGCGCGGCTGACGCACGACCTTGGCGTTCAGTCGGACCCGGATGATCGGCGCACGGTTCACGTCGCCGTATTCAGCCTGGAACTCGCGCAACTCGGTCTTGAGATTGAAGTCCGAGCGCAGCCCCACGGCTTGGCGACCGACCGAGACGATCTTGCCGGTGTTCTCGAACGACTCGACCAGCAATGTCTGAACCATGGCGGGCGCCCGCTCGCTCCAACGCGCATTGGCGTAATATTGCAATTCCAGCGCACTGGTGCGCAGCGCGATATTGGGGACCTGCAGGCCGCCCGCCGCCACCGGCTCCTCGACCACGAGTTGCCAAGCGACCTTGGGCAGGGCGGCATCGAACGTCGACTTGGGCGACAAGGTGTAGAGGTTGGCCGGCGGGCCACCGAGTGGCAGCAGACTGCCGCACGCCGACAACCCGACAAGAGCCAATGCCCCCACAAATAGCCCGCGCGTTGCGACAGTCATTTCTTGGCCTCGAACCCTTGGCGACCACCGAACAGGAATTGCGCCGGATCCGCCTCGATCCGGCCCGAGAGCCGCGACAGGCTGCTCATCAGATCGCGCATCTCCCCGATCAAAGCCGAAAGCTCATAAAGCCCGTCGCCCGAGAAATCGGCGACCGGCTGGCGCGTTTCGTCGACCAATCCCGACAGCCCGCTCGACACCCGGGCCACCGAATCGAGCACACGGCGCAGGTCCTGGTCGACCACCCCGTCGATTCCCGCCATGGTGCCGCGAGCGACCGCCATGGTCTGCTCCATGCTGTCCGCCATCGTACCGACCCGGCCCTCGAGCGAGCTGACCAGCCGACTGACCGATGCCGCGGCATCGTTCATTTCCTTCGAGGTCTGGCGCAGATTGCTCACGATGTCGCTTACTTCGGTCGAGCGTGAGGCGACCGCGCCCGAGACGGCATTGACGTCGTTCAGTATCTGGCCGACCGAGCGCACGTTCTGATCGTTGACGAGCTTGGTCGCCTGTTCCAGGAGTTCGATACCGCGGGCGATCAGCTCGGGCGCGCCCGAAAACAGGCGCTGGAACTGCGAAGGCCGAGAGTCGATCACCGGGTAGCGTTCACCGGCGAGCACCTGGGTGAGCGGCGGACTGGCGGCGTTGCCCCCCGACAATGCGACCTGCGACACGCCGGTGATGCCCTGGAGCTGCAGTTCGGCCACGGTCTCGCGACGAACCGGCGTGGTGGCGGCGATTTCGATCACGACTTGGACCCGCTGCGGGTTCTTCGGATCGAGCTGGATCGATTCGACCGTGCCCACCGGGATGCCGTTGTAGAGCACCGAACTCGCAGTCGTGAGCCCCGCCACCGAACCCTCGAAGTAAATCGTGTAGCGGCTGAACTCGCGATCGACCTCGAGTTTGGCGAGCCAGATGATGAACGAAAACGCCGCGACGATGATCGCGAGCACGAACGAGCCGACCAGGATGTGATTGGCGCGTGTTTCCATGATCAGGCGGCGGCGCCCGTCGCGGCGCGACCGCGTGGGCCGTGAAAATAGGACCTGATCCAGGGGTGGTCGCTCTGCAGCATCGCGTCCATCGTGCCGATGAGGGCGACCCGCCGTTCGGCGAGCACGGCGATACGGTCGCAAATCGCGTGCAGGCTGTCCAGGTCATGCGTCACCATGAAGACGGTGAGCCCGAGCGCCTGCTGCAATTGCCTGATGAGGGCATCGAAGGCCGCAGCCCCGATCGGGTCGAGCCCGGCCGTGGGCTCATCCAAGAACAGGATCTCGGGGTCGAGGGCGAGCGCTCGCGCCAAGCCGGCCCGTTTGCGCATCCCTCCGGAGAGCTGCGAGGGGTATTTGTCGCCGGCCTCCGGCGGCAGCCCGACCAATCCGATCTTGACCGCGGCCAGATTCCGCGCGAATTCATGCGACAGCGTCGTGTGCTCGCGAAGCGGCACCTCGATGTTCTCGAGCACCGTCAGCGACGAAAACAAGGCCCCGTCCTGGAACAGCACGCCCCATCGGCGCTCGATGCGGCGCCGCTGCTCCTCATCGGCCGCGAGCACGTCCTCGCCGAACACCGAGATCGATCCTTCGGCGGGCCGGTTGAGCCCGATGATGGTGCGGAGCAGCACCGACTTGCCTGTGCCCGAGCCACCGACGACGCCCAAAACCTCGCCCCGGCGCACATCGAGGTTGAGCCCGTCATGGACGACCTGCGCGCCGAACACGTTGCGCAGGCCGCGGATCCGGATCACGACCTCGCTCGCGCGCTCGCGTTCCACGGTCATATGCCGACCACCTGGAAGAACACCGAAAACGCGGCGTCGACCGCGATCACGAGGAAGATCGCTTCGACGACCGCCCGGGTCGTCCGCTGGCCGAGACTGGTGGCGCTGCCCTCGACCTGGAAACCCTCGTAACTGCCGATCATGGCGATCAGGAAGGCGAAGAACGGCGCCTTGATGATCCCGACCCAGAACGACCACATGCTCACCGCTTCGGGCAGGCGCTCGGCAAAGGTCGCGGGACTGATATCGAGTACGATCCAGGCCATCAGGCCGCCTCCGATCAGGCCCATGATGTCGGCGAAGAAGGCGAGCAAAGGCAACGTAAGCACGAGCGCGAGCAGCCGCGGCACGACCAGCACATGGATGGGATCGAGCCCCATCGCCTGGAGCGCATCGACCTCCTGATTGACCTTCATCGAGCCGATCTGGGCGGTGAACGCGCTACCCGAGCGCCCCGCCACGATGATCGCCGACATGAGGACACCGATCTCGCGCAGCAGCGAAATGCCGACGAGGTTGACGACGAACACCTCGGCCCCGAAGCGCTGGAGTTGGCTCGCGCCCTGGAAGGCAAGGACGACGCCCAGCAGGAACGCCATGAGCCCGACGATCGGCATCGCGTTGAGGCCGACCTCCTCCATATGAAAAATCAGCGAAGTGGCGCGCAGTTGCCGCGGCCGTCGCAGCGTCGCCGCCAGCGCCACCACGATCCGACCCAGGAAGGCGATCAGATCGACCACCTCGTGCAGCACATCGAGGGTGGCGCGCCCAAGCTTGTCGAGCATCTCGAGGAGCGAATTGCGCGGCGGCTCGGCGGCCATTGGCAGGGGCTGATGCCGCTCGATCGCGGTGAATATCGCGTGCTGGTCTTTGCCACCGCCCCGCATGGCCACGACGATGCCGTGGTCCTGCCAATGCTGGATGGCGCGTTGCAAGGCAAGCGCGCCGGCCGTATCGATGAAATCGACGCGATCAAGGTCGAGGGTCACGCGCCGGTAGCGCTCGACCGGGACGGACTCGAGTTCGCCGAGGAAACGCGCGATGGTGTCGACCGCCCACCGGCCGCCCGGCACGACAACCAGTCGGTCTTCGAACTCCTTGAGATCGAGGCGGGCGGCTTCAGCCATCGGCAAAACTTGGCATGCACTCCAGCGCCCGCGCAACCGAGCACGCTCGCTAGGCCATCCGCACTAGACAGGCCCGGCACAAGCCGCTACAGAACCCGGCGCCCAGGAGTACGATCATGATTCGCCCTGCGACTGTCATGTTCATCGCCCTCATTGGCTCCAGCCAAGCGCTCGCCGGCGACGCCGACAACGGCAAGCGGCTGTTCAACCAGTGCGTCTCGTGCCACAGCGTGGTGGCCAACACCCCCAAGAAGGTGGGCCCGCATCTCGGCGGCCTGTTCGGCCGAAAAGCCGGGAGCGTGGCCGATTTCGCCTATTCCAAAGCCCTGAAGGACTCGGGCGTCGTGTGGAACGAAGAGACGGTCGCGCACTACATCTCCCGTCCGTCCGACTTCATCAAGGGCGGCAAGATGGCCTACGCCGGCATGCGCAAGGACTCCGATCGCGACGACCTGATCGCCTACCTGAAGGAAGCGACCAAGTAGCACCCTCAGTGGTGCAGGATCTGGCTCAGGAACAACTTCGTACGCTCTGACTTCGGCGCATGGAAAAACGCCTCGGGCGGTTGGACTTCGATGATCTCGCCGCCGTCCATGAATACGACGCGGTTGGCGACCGAGCGGGCGAAACCCATCTCGTGGGTGACGCAGACCATCGTCATCCCCTCCTCCGCCAACTCCACCATGACGTCGAGCACCTCCTTGATCATCTCGGGGTCGAGCGCGGAGGTGGGCTCGTCGAACAGCATGACCGAGGGGTTCATGCACAGCGCCCGGGCGATCGCCACGCGCTGTTGCTGCCCGCCTGAGAGCTGATTCGGGTACTTGCGCGCCTGCTCGGGAATTCGCACCCGTTCGAGATACCGCATGGCGTTCGCTTCGGCCTCGGCGCGCGGCTGTTTGCGCACCCAGACCGGCGCCAGACACAGGTTTTCCAGCACCGTGAGGTGGGGAAACAGATTGAACTGCTGGAACACCATGCCGACCTCGCGGCGCACGAGATCGATCTTCTTCAGGTCGCGCGCGAGTTCGGTGCCGTTGACCACGATACGCCCGCTCTGGTGCTCTTCGAGCGCATTGATGCAGCGGATCATCGTCGACTTGCCCGATCCCGACGGGCCGCAGACGACGATGCGTTCGCCCTTGGCGACCTCGATACTGATGTTCTTGAGCACGTGGAAGACGCCAAACCACTTGTTGACGGCGGTCATCTGGATCATGGGCGGCACAGCGGTCGTCGACATGTGGTCCTCTAGCGGCGGCGGCCGGTGTTGAGTTGCACTTCGAGGTGCTGGCTGTAGCGCGACATTAGGAAACAGAAAACGAGATAGATCGCGCCGATGAACACGTAGCCTTCGACGAAGAACGGTCGCCACAGCGGGTCGGCGATCGCCTGACGCGTCGACAACATCAGGTCCGAAAGGCTGACGATGGCGACCAGCGAGGTGTCTTTGAATGTGCTGATGAACGAGTTGACGATGCCCGGAATGACGAGGCGAATGGCCTGCGGCAGCACGATCTTGCGCATGGTCAGCCAATAACCCATTCCGAGCGCGGCGGCGGCCTCGATCTGTCCGCGCGGCACGGCCTGCAGACCGCCGCGCACCACCTCGGCGAGGTAAGCGCCAGCGAACAGGATGATGGCGACCTGGGCGCGGATAAGGGCGTTGATCTGGACCCCGCTCGGCATGAACAGCGGGAACATGAACGAGGCCATGAACAAGAGGCTGACGAGCGGCACGCCGCGCACGAGTTCGATGTAGCCGATCGATACGGCGCGGATGATCGGCAGCTTCGAGCGCCGCCCGAGCGCGAGCACGACACCGAGCGGAAAGGCCGCCCCGACGCCCACCGTCGTCAACAGGAACGTGAGTGGCAGACCGCCCCACAACGTCGTCTCGACGAAGCGGAGGCCGAAGACGCCACCCCACATCAGCACCGCCATCACCGCGATCCCGACCGCCCACACGGCCAGCAACCAGCGGCGCCAGAACGGGCGATAACAGCTCGCGCCGATCAGCCCGAGCAGGATCGCCATGCCGACGAGCGGACGCCATTGCTCGGCAAACGGATAGCGGCCGAAAAGGATCAGCCGGTGCTTCTCGTGGACGAACGCCCAGCACGCCCCGGCGGCCTTGCGGCACTCGGCCGGTGGCGTGTCGCCCCACCGGCTCTCGAAGAGGAACCAATCGAGGAGTGGCGGCACGGCCCAGACCAAGAGGGCGAACGACCCCAGGCTGATCAGCGTGTTGCGCCAGCTGCCGAACAGATTGGTGCGCAACCAGGCGGTAGGGCCGGTGCGTGGTGGAGCAATGGGGAGTGCCGCGTCCGTCATCGCCGATCCGGAATTGCGACGACACGGTTGTAGATGTTCATCCCAGCCGAAATCAGCAGGCTCAGGGTGAGATACACGGCCATCATGACCGCGATGCACTCGACGGCTTGGCCGGTCTGGTTGAGGCTCGTGTTGGTGACCGACGTCAGGTCCGGATAGCCGACCGCCACCGCGAGTGAACTGTTCTTGGCGAGGTTGAGGTACTGGTTGGTGGTCGGTGGAATGATCACGCGCAGCGCCTGCGGCAGTACGACGAGGCGTAACACGAGACCGCGCCGCAAGCCGAGCGCGCCGGCCGCTTCGTTCTGGCCCCAGTCGACGGCCAGAATCCCGGCGCGAACGACCTCGGCGACGAAGGCCGAGGTGTAGATGCTGAGCCCCAACCACAACGCCAGGAACTCCGGCGTTAGTTCGCCACCACCCACGAATCGGAAACGCTGGAACACGGGCACCTCGAAGGTGAGGGGCGCTCCGAGGATCAGGAACACAATGATGGCCGGACCGAGGACCAAACCGACCGTGGGCAGGAGGCGCGGCAATTGCTGGCCGGTGGCGTTCTGGCGCTGCTTGGCCCAATGCCCGTAGAACACGGCCGCCGGGATGCCGACCAGGAACGCGAGCCCAACCCACGCGTGCGCGGGATCGTGGAGCGGCAGCGGGAACAGCAGCCCGCTTTTGCTCAGGAAAACCCCGGGACCCAGGTTGATGGCGTCCAGCGATGGCGGCAACACCTCGATGATCAGCGCGTACCAGAAGAACAGCTGCAGCAGGATCGGGATGTTGCGCAGCGTCTCGACGTAGAACGACGCAAGTCGGGCGACCAGCCAGTTCTTCGAAAGTCTCGCGATTCCGACAAAGAGCCCGAGGATCGAACACAGGACGATGCCAGCGAAGGACACCTTCATCGTATTGACGAACCCGGCAAGATAGGCGCGAGCGTAGCTGTCGGACGGTTCGTAGGGGATCAGGCTTTCACCGAGTTCGAATCCCGCCTCGCGCGCCATGAACCCGAACCCGGAGCGAATCGATCGCGCCGCCAGGTTGTCGAGCGTGTTGTCGATGAGATAGGCACCGAGCGCGAACACGCCCGCGAGCACGGTCACCTGGTAAACCCCGCCGCGGACAGCCGGGTTCGACCAGAACGGCACCCGCGGCGGTGCCAGCGGCGGTGTCGACGTGTCGGTCAAACGATCGTCGGAAGAAAAAATTCCCGCCCGGTGGTCATCACCGGGCGGGAACGCGGTTCCGGACCTAGCGGGCCGGCATGCCGTACATCAGACCGCCCTGGGTCCACTGGGCGTTGAGGCCGCGATCGAGACGGAGCGGCGTCTTCTTGCCGATGTTGCGCTCGAAGGATTCCCCGTAGTTGCCGACTTGCTTGATGACCTTGTAGCCCCAGTCCTCAGCCAGGCCGAGCTTCTTGCCCATTTCGTCGCGGTTGCCGATCAGACGCTGCACCGTCGGATCGGTGCTCGAACGCATCTGGTCGACGTTCTCCGTCGTGATGCCCTTCTCCTCGGCTTCGAGCATCAGGTTCAGCACCCACTTTGTGACCGCGAACCATTCGTCGTCGCCACGGCGCACCATCGGGCCGAGCGGCTCCTTGGAGATGACCTCGGGCAGAATGACGAAGTCATCCGGATTCTGCGCATCGACCGAGCGCACCGAGGCGAGCGCGGACACGTCGGTGGTCGTCGCCTGGCAGCGTCCGGCAAAGAACGCCTTGCGCCACTCTTCGGCCGACTCGAACACCACCGGCTTGAACGTCATCCGGTTGGCACGGAAATAGTCCGTGAGGTTGAGCTCGGTGGTCGTGCCCGCTTGCACACAGATCTCGGCGCCATTGAGCTCTTTGGCCCCTTTGACGTTGAGCCGGCGTGGCACCATGAAGCCCTGGCCGTCGTAGTACCACACACCGACGAAGTGCAGCCCGAGCGAGGCATCGCGGGTCAACGTGTTGGTCGTGTTCCGCGACAGCACGTCGATTTCGCCCGACTGCAAAGCCGTGAAGCGCTGCGGCGCGCTCAGCGGCGTGAACTTGACCTTGTTGCGATCACCGAGCAGAGCGGCGGCGAGCCCGCGGCAAAAGTCGACATCGATCCCGGTCCAGTTGCCCTGACTGTCGGCGATGCCGAAGCCGGCGAGCCCGGTGTTCACCCCGCATTGGATGAAGTCTTTTTGTTTGATGGCGTTGAGCACGGGGCCGGCGTTGGCCGAGCCGGACGCCGAAACAGCGATCATGGCGGCGCCCGCGGCCGCCATGGCGATTTTCTTGTACATGTCGTCCTCCCGAAGACTGTAAAGCGGCATCTTAGCCGGGTCCTTCGACGTGGCCGAACCGGTTGTTCCGCCCGCCTCCCCCTTGCCGCATCCAATCGCTTTTACCAGATATTCACGATAAATTGTAACGATAGGTGGCAACGCGGCCCGTGCAGGCCCCTTTGTAGCGTCATGAGCCTGGTCCTCGAGTTCCTGGAGTTCGTCGAAGCCGATGCGCCGCGTTCGGTCGCGCGGCTGCTCGACCGCTTCCTGACGCGCTGCCGCCAGGAAACGGGAGCCGAGGCGGGCACGATCTATGTCATGCGTCGACGTGGCCGGGTGAGCGAGCTGATCCCGTCGGCACGCCAGTTCGGGAGTTCGCCGCTCCGCGGCACGCCGCCGCCGATGCCGCTCAATGCCGCGACGATCGCGGGCTACGTCGCGAGTTCGGGCGACGTTGTCCGGCTCGCCGATGTCCGCCGCGTTCCGGCAGGAAAGCCGTTTGCCTACGACTCCGCGGTCGATATTCCCGGTTGCCGGACCCAGAGCCTGCTGTGCCTGCCGGTGCGCAACTTTCAGGGCGGTGTCATCGCGATCGTCGAGTTGGTCAATCGCCGCACCGCCGACGGTGCGGTCACGGCCTTTTCTGCCCAACAGATCGATCGGCTGCTGCCGGTCGCGACCGTGATGTCGGGCTACATCCAGCGCACCGACAACCTCGAACAAATTCAGGCGAAGAACCTCAAGCTGCGCCAGCGCAACCGGGCGCTCGCCCGTCAGCGCGCCCGGATCGGCCTTCTCCAGGAAGAGACCGAAGAGGCGTTCAAGACCTCGATCAAACTGCTGGCGCGCGCAGCGGAAATTCACGACGAAGGGACGGGCAACCACATCGTGCGGGTCAACGAGTATTCGCACTATCTCGCCCAGTGTCTGGGCATGCACCGCGAGTTCTGCGACGAGATTCGCTACTCGGCGCAATTGCACGACGTGGGCAAGCTGTCGATCGACCACAAAATCCTGAACAAAGGCGGCGAACTCAACACGGATGAACGCGCCGAGATGGATCGCCACCCGATCTTCGGGTACCAGATTCTCTCGCCCTCCTACCGCCTGAAGATGGCGGCGGAGATCGCACTTTTCCACCACGAGAAATGGGACGGCACCGGCTATCCCCACGGCGTCAAGGGTGAGGAGATTCCCTTGTCGGCCCGGATCGTCTCCCTCGCGGACACCTACGATGCGCTCCGTTCCAAGCGCTCCTACAAACCGGGGTTCAGCCACCGACAGGCCGTCGACGTGATCGTCAAAGGCGACACGCGCATCGATCCCAAGGGCCACTTCGATCCGCACCTTGTCGAGCTGTTCGCCAAGAACCATGAGGGCTTCGACAAGATCTGGCGCAAGTTCACCGACTAGATCCCGCCTTGAGCCGACCAGCCGGACGTGGGATAGCCTAAGGTCGCGAGGCCCCGCCCATGCGCTACCGATGGCTCCATATCCTCGTCCCGGCGTTGTTCATCACCGTCGCCGTCGCCGTACGCCTGTCGGTGCCCGCGGTTCAGGAGCTTCAGCTCAAGGTCTTCGATTTCTATCAGCGCATCGCGCCACGGGTTTATGAACCGGCGCCGGTTCGTTATGTCGACATCGACGATGATTCGCTGGCGGCCCTCGGGCAGTGGCCCTGGCCACGAACCCGCATCGCCGAATTGGTCGCGCGCCTGGCCAACGCCGGCGCGGCGGCCATCGTGTTCGACATCGTCTTCGCCGAGCCGGACCGCACCTCGCCACGCCAAGTCGTGCCCCTATGGCCCGCCACGCCCGAGGTACAGGCCCTGCAAGGCACGCTCGACACCCTGCCCGACCATGACGACATCCTCGCCGACATTGTCCAGCAGGCCGGCAATGTGGTCACCGGATTCGTGCTCAGCGGTGGGCGCCTCGATCGTCCGCCCAAACGGGCGGTTGGCTTCAGCACCGCGGGCTACGACCCCCGGCCCTACGTGACGCTCTATAGCGGCGCCATCCTCAACCTCGGCGCCCTTGAAACCGCGGCCGCCGGCAACGGTAGCTTCAACTTCCGTCCGGAACGCGACGGCGTCGTTCGCCGTGCGCCGCTGGTCGTGCGCCTCGGCGAAGAGCTTTACCCTTCGCTCGCCGCCGAAGCGGTCCGCGTCGCACAACAGGCCGGCAGCCCAATCATAAAATCGGTCGGCGCCAACCGGGAAACCGGATTTGGCGAACATACGGGAATCGCGCGAATTCGCATCGGCCGCGCCGAGGTTCCGACCGACGAGTTCGGTCACATCTGGCTCTACTACACCCGCCCCGTCGCCGAGCGGCGCATTTCGGCGGCGTCGGTCTTCGAGGAGGACTTCGACGACCGCTTGGTCGAGGGCAACATCGTGTTCGTCGGCACCTCGGCCGCGGGTCTTTTCGATCTGCGGCCGACCCCGCTCAACCCGGTGACTCCGGGGGTCGAAATCCACGTCCAGGCGACCGAACAGATGCTGCTCGGGCGCTACCTGGAACGGCCCGACTTCGCCCCGTTCGTCGAGTTCGCCTACATGATCGTGCTCGGCATCGCCTTGATCGCAGTCCTGCCGTGGCTCGGCGCTGTCTGGTCGTCCCTGGTCGGAATCGCCGGGATCGTGTTTGCGATCGGTGGGTCGTGGCTCCTCTACGCCGAACAGCATTGGCTGGTCGATCCGATCTACGCTTCGGCTGTGGTCTTCCTCGTGTTCGTGTCGTCCTCCGCACTCAACTTCCTGCGCACCGAATCGGAGAAACGCATGGTCCGCGGCGCCTTTGCGCAGTATTTGTCGCCGGCGCTGGTGGAGCAGCTGGCCGGGGACCCGACGCGGCTCAAGCTCGGCGGCGAGATGAAGAACATGACGTTCCTGTTCTGTGACGTCCGCGGCTTCACCGCCATCTCCGAGACCTTCAAGTCCAACCCGCAGGGGCTGACCAAGCTGATCAACAAGT
>Ga0194131_10000651_pt1 | contig 58758 bp, 49 predicted proteins | sample TA2KigO120mmetaG_FD_148631 | JGI IMG/M metagenome (GOLD analysis project Ga0194131, IMG submission 148631) | Freshwater microbial communities from Lake Tanganyika, Tanzania - TA2015053 Kigoma Offshore 120m | ecosystem: Environmental > Aquatic > Freshwater > Lake | place: Tanzania: Lake... | reverse complement strand
CGCTCAACCAGCCCTTCGTTCTTCAGGCCGAGGCGCCGCTGCCGGACCTTCAGGTAGTCGTCGAGGAACCCAATCCCGCCCATCCAGAGCGTGGTGATCAGCGCGATCCAGACGTAGCGATTGTTGGTCCGCATCCAGAGCAACGTCGGCAGCAGCACCGATGTCAGGATGATGAAGCCGCCCATGGTCGGCGTGTCGTGCTTGCCCTGGTGTGACTCGGGCGTGCCGTCGCGCACGGCCTGATGCACCTGCATCCGCCGCAGGATCACGATGATGCGTGGCCCCACGACAAAGGCGAGCAGCAGCGCCGTGACCGCCGCGCCGGCCGCCCGGAACGACTGGTACTGGAACAGGCGGAGCGGCGTGAAGTATTCCTGCAGCGGAAACAGCAGATCGTAGAGCATGGCGGTCAGTCTCCGCTGGATGGCGTGGCGTAGGGCGACTCGTTCTCCTCGGCCCATGCCCGAATGAGTGGCACCATGCGCTCGAGCCGCACGCCGCGCGACGCCTTGAGCAAGATCGCGGCGCGCGCCGGGAGCCGGCGTTCGAGCGTCGGCCAGAGGTCGTCCACGTCGTGCGCGGTAACGACGCCCGCGTGGCCGGGCGCAACGCGCGAGAGCGCCGGCGCGAACTCGCCGATCCCGGCGACCAGCTCGGCCCCGGACGCCACCGCCGCCCGCGCGATGTCGTCGTGCGCGGAATCCGAAGCCGCACCCAGTTCGCGCATCGTCCCCAGCACGATGACCCGCGCCCGTCCGCCCGCGACGGCGTCGAGCAGCGCGATCGCCGCGCGCGCCGAACCCGGATTGGCGTTGTACGCGTCGTTGACCAGCAGGCAGTCCGCGATGGGCTCGACCGCCGAGCGCATACCCGGCACGGCGCCGGCATCGAGGCGCGCCAATCCGCGCGCGGCGTCGTCGAGCGACACCCCACAGGCCCGCGCAGCCGCGAGCGCGAACATCGCGTTCGCCATGCTGTGCGCGCCGCGGAGCGGCACGCTGACTGCGACGCCATCAACCGTCATCGTCCCGCGACCATCGGGACCCAGCCCATGCGAGGTCGCGGCGAGCTCGCCCTGCCCCAGCCCGACCGTGAGCACGGCCTTCGCCCGTCGCTTCGCTTCGGCAACCAACGCCGCCTCTGCCGCGGGAACGATCGCGAGCGCGACGCCGTCGAGTAGCGCGGCCTCTTCGCGCAGCACCCCGGCCAGGTCACCGAAGCCCTCCAAATGCTCCTCGGCGATGCACGTGACGATCGCCATATCGGGGCACACGATGTCGCGGAGGATCTCAATCTCACCGGGCGTGTTCGTCCCGACCTCGACGACAGCCACGTGCGCCGCGTCCGGCAGCGCGAGCAGCGTCTGCGGTGCCCCGACCTGGTTGTTGAGGTTGCCGGATGTCGCATGCACCTCGAGTCGTGCGCCCAGCGCCGCGCGGACCAGTTCCTTGGTGGACGTCTTGCCGTTCGAGCCGCCGACCGCGATCACGATGCCGGGCCAGGCCGCACGCCGGTAGCGCGCAAGCGCGCCGTACGCCGCGAGTGTGTCGGTCACCTCGAGCACAGGGACACCGAGCGCACCCACTCGCCGCGCGTCGGACGTCACGACGGCGCGCGCGCCGCGAGCGACGGCCTCGGCGGCGAAGTCTGCGCCGTCGAACCGTTCGCCCTTCAGCGCCACGAAACAATCGCCCGGCTCTACCGTCCGCGTGTCGGTCCAGATCCGCGCGATCGGCATGTCGCTCACCACGTGACCGAGCACGGGCCGCGAGACCGTGCCCACGCCTGCCGTTGGCGCCAGCGTGCGCAGTGCGTCCGCAACGCGGCGGAGCGTCCAGAACGTACGCCCTGCCTCCGGCCACTCGTGGAGTGCGCTCGCCATCGGCAGTGGCGCCATGGCCGATGCGCCCGACGCGCCCATGCCCGCGCCGGCCGCGGACCCGCTTCGCGGATTACGGCTCACGGCCCGCTCCCGACCGGCTTCGTGAGCAGTTCGGCCACGACGCGGGCTTCGTCGAACGGATACGACGTCGTGCCACGAATCTGGTAAGTCTCATGCCCCTTGCCTGCGAGAAGCACGAGGTCGCCCGGCCCGGCTGCCAGCGCGATCGCAGCCGCGATGGCCGTGCGCCGGTCCTCGATCCGTGCAGTCGGCGGCGAGGGCATCCCCGCAATGATCGCGTCCATGATGCGCTCCGGGTCCTCCGTGCGCGGATTGTCGCTGGTCACGATAGTCGCATCGGCGAGTCGCGCGGCAACCGCGCCCATCAGGGGGCGCTTGCCGCCATCCCGATCCCCGCCGGCGCCGAACACCACGACCAGCTTGCCCTTCACGAACGGCCGGACCGCCTCGAGCGCGCGCTCCAGCGCGTCGGGCGTGTGCGCATAGTCCCTGAGGATCGCCGGTGCACTCGCGATTCGTTCCAGCCGCCCCGCGACTTGCGGCATGGTATTGATGCGCTCCGCAAGCGCCGCGACCGGCACGCCGAGTGCCCACGCGGCCGCCGCCGCGCCGAGCACATTGACCACGTTGAAGTCACCGATCAGCGGCAAGCGCGCGGGCGCGCTGCCTGAGGGCGTCCGAAGCACGAACGACGACCCGGTCGGCGAATAGGCGACACCGGTGACCGTGACATCCGCCGTCGCGTCGAGGCCGAAGCGAACCGTTCGCGGCGCGGCGAGGCCGCCCCAGGCCGGCGAGTCGGCGTTGATCACCGCGCAGCCATCCGGCCCGAGGTGTCGCGCAAGCGAGCGCTTGGCTTCGCCGTACGCTTCCATCGTGCCATGGTAATCGAGGTGGTCGCGCGTCAGGTTCGTAAACACCGCCGCATCGAAACCGATCCCCTGCACGCGGTCCTGTGCGAGTGCATGCGACGAGACCTCCATCGCCACGGTGCGCGCGCCGGCATCGGCGAGCGCACGCAACACGCGCTGCAGTTCCACTGGGCCCGGCGTAGTCAGCCCGGCGCCGCCCGGGACTTCCTGCCCCGCACTGCCGAGCAGTACGCCAAGCGTGCCGATGCTCGCGCTGCGTGCGCCGGGGGCCGGGTCGTCGAGCAGGTGACGGAGCATTCCGACCGTTGTCGTCTTGCCGTTCGTGCCCGTCACCGCGATGAGACGGAGACCGGTCGCCGGAGTGCGGTAGTACGCCGCGGCCGCGATCGCCGCGGCCTTACGCCCTTCCCGCACGATGATCGCCGGCCCGGCGCCAACTGCGGCCGCTTCCTCGGCGATCACCAGCGCAGCGCCGGCCGCACGCGCACTGCCGATGAACTGGTGCCCGTCCTGGTGTGTCCCCCGCACGGCGACGAACACGCCCCCGGCCCGCACGGCCCGGCTGTCGTCCGCGATGCCCGTGACCGCCCCCGGTAGCTCGCCGTGCGTGGTCACCATGAGGCCCGCCGCCTGCAGCGCGTCGCACAGCGTGCCGCATGCGACCGGCGCGACCGGCGCGACCGGCGCGACCGGCGCTAACGCCTGCGGCGGTGCCGCGTTCATTGTGTGCCGCTCACCGACACGCGTGCCCCAAGCGCCATGGTCGTCCCCGCCGCCGGCGCCGTCTTGGCCACTACGTCGGCGCCGTAGGTGCTCGTTGCGAGCGTGACGCGGAATCCGGCCCGGTGCAGTGCTTCGACCGCGCGCCGCACAGGGAGTCCTCGCACATCGGGCACGGTGACGTTTGCCGACGGCGCGGGTTGCGGCGCCTGCCGCGCGGCGCGGAGGTCGGCGACCCAGCGCACGTCCGCCGGGCGCGAAAATCCTGCGCCTGTGCGCTGCTCGCCGAGGGCGGTGCCAGCTGCATCCTCCGAGCCCCTCGTGCGCGCGCCGCTGTCCGCAGCCGGGGCCTGTGCCGCGAGCGCACGCGCCGCCGGTTGCAGTGTCGCGCGGTCGAGCGCGGCGTCTCGCGCAGCCAGCGCGGCCTGCAAGACCACCTTCGACACCGGAGCAGCCGCGCGCCCGCCGTAGATGGACTTGGTCGGGTTGTCGAGCTTGACAAGGATCACCAGCTGCGGATTGTCCGCCGGGAACATGCCCACGAAGCTCGCGGTGTACTTCCCGTCCGCGTAGCGACCGTTTTCGACTCGCTTCGCGGTGCCGGTCTTCCCCGCGACGTCGAAAGTCGAGAGGTTCGACCCAACCGCCGTTCCGCTCTCGACAACGCCGCGCATCATCTCGCGCAGGGCACGGGCGGACTCCGGACTCATCACGCGTCGCACGACGCGGCGCGAGTGCCGGAACTTGAGGTCGCCATCGGGCGTGCGGATCTCGCGCACCAGGGCCGGCTCGAGCAGCTCGCCCCCGTTGGCGATCGCCCCGTACGCCGCCGCGAGCTGGAGCGGCGTCACGGTCACGGCGTAGCCCATCGCCATCGACGATGCGGTGAGCCCGTCCCACCGCTTCGGCGAGCGCAAGGTGCCGGTCGCCTCGACCGGGTACGGAATCCCGGTGGGAGCGCCGAACCCCAGGTCGCGCAGCAAGCCGAACTCCTCAGCCGGGTTCAGTCGCTGCGCAAACTGCACGATCCCGATATTGCTCGAGTACTGAATGACTTCGGTAAGCGACATCTGCGGCAGCGGGTGGTCGTCCACGATCTTGCGCTGCCCGAGCATCCAGGTGCCGTTGTGCGTGTTGACCACTTCATCGGCGCGCGCGCGCCCCATGTCGAGCAGCCGCGCCGCCACGAACGGCTTGAGCGTCGAACCGGGCTCGTAGGGTTCCGTGAGCGCCGTGGCGCCGGCCGAACGCGGGTCGGTTCTTGAGCTCGCCATGGCGCGCACTTCGCCGGTCTGCGGGTCCAGCACGACGACATCGCCGCCGTCCGCACGCATGGTGGCCACCGCGTCGGCAAGGGCGCGCTCGGCGATGTCCTGCAGCCCCTGATTGATCGTCAGCGTCACCGTGTGTCCGGGAACCGGGTCGTCCGGCGCGACGTCCGGCGACCGGATGCGCTGCCCGCGCGCGTCGCGCAGCAAGGCGTCGCGTCCGCTGGTCCCGCGCAGCAGCGCGTCGAGCGATCGTTCGATGCCATCCACGGCGCCGCCCGCATCGTTCGACCGGCCGATCAGTCGCCGGAGCCCATCGTTCGCCGGGGGTACGCGCTCCATCGCGGGCGTCGCGTGCACGCCACGCAGCCGCGTGATGCTCGCGACGTCCGTGGCGAGGAACCGGCCCGGGATCGCTACCCAGGCGCGACTCGTATCGCGGACTCGCGCGATCCACTCCGGTGCCACACCGACGCGTGCAAGCCCGCGGGTGAGCGTCTCCACGCGCGTGGCGCCGTCCCCGCGCTTCCGGACGGTCGCGGCTACCTCGCGCGGCGCGACGTTCAGCTTGACCAGCTGCCGTGATTCGACCAGGATCGCGCCGTTGACGTCGAGGATCGTCCCGCGCGGCGCCGGCAGCGGCGTGGCGGCGACCTGCTGCGCGGTGGCCCGCGTGCGCCAATCCGTGCGCTCCAGCAGCTGCACCTTCGCGGCGCGCACGACCAGCGCGCCGGCAAAGGCGAGGAACCCGACCTGCATGATCGCGGCGCGCGCCCAGTGGACGCGGGGTTCGCCGGCGCGCGTCGCCGGGTCGGCCTGCGCACGCTGCGGGCCAAGCGGGACCGAAGTCGGAGGGATCGAGATTGCCACGACGTCCGTTCCGGGCGTTCAGCGCGCGCGGCTGGACGGGTCGTTCGCCGCGCGGACGACCGGCACCGAACTTCGCGAGAGCACGATCACCTGGCTGTCATTCGGAATGCGCATGTGCAAGCGGTCCTCGGCTACCCGGGCGAGCGCGGCCCGGCTCGACGCGTCGCGGATGTCGCCTTCGAGCTTCGTGCGCTCAGCGCGAAGCGCGGCCCGCCGCTGCTCGAGGCCGCTCTCCGCGCGTGCGCGCGCGATGCCGGTACTCCGTCTCCATATGACGCCTGCCGCGATGCAAACGAAACCGAAGAGGACCAGGGCGATCACCCCGCGCCCTTTCACGTCATGCCCCTCGGAGCGGGGGCGCGCCCAGCGGGCTTCCCGGAGCCGCCCAGGCGAGTGTCGCGGCGGCCTCCGCCCTGCGGCGCCATGCGCGCAAGTGCGCGCTGCGGGCCCGGGGATTCCGCGCGACTTCCGACTCGTCGGCGGTCAGTGCCTTCGGCGTCAGCACGGTGCCGAGCGCGTGCGAGCCCCCGCAGACGCAACGCGGCTGCCGCGGTGGGCAAATGCAGGCGATGCTCCAATCCCGGAAGGCGTGCTTCACCAGCCGGTCCTCCCCGGAGTGATAGGTGATCACGACGATGACGCCTGACGGCGCGAGCCGGTCACGCAGGTCCGGCAGCGCGCGCGACAGCACGCCAAACTCGTCATTCACCGCGATCCGCACTGCCTGGAACAGCCGTGCGAACTCGGCCGGCCCGGACCGCGGCCCGTACACCGAACGGATTGCCCCGACCAGGTCGTCGCTGGTCGCGAACGGCGCGCGCTCCCTGCGCTTCACCACCGCGTTCGCGAGGCGCCCCGCTTGGCGGTCGTCGCCGTACTCTCGGAAGATCGTCCGCAGCTCGTCGCGACCGGCTGCATTCAGCAGCTCAGCGGCCGTACGCCCGCTGGAGTTCCCTGAAGCCGCCATGCGCATGTCCAGCTTGGCGCCCTCGCGGAACGTGAACCCGCGCGCATCGTTGTCGAGCTGGCGTGACGAGACCCCCAGGTCGAGCAGGATGCCGTCGAAGCGCTCGGCGCCCAGTGCCTCAACGCTCCCCACATCGGCAAAGTTGCACTCGTACGCGCGGAACCGGCCGGCACCCGCCGCATCGGCAAGGCGCGCTGCCGCCTCGCTGATCGCCGCGGCGTCCTGGTCGAGTGCGGATACTTGTGCGCCGGCCGCGAGGAACGCCGCGCTATGCCCGCCGCCGCCGAGCGTGCCGTCCAGTACGTTCGCGGACGCCGCTGCCGGCGGACGATCACCGAGGATCAGCGACAGGCACTGCTCCACCATCACGGGCGCGTGGTACGGACTGTCGAACTGGTCGGTCACGCCGGAAAGATAGGCCGGAAAACAGCGCGGCCCGCGAGCGTGATTGCTCGCGGGCCGCGCCGTCGTGCGCCAGTTGGGCCGACTACGGCGCCTTGCAGTACGCCTTGGTCATTTGCTCGATGTACGGATTCATCTGCTGGATCGCGCCCATCGCCTGCCGTGCGGCGTCCGGGGCAAACCGGCCGCCCTGCGGAACGGCGCCCGAGGCGACGGTCATGTACTCGTTCGCCTTGTTGGTGAGCGCACATGCACGCGGATACGCCTCGGCCATCATGGCGCGCTGCTTCGCCGCATCCGGCTTCTGTGCCTTGATATCATCGCTGAGCTTTCGACCGATGTCACCGGCTTCGGTCAGGTAGATCTGTCCGAGCGACATCGCCGCGACACCCATGACGAAGTTGCCCTGCGCCGCGGTCGGCGTGCCCTTGGCCAGCGAATCAGCCCAAGCGGTTGTGGCGTACACCTTGTGGCTCGCCGCCTTCACCGCTTCCGCGTCCCCGCCTTTCGCGCGCACACTGTCCGCCGCAAGGCTGGTCCGCATGCGGTTGCCGATGCTGACAGCAGATCCGGCAACGGTCGCGGAGTCTTCCTTTGCGGCCTGCATTTCCTTGACCATGGCCATCGCGCCATCGAAGTTCGGCGGGCTTTCGCCGAGCAAGCCGAGCACCAGGCTCGCCCGCATCCCGCGCTCATTTGGGTTCGCTGCGAGCGCGCGCTTCGCAGCCGCGACCGACTCCGCAGTCTTCCCGGTCGCGCGCAGCAGCGCCGACTCGGTACGCGGGAACTCCACGACCTTCGGGAACTTGGCCCCGGCGGCGTGCAGCAGGGAGATCGCTTTCGCCGTATCGGCAATCTGGCCGGCCATGCGCCACGACCGCGAGTAATACGCGGAGTCGGCCGCCGCCGTGTCGAGCTTGACCATCTCGTCGCCGACCTGGATCGCTTCCTTGGTCCGGTTCAGGGCGATCAACACGTTCCAATAGGTGCGAATCAGGTTCAAGTCGCCGGGATTGTCCGCGACCGCCTTCTGCACGATCGGCAGCGCCTTCTCAAAGTCGCCCATCGCGGCGATGTCGTTCGCGATCTGCGCCTGGAGGCTGGAGTTCGTCGGGTCGGCCTTCTGCAGGTCCTGCAGCGCGGCCAGCTTCTTCTCCTTGTTGCCGGCGGCATCGTACCGCGGAACGAGCTCGGACAGCACGGTGCGGCTCATCGGGTCGAACTGGCGGATTGCCTCGGCGACCTTGATGATCGCGTCGGCGCCGGCACGCTGGTCCTTGGCGAGGTTGAGCTGGCAGTAGCGCATCCAGGTCGAGTTCGGATTGGCCTTCAAGCCGTCATCAATGGCCTTCTGCGCCTCGGGATAGCGGCGTTCGCGCACAAACGTGAAGCAGTTCTTCTGGCGCTCCCAGGTCTTATCGAAGACGTCGCTGAACGACTTCGAGATCTGCTGCGCGACGGCCTCGATCCTGGCGCCCTCGAACGTACCGAGCGGCTGCACGAGGTTCGCGTCGCGCTGCGGGATGGCCGCCGCGGTCGCCTTGAGGCCGGCGGCCGTCTTCGATACCGTCACGTCCACATACAGGTCGGCCGAGATCGTCTTCGCCAACGCCGTGGCGTCGCCGGGGCCGAGCGCAACCGCCGGGTCATAGCCCGACTGACGCAAGGCATTCTCGACGTCATCCTTCGTCCGGACGTAGATGCTCCGGTAGGAGATGTCGCCTTCGATCTGGCTGCGCACCTTGTCGGCGCAGAGGACGGCGAGCGCCTTGTCATCCGTACGGCAGGCGCTGACCATGAGCTTGGGCGCATTCGGATTCGCACCGCGAGCGGCCTGGGCCTGCACCGCTTCGGCGCCGGCAGATGAAACCGCTGTGAGCGCGACCAACGCGCAACGCCCTGCCATCGTTCGACCCGTCATTGACGCCCTTCCTCCGAGTGTTGTTCCCGGGATCCGGCCCCAACGCCGAACCCGCGGCCTGCGGTGCTACCATGGGCGAAGAGGGACTCGAACCCCCGACACCCTGCGTGTAAGGCAGGTGCTCTAACCAACTGAGCTATTCGCCCAGCGCTTCCAGCCCTGCCCTGAGTCTCAGCCGAGAATCGCCAGTGGTACCAGTACACAATACCCAATCACGAGCAGGATGGGAGCGAGGGTGATGCCCCCAAGCACGAGATCAGCGTACCCGGCAACCAGCACAAGAGCCGCGACCCCCCACCGGACGGCGGGGCGGCTGATGGCCGCTCGAACTGGCTCTGTCATAAGTCGGTCATTCTACGGGCCTTCTATAGGTAGTGTCAAGCAACAACATACGCGTTTCATGGACCCTTAATCTGATCGTCACGACCGCCCATTTGTTCCACCTCGCCCAGGAGGGTCGCGATGGCGCTTTCCCGTTCCCGGCGGTCGGCCAGTTCGTCTGCCGCCACCAAGGCCCTGAACCGGCCCCGGTCGCGCCGGCGTCGCGCGATCCAGAACGGGACGACCACAAGCGCCAGCACGAGCCCGGCGAAACCGACGTCCGTGAAGAGCGCCAGCACGCCGTATCGCCTGCGGATGGACTTCCGCCACGTGTCCTCGAAGCCATCCAGCGTTACCCCGTAGGCCCGGCGCAGCGCTTCGTCCAGGTTCCTGCTCCCCGGCCAGTGCTGGAACAACAGTGCGAGCCCCCGTTCGTTCCCGAGCGCCGCCATGTCGGCGACCGCCCGGTGGGCGAGCGCGTAGCCCTGCGACGCGCGGGCACTGCCGGCGGAAATCAGCGAGTCGAGACCCGCAAACCGGGGAGTCCCTCGGATGGCCAGGACGAAACTCGAGGCCAGGATCTCGTCGCGACCCCACTCGCCGGCGGCATAGGACGCGTAGCCCTCGTCGAACCAGTGCGGCGCCGCCGCGCCCATCCGCTCGTGCAGCGCGAGGTGGGCGAGTTCGTGGCGGAGCGTGACGCGGGGGTCGCCCGCGTCAGCGCCGGCATCACGGCCCTGCATCACGATCCGATGCTGCTCGGGGAACGCGACGGCGATGCCCCATTCGGGGATACCGGGGCCGATCCACTCCCGGAACTGCGATTCATTGGCGGCGATGAGGATCGTCGCGCGGATCACGGGGCGCGGAAGGCCCGGAAAACTGTCGCGCGACACGGCGTCGGCGAGGAGGTTCCGCGCGAGCCCGAGATTGGATTCGCCGGCGTAGATCACGAGCCGTCCATCCGATATTCGCGTCAGGTCGGCCGGGATTGCCGGATCCTGGGATGCGGCGGGCGCCGGCGCGCAGCAGAGCCACAGGGCGAGCAGGGCGAGACGCGCCATGCCCTCAAACTACAACTGCTCCAGCGGGGAAACTGGGGAAACGGCGGGATAACTACGGATACTGCAACTGCAAATTCTTGGGAACTGCAACGACAACGACGGCGGCTTCGGGCACCGCAACCCGGCCGAGCATCGTAGTTCCCCCAAGTAGTGCCGTTGCAGTATCAGCAGTGATCAGCCGTTTCCGCCGTTTCCCTGCCCAGGCAGGGCGACCCGGGAACCAGCGGATAACTACGGATACTGCCACTGCAAATTCTTGGGAACTGCAACGACAACTGCGACAGTCGCCGAAACCCGCCCCCGCATCGTAGTTCCCCCAAGTTTTGCAGTTGCCGTTGCAGTATCAGCGGTGATCAGCCGTTTCCGCCGCTTCCCTGCCCAGGCAGTCGCAGTTCAGGCTACTTAAGCGGCTGCCCGCCCCCATCAACCGTGGCGAGCATCTCGGCACATCGTTTTCCCCACGGATTGAACTTGTTCGCGGCGTGTCCCTGCTTCCACGCGTCCCGCGCCTCGGCCTCCTGCTCGTTGAACCAGTACGCCCTCCCCAGCTCGTAGTACGCCTCGATCAGGTTCGGACCCAGCGTCAGCGTCTTCTGGAAGAACACCTGGGCATCCTCGAACATCTCGCGCTCGAGGTAAACGAGCCCCAGGTAGAAATGGGCGTAGAGCGTCGCCTTCTTGTCGTTGTCCAGGCGGATCGCCTTCGAGAGGTGCTCGATCGCCTCCCCGAACACCCCCTTCTTGAGGCAGATGTAACCGACGTTGATGCGCGCGAGCGCGTTGGACGGCTGCCGCGCGAGCACCTGCTGGAAGTTCAGGAGCGCATCGTCGTACTTCTCATTCAGCATCTGCGCCCAGCCCAGCAGCGCCACGCTCTGCGGGTCTCCGGGCGCGAGCTCGATGGCCTTGAGCAAGGCGGTCTCCGCGCCCTCGTAGTCGCCGAGCGACAGGCGGCTCCAGCCTTTCTCGATGAACGTCGAGGCGCCGATGTGATCCGCGACCACCACGGGCTTCTCCGCCGTGAACTGCGGCGCGAGCGACGGCGCGGCGGCGCCCTGCAGCGTCTTCCACTTGTCCACGAGCGCCTTGATCTGGTCCTTCAGCGCGGTGAGTTCGTTGACCTGCTGCTCGACCGACTTGAACAGGCCGATGATCTCGGCCTTGATCGCGGCACGGGACGCGTCGTCCGCACCCGATCCCGCCGCCGCGTCGAGACGGCCGTCTATCTCGGTGTAGCGGGCCTTGTACTGCGCGAGTGTCTCATCTGCCATGTGTCGGGCTCTCCGCCATCGCTTGGTCCACCACAATTCGCTCGCGTGCGCTCAGCAGCTGCGCCGCGTCCAGCACGACGATCACGTCGCTGTTCCGGCGCACCAGCGCGCGGAGGTACTGCTTCGCCAGGCCACGAAAGATCGCCGGCGGTTCCGTCAGGTCAGCCGCTGCCACGGTCGAGACCTCCTCCACCGCATCCACGATCGCAGCGACTGAGTCGGTCCCGTTCGAAAAGATCACGATGCGGCGCAGGACGTCGGGCGCGGCGGGCGGCAGCTCGAACCGCGCCCGCAGGTCAATCACGGGCACGGCGCGGCCGGCATGGTCGATCACGCCATCGAGCCACACGGGGACATTCGGGATCGCGCGGGGCGGCGTGAACGGAATCACCCGCTCGACCGAGAGGACGTCCGCCGCGTACGTGGTGTCGCCCACGCGGAAGGTGACGAGCGGCACTCGTTCGCTGCTCATGCGGCCTGCCCCGTGCGTTCCGAAAGCACGGCCGCAATGATTGCATCGGCGTCCACCAGGCCCGCCATGGGATCGCCCGCGGACGGCCCGAGCCAGATCCCGCGAAGTACGCCGGCGGGATCGAGCCCGTGTGGGACGGCACGAATGCGGTCGCCCTGCACCGCGGCCAGGTCCTCGACGTCGTCAACACACAGGGCGATCCGGCGCGTGCCGCGAACCACGATCAGCACGGTCCCGGGCGTCGCGGACCCCCGGACCGCCAGGAGATCCGCGAGGCGATGCGCACGCAGCGTCTCCCCGCGATGCTCGACCTGGCCCACAAGGCCGCCGTTCGCGCCCGGGACGGGCAGCAGCGTCGGCGCATCGAGCACCGCCTCGACATCACGCACGGCGAAGGCGAGCCGCTCGCTCCCCACGCGCGCGACCGCATGTAGCTCGTGCAACGCGGCAACCGTCATACGGCCACCCGCCGCGCGCCACCGGAATTCCGCCCCGCGGCAACCCCCGACGGACCTGCCGTGCGTGCGGCCAGCAGCTGCACGATCCCCGCGCCGATGTCCTGCGGCGCGAGTTCGAGGTCCGCGCCGGCAAGGGTCAGCGCCTCGCGCGGCATGCCATTCACCGCGGCCGTCGTCGCGTCCTCAACGATGGCCCCGCCGCCGGACTCACGGACCGCGGAGAGGCCGAGCGCGCCGTCACGCCCCATGCCCGTGAGCACCACGCCCACGAGGTGTTGGCGAAACGTGTGGGCCGCCGTCACGAACAGCGGATCGCCGGCCGGTTTCACGCCCCACACCGGGGCGGAATCCTCGAGCACCAGTTCCGCACCGGCCTCGCGTGCGCGCACCGTGAGGTGCTGTCCGCCGGGAGCGAGGTACACGCACCCGGCCATCGCGACCTCGCCGTGCCGCGCCTCGCGCACCGGGAGGGCGCACAGGTCGTTGAGGCGGCGGGCGAGCCCGGTGGTGAAGCCGCGCGGCATATGCTGCGCGATCAGCACGGCCGCATCGAGTCCTTCCGGCAAGCCGGCGACCACGTCGGCCAGCGCTTTCGGGCCCCCGGTCGAGGCGACGATCGTCACGGCCGCCCGCGCCGCGCTCCGCGCGGCCACTGGAACAGTCGCGACCGCCTGTGGCGTGGGCATGTGCACCGATGCAAGGCTGGGCCGCGCAACAGCGCCGACGTTCGCCGCCACCGCCGCGCGAAGCGCGGCGTCCAGCCGTTCGCGGAGCGACGCGGCGTCCACGCCGCCGCCTGGCTTGCGCACGAAGTCCACGGCACCGAGTTCGAGCGCGCGAATCGTCAGGTCCACGCCGCGGTCGGCATCGGCGCCGCTCAACATGACGACCGGCCGCGGCGACTCGCGCATGATCGCCGCGAGCGCAGCGAGCCCGTCCAGCTCCGGCATTTCGACGTCGAGGGTCACGACGTCCGGGCGCAGGTCGCGAACCGCGGCGATTCCCTCGCGCCCGTCCGAGGCCGTGCCGATCACGCAGAAGCCCGGCAGCTCGGCGATCAGGTCGCGGATGGCCGCACGCATCAGCGCGCTGTCGTCCACGATCAGCACCGTGCGCGGGTCAGATGACACGCGGCTCGCCTCCCGTCGGGCGCACGGTGACCTCGCCGGTGCCGATATCGAACCAGAGCGAACGGCCGGTCGTGCCGCCGACGTCCTCGGCCACGACCGCGATCGACGCCGTCGTGAGCGCCGCCCGGGTCGCCCAGACGTTTCGCTCACCGACGCGTCCATGCGTCGTGAGGACATCCGCAAAGAGCGTCGCGCCGCCCACGATCTTCGCGGTGTACGGCCCCGGCGCTCCGGCCCCGCGCGACGCGTCCACCACCAGGGGAACCGCCGTCGACGCGAACCGCCCCGGCACCGCCTCGGCATCGCCGTTGTACGACTCAGGCAGCAGCACGTGCGCCAGCGCCCTCGACCACCAACAGCACCCGCGGAACACCGGCTGGGGCCGCCCCGAACCGCACCGACAGGTCCACCACCGTCAACAAGGTCCCCCGCAGGTTGACGATCCCGCGGACAGCCGCCGGAGCACCCGGAAGCCGGGCCATTGGGCGACCCCGAACCACCTCGCGGACCGCATCGAGATCACAGGCGCACGACACATCCCTGCCGCCGTGAATCGCAGCAGCCGACGCCCAGTGAAATCAGTCGTCCGCTCTATAGAAGGCAAGGTAGTCCAAGGGGTCCGGGTGGGCAATCAACTCCGGCATCTCGGACACCGTGATCAGCGACTCGTGCAGGTCGCGGGGGAGCGGCGAGCGGAACTCCAGTTGGGCGCCGGTTTCCGGGTGCTGAAACAGGAGCCAGGCGGCGTGCAGGAACTGCCGCTTGGGCGGCAATCCGACGAGGCGGCGCGCCCCCCCGCCGCCGTACGTGTCATCCCCAACGACCGGGTGACCCACGGAGGCCAGGTGCACGCGGATCTGGTGCGTACGGCCCGTATGGAGGTGGGCCCGCAGCAGTTCGCAGCTGGTGAACCGCGCAAGTCGCGTGAAGTCCGTCTTGGCGGCCCGCCCCGATTCGACGATCGCCATCCGCTTGCGATCGCGCGGGTCCCGGCCGAGCGGCCGGTCCACCGTGAGGCGGTCGCGGTCGAGATGTCCCCACGACAGCACGGCATACCGTCGGATCACCCGTCGTTCGGCGATGGCCTTGGACAGGATGCGGTGCGCGCGGTCGGTCTTGGCGATGATCAACAGCCCGGAGGTGTCCTTGTCGAGTCGGTGCACCAGCCCGGCGCGGGCTTCGTCCGATTCCTGCGGCAGCGCCTGGCCGCGACCCTTCAGCGCATTGACCAGCGTCCCGCTCCAGTGCCCCGGTGCGGGATGCACGACCATCCCGGCGGCTTTCTCGACGACCATCAGCGCGTCGTCCTCGTACACGACGGTGATCGGGATGTTCTCGGCCAGCACGGGGCGCGACTCAGGTTCCGGCACGTCCACTTCGATCAGGGCCCCGACCGCGGGGACGAAGCTCGAGCGCTCGGCGCGCCCGTCAACGCGCACCCGACCCGTGGCGATCAGGGTCGCGGCCTGCGTGCGGGAGATGGAGGCGAGGCGCGAGACGAGTGCGTCGAGGCGCCTCGCGTCGTCAGCCGTGAATCGGAGCGTCTGCGGCATGGTCGCCTGCCGGCGCTTCACGGGCGGGCTCTTCGCGCCAAAGGACCCACGCCAGCAACGCGGCGCCGCAACTCACCGCGATGTCGGCGACGTTGAACGTAGGCCAGCGAAACCCCGCGTACCCGATGTCAATAAAATCCACGACGCCCTGCGGCGAACGCAGGCGGTCCAGCAGGTTGCCGAAGGCGCCACCGCCCACGAGCGCCAATGCCACCGCACGCGGGCGGTCCGTGGCCAGTGTCTCGCGGTACAGCCGCCACAGCACGCCCAGCGCGACGACGGTCAGCCCCGTGAAGATCCACCGCGAGTGCTCGCCCAGGTGGAAGCCGAACGCGGCGCCCGGGTTGTACACCAGGGTCAGGCGCACCACGCTACCGACCACCCGGTGCGGGATATACGCCGGCGTCAGCCACTCCAGCGCCGCCCACTTGGTAAGCTGGTCGAGCGCGAAGACCGCAAGGACGATTGTCGCGCACAGCCGACGAAACGCAAACGGACTACCGCTTGCCATCTTCCTCTTTGGTCTTGCACTCGATGCAATACCGGGCGTGCGGCAGCGCGTCGAGGCGCTCGTACATGATCTCGCCGCCACAGCTGTGACACTGGCCGAACGCCTCGGGCTTTCGGTACAGCCGCCGCAGCGCCTCGTCCACGTGCCAGAGGAACCGCCCCTCCTTGCTCGCAAACAGGAACGCCTTCTCCCGCTCCATCGCGTCCGTACCCTGGTCCGCCATGTGGAAGGAGTGCGACGACAGGTCGCCGTCGGAGCTTTGCAGCGTGTTGCCGAACGCCTCGTCGAAGTGTCCCAGCTCCTTCAGCACGCGCTTGCGCTCCTCGAGCAGTCGTTTCTCGAAGTAGGCGAGGTTCTTCTTGTTCATCGGCTTGAACGCCTTCGCGCCGGCCGGCGGCTTGGTCATGGTCATCCGTCCCTCGTGAGAGCAACCTGCGCCGTCGCGCCTTCCAGCTCGACGTCCACTGCCGCCAACCCCGGCGTCATGCCGGCACCCAGCACCAGGTCGCGCGCGAGCGTTTCGCCGGCGACCCAGTCACGGTGCACCGCCACCGCATCCAGGACCAGCGTCGGCCCGGCGATGTGGAGAATAATACGATCGCTCACCGCGAGCCCGGTTTCCTTGCGGAGGCGCTGGGTGCGGCTGATCAGTTCACGCGCGACCCCTTCGGCCCGGAGCGCCGGTGTCACGGTCGGGTCGATCGCCGCGAACAGCGCGCCTTCCTGCTGAACCACAAGCGCCCCGCTGGCCTTGCGGACGATCGTGAGATCCTCGGGCGTGAGCACGTGCGACACGCCGCCGGACTCGATCGCCACGCGTTCGCCGCGCTCGAACCGCTGGAGCGCCGCGTTGTCGAGCGCCCCGATCGTCGCGGCCGCGGCCGGCGTGGACTTTCCGAAGACCTTGCCCAGTGCGCGAAAGTTGGGCTTCGCCTCCAGCGTCACGAGCGCATCGGCGCTCGTCGCGAAATCGACCGCCTTGACGTTCAGCTCGGCCGCCAGCACCGGAACGAGCGCGGGAATGTGCGCCTGCGCCGCGGTCGACACGGTGCCGGTCACGCACACCATGCGCGAGAGCGGCTGCCGCACGTTCACGCGGGCGGTCTCCCGCGCCGCGCGTCCGGCGGAGGCCAGCGACCGGATCGCGGCCATCGCCTCGTCCAGCGCGGCATCCGGCCCTGGGCGGCCGGCCCGCACGTACGGCGCGAGATGCACGGACTCGCCCGTCAGTTCCGTGTGCATCCAGTCCGTCACGAACGGCGCGAAGGGCGCGAGCAGCCGGCACGAAACGACCAGCACTTCGTGCAACGTCGCGAACGCGGCCCGGTTATCCGCGGAATCCACGTCGTAAAAGCGCCGCTTCGCCAGTCGTACATACCATTTCGAGACATCGTCGTCCACGAACTGCATGATCGCGCGGGCCGCGCCCGTCGCATCGTAACGCTCCAGCAGGTCGTTCGCGGTGGCCTCGACTCCGGCCAGTCGCGAGAGGATCCAGCGGTCCAGCAGCGGCCGCTCCGCGGGAGCCGGATCAGCAGCCGACGGCGCCCATCCGAAGTTCGCGTACTGCGCAAACGCGCCCTGATAGAGGTTCCGCAGCGTGATCAGGAACCGCCCGGCGCCGTCGCGAATGACCTGCTCGTCGAAGTTCTTCGGTACCCACATCTGGCTCGACGCGACCAGGAACAGCCGCGTGGCATCCGCGCCGTGTCGCGACATCACCTGCCACGGATCCACCGCGTTGCCGCGACTCTTGGACATCTTCTGGCCTTTCGCGTCGCGCACGTGATCGTGCACGATCACCGACCGGTACGGCGACGGCGTTCCGCGCGCGTTGTTCGGCAGCGCATCGCCCAGGCCCGTGGCGATCGCGAGCAGCGAGTAGAACCATCCGCGCGTCTGGTCCACGCCCTCGGCGATGTAGTCCGCAGGGAACTCGCGCGCGACTCGCTCGCGGCTCCCGGGCGCGTGCGGGAAACCCCACTGCGCGAACGGCATGGAGCCTGAATCGAACCAGGCGTCAATCACTTCCGGCACGCGTCGCATGGTGCCCGCACACGACGCGCACTTCCAGGTCCAGCGGTCGATGAACGGTTTGTGTGGGTCAAAGCCCTCGGGCAGCGGCTGCGCGGACTTTGCCGCGAGTTCCGCGTACGATCCCACGGCCTCCCGATGCTCTGCCGTTTGGTCGCACTCCCAGACCGGGAGCGGCGTTCCCCAGAACCGGTCGCGCGAAATTGCCCAGTCCACGTTGTTCTCGAGCCACTCGCCGAACCGACCGCTTCCGGTCTCCGGCGGGTTCCAACGGATCGCCGCGTTGCGTGCGATCATGTCGTCCTTGAATGCCGTGGTGCGGACGAACCAGCTCGTGCGGGCATAGTAGAGCAGCGGCGTGTCGCAGCGCCAGCAGTGCGGGTACGAGTGCGTCATGGTCGTCGCCTTCCAGAGCACATCGCGGCGCTTGAGCTCCTCGATGATCAGCGGGTCGGCATGCTTGAAGAACTTCCCGCCGATCACCGGCATGTCGGCCGGGAACTCGCCGCGCGCGCTCACCGGCTGCAGGAAGGCCAGGTTGTGCCGCTGCCCCGCCCCGTAGTCATCGGCGCCGAACGCCGGCGACATGTGCACCACGCCGGTGCCGTCGTCCGCGCTGACGAAATCCTCGGCGACGATGACCTCGTGGTTCGCGCCGGCCGGATACGCGGCCCAATCGAGCGGGCGACGGTATCGTTGGCCGGCCAGTTGCGCGCCCGTATGCGTGGCGACGACGTCCCACCGGTCCTGCCAGCCGTCACCGAGCACCGCGCTCGCGCGCGATTCGGCGAGGATCAGCGTCCATTCCCGTCCGGACTTCTTGCGCACCTCGACGTACGCGAGCGTCGGGTGCACGGCGAGCGCCGCGTTGGATACGAGCGTCCACGGCGTGGTCGTCCAGACCAGGATGCGCCGACGCGTGTCGCCGCCCTGGAGGTCCAGCGCGACGTACACGCTCGGGTCCTCGACATCGTCGTACCCCTGCGCGACCTCGTGTGAACTCAGCGCCGTGCCGCATCGCGTGCAGTACGGGAGGATCTTGTGGCCTTTGTAGAGCAGCCCCTGGTCGAACAGCGTCTTGAGGGCCCACCACTCGCTCTCGATGTAGCTGTTTTCGTACGTGACGTAGGGCGCGGCATAGTCCTGCCAGTGCGCGATCCGTTCCACGAGCCGCTGCCACTCCTCGCGGTACTTCCAGACACTCTCGCGGCACTTGGCGTTGAACGCTTCGACTCCGACGCGTTCGATATCCTGCTTGCCGCTGATGCCGAGCGCCTTCTCGACCTCGATCTCGACCGGAAGTCCGTGCGTGTCCCAGCCGGCCTTGCGGGGCACATGGAACCCGCGCATCGCGCGATGCCGACACACCAGGTCCTTCACCGTGCGGGCGAGCACGTGATGGATGCCGGGCCGCCCATTCGCCGTCGGCGGTCCGTCGTAGAACACGAATGATGGGCGCGAGCCGTCCGCGCCGACCGCAAGCGCGCGTTCGACGAGTCGCTCGTCGCGCCAGCGGTCGAGGACCTGCTGCTCGAGCGCATCGGCGGTCAGCTCCGCGCTGAGCGGGGCGAACCGTGGCGCTCCGGCGCCGGCCGGCTTGTTCACAGGGCCTCCACCACGCCGCGGACGAGCGTCGTGAGGTGTGGCTCCGCCTTCGCCGCCACCGCGAGGATCTTCTCCAGCGAAGCCGGCTCAAGCGTTTCAGGAATGCACATGTCGGTGATGATGGACAGGCCCAGGACGCGCATGCCGCCGTGCCGCGCCACGATGACTTCCGGGACGGTGCTCATGCCCACGACATCGGCGCCGATCGTACGCAGCATGCGATACTCAGCGCGCGTCTCGAGGTTCGGGCCGGCGACGGCAACGTACACGCCCTCGCGCAACGTGATCCCGCGCGCCGCCGCGATGCCGCGCGCGAGGCCCGCGAGCGCGGTGTCATAGGCCTCCGACAGGTCCGGAAACCGCGGACCGAGCGCCTCATCGTTCGCGCCGACCAGCGGATTGTCGCCCAGCAGGTTGATATGGTCGCGGATCAGCATCAGGTCGCCCGCCGCCCAGTCCTCGCGCATTCCCCCGCAGGCGTTCGACACAACCAGCGTCGAGGCGCCCAGCGCGCGGAGCACGCGGACCGGAAACGTGACCTGTTGCAGGGAGTAGCCCTCGTAGCGATGAAAGCGGCCCTGCATGGCCATGACGCGCTTGCCGCCGAGCGTGCCGACGATCAGGCGGCCCGCGTGCGACTCCACGGTCGGGAGCGGGAAGCCGGGAATTGCGGCGTAGTCCACGGTATGCTCGGCGGCGATCGCGCGGCCGAGTGCGCCGAGGCCCGTCCCGAGGATGATCGCCGTGTCGGCGACCGCCTCAGGGCCCGCGCCGATCAGCGCGCGAACAGCATCCGCCGCCGCACGCACATCCGCGAGCCGATGCGCCGCATCCGCCCCCGCGATCCGCGTCGGGAGCGCCGGTGAAACCGAACTCATGGCGTCAGTTCGCGCCGCCGTCGCGGTCTTGGGCGTCAATCGCCTCGGACGCGTCCACCGGTGTCGGGCGCGCGGGAGTCGGTGCGTGCTCCGCCGCCTGCAACTCGGCCAACTGCTGTTCCGCCATCTTCCGCATCTGGACGACGTAGCTGCGGCGCAACCGTTCCAGCGCATCCGCGTTTCGCTCGAGCTTGCGCACTTCCACGCGCGCCGCCTCGATCAGGCGATCGCCTTCGGCCCGCGCCTCGCGCACGATCAGCTCCGCCTCACGCTCGGCCTGGCCCTTGATGTCCTCGCGCATCTGCTGCGCGGAGATCAACGCCTCGTTCAGCGCCTTGTCGCGCTCCCGGAAGGCGCGCAACTGCTCGTGAAACCCTCGCGCCTTCGCCTCGAGATCCTGGTTGATCCGCGCAAGCCGCTCGAGCTCGTCCGCAACCTGCACACGGAACTGGTTCACGCGCGCCGGGTCGAATCCGCGGAACGTCGTCCCGAACTCATACCGCCGGACATCAACCGGCGTGAGGTGAAAGATCTCGTCGTTCATGGCTGCCTCGTGAGTTGCTACTGCCCGCGTTCGCCAAACAGCACCGTGCCCAGCCGGACCATCGTCGCACCTTCTTCGACGGCAACCGCGAAGTCGCCGCTCATGCCCATGGAGAGCTCAGTCGCATCGTGCCCTGCTCCCCGCACTGTTTCCAATGCCCGCCGCGCACCGCCAAACACTTCCCGGAGGACCGATTCCGGAGCGTCGAACGGCGCCATCGTCATCACGCCCCGAACCCGCAACCCCGCCTGGGCCCTGAGGCGGTCCGCTTCGCGCGCCAGCTCTGAAGGTGGGTATCCGCCCTTCGACGCTTCGCCGGACACGTTCACTTCCAATAAGACGTCCAAGGGGCGGGCCAACGTCACGCCGAAGTTGTGGATCGCATCGGCCAGCCGCTGGCTATCTACCGCGTGGAAAAGTGCGAACCGATCCACGTGCTTCACCTTGTTCCGCTGCAGGTGCCCGATCAGGTGCCAGGTCAGGGCCGCTGGCGCCGGACCGCGGCTCGCGACCACCGGAATCCCGCCGGTCATCGCGATGCGCGCGGCCAGGGCGTCCTGCTTCCCCAACGCCTCCTGGACCTTGTTCTCGCCGATATCAGTAATCCCAGCCCCGAGCGCCGCGAGCACGGCCTCGGGCCCGTGCGTCTTGGTGACGGCGATAATCCGAACGTTCTGGGTGTGACCCCCGCGACGCCTGGCATCATCGATTTTCTTGCGAACTTCGGCGACACGATCCGCCAACCCCTGATAAGACATAACTCCTGAAAATACTTGGAGTTAGGCGGTGGCTCAACCTCTGACTGCTTTGGCGGGGAAACGGCGGAAACTGCGGATAACGGCTGATCAAGCAACGGCGAACGGCAACGGCAACTGCTTTTCTTGGGCACTGCAACGACAACGGCACTCAGTCCGCCGCGGTGAGTGCCGTTGCTGTTGCAGTTGCAGTTACCCCAGAAGTTGCAGTATCCGCAGTTATCCGTCGTTTCCGTTGTTTCCCCGCTCAGGCAGTTGCAGTAATCGTATCTGCGATCAGGCGGGCCGTGGTTCAGGCCCGCCAAGCATCGGCGGCGCCCGCTTGAAATCCGGAGGCAGCGCCGCTGCCGCCGGGTCCGCTGCGATCGGCGCCGACGGCGGCGAACTGCGCGGCGGGAGTTCCTCCCCGCGCTGCAGCAACGCGATGTCTTCTCGCGTGAGCGTCTCGCGATCAAGCAATGCGGCCGCGATCTTATCAAGCAACTCGCGATTCTCAGTGAGTACGGTCCGCGCCCGCCCATGGGCATCGCTGATCACGCGCTTCACTTCGGCGTCCACCTGCTCAGCCGTGCGCTCCGACACGTTGCGCCGACTGTGCAGCTCGCGACCGAGGAACACTTCGGTCTCGTTCTCGCCGACCAGGATCGGGCCGATCGCCTCCGAGAGGCCCCACTGTGCGACGTAGCGCCGCGCGATACCCGTCGCCTGCTGGATGTCGCTCGCCGCGCCCGCCGTCACCTTGTCGTGGCCGAACACCAGTTCCTCGGCGGCGCGACCCCCGTACGCCATGACGAGGCGCGCCTCGATCTGCTGGCGCGTGACGCTCACCCGATCGTCCTCGGGCAGCGTGTATGCGACACCAAGCGTGCGACCGCGCGGCACGATCGTCACCTTGTGCAGCGGGTCGTTGCCCTTGACCATGATCGCGCAGACCGCGTGGCCACCCTCGTGGTACGCCGTGAGTCGCCGCTCCTCGTCCTTCATGACCAGCGACTTCCGCTCCGCGCCCAGCATGACCTTGTCCTTCGCGTCCTCGAAGTCGGCCATGTAGATCTTGTCGTGGTCGCGGCGCGCGGCGAGCAGCGCGCCTTCGTTCACCAGGTTCGCCAGGTCGGCGCCGGCCATGCCCGGCGTGGACTTCGCGAGCGCGTCGATGCTCACATCCGCAGCGATCGGCTTGTTGCGCATGTGCACGCGCAGGATGCCTTCGCGGCCCTTGTAGTCGGGTGAGTCCACCACGATCTGCCGGTCGAAGCGGCCCGGCCGCAGCAGCGCGGGATCCAGCACGTCCGGCCGGTTCGTCGCCGCGATCAGGATGACGCCGTCGTTCGACTCGAAGCCGTCCATCTCGACGAGCAGCTGGTTCAGCGTCTGCTCGCGCTCGTCGTGCCCGCCCCCGAGGCCCGCGCCGCGGTGGCGACCCACGGCGTCGATTTCGTCAATGAAGATGATGCACGGCGCATGCGCCTTGCCCTGCTCGAAGAGATCGCGCACACGGCTCGCGCCGACACCAACGAACATCTCGACGAAATCGGAGCCCGACATCGAGAAGAATGGACGTCCGGCCTCGCCGGCCACCGCCTTGGCGAGCAGTGTCTTACCGGTGCCCGGCGGGCCGACGAGCAGCGCCCCCTTCGGCAGGCGGCCGCCGAGCTTCGTGAACTTCTGCGGATCCTTGAGGAATTCGATGATCTCGCGGAGGTCGTACTTGGCTTCGTCGCAGCCGGCGACATCCGCGAACGTGACCTTGGGCGTGTCGCCCGACAGCAGCTTGGCTTTCGACTTCCCGAACGAGAACGCCTTCGCCCCGTTGGCCTGCATCTGCCGCATGAAGAAGAACCAGAACGCGAACAACACGATCCACGGCAGCGCGGCGAGCAGGTACTGGCCGAACGACGGCCGCGCCTCCTCGGCGTCCACCCGCACGTTCTTGTCGCGCAGGCGCTGCAGCTCGCGGTCCGAGTTGGTCACCGGCAGCGTCGTGATGAACCGCTTGGCCGGCGCCTTGCCCGGCGCCGTGTAGTCCCGCACGAACTCGCCGCGCAGTTCCTTGCCCGAGACGATTGTGACCTTCGCGATGTTGTCCACGCGCAGCTGCTCGTCGTAATCGGAATACGCGAGCTTCGCGATCCCCTCGTTCCGCATGTTCGTGCCCTGGATGTACGCGATCGGCACGAGGATGAGGAGGATCCAGAACGCGAGGTTCTTGGAGATGCGGCTCATCGGACTTGGCGTGTTGCCCTGCGATTCGTTAGCCATGAAACCCTTGGGGAGACAGCAACAGTGTACGAGTGGAGCTACCGCAGACTTGCTACGTACGGCAGGTGCCGAAAGTTCTCGGCGTGGTCGAGGCCGTACCCGACGAGGAATTCGTTGGGCGCATCGAAGCCGACAAAGCGGGCCTCGCGCGCAAGCGCACCGGCGATCCGCTTGTGCAGCAGGGCGCAGATCTCGATGGACTTGGGCGCTCGCTCGCCAAGCACGGCGATCAAGCGGTTGAGCGTGCGCCCGGAATCCACGATGTCCTCGACCAGCAGGATGTGCTTGCCTTCCAGCACCGTCTCAGGATCGTAGACGAGTTCCACGGACCCGGATGACACCGTTCCGGCGCCGTAGCTGGAGGCGACGAGGAAGTCCACATGAAGCGGCCGCCGGATTTCGCGGACAAGATCGGCGAGGAAGACGAAACTCCCCTTCAACAGCCCGAGCACCAGCAGGTCACCGTCCGGGTACGCAGCGGTGATCTCGGCGCCCAGCTCCTTGACGCGCGCACTGATGGCGCGCTCATCGAAGGCGATCCGATGAACGTCGCGGCCGAGCAGTCGCGGGTCGGCCGAAGCGCCCAAAACGGGAGCAGCGGTCATACCCCTAATATAGTGGCGCCGTACCCCCCCGGTTCCGCACCACGAACGTGGTTTCGGTGCGGATCACCACCGCGCCGCCGGCGAGCGGGATCTCGTTGCCCGGCTTGAGTTTCGCCCACTCCGAGCTCAGGCGTTCCGTGCCGCGCCAATCCACCGTCACGCCGGCCCGTGCGACCACTTCCTGCCACACCAGGGCCACCGCCTGGGGCGGTAGTGTCGCGAATGCCCCGGCGCGGACGAAAACGGCGCGAGTCGCGCCCGTGCCGTCGGCGCTGGAAACGTCGTGTACGCCCATGTCATCCACCAGGCGACGGATCCCGGCGCGCACACGGGCCGCCGATTCTCCAAGCTCAAGCAGCCATTCCCGGAATCCCGGCCGGACCCGCTCGAGCGCGGGGAGCAGGTCGTGACGTACACGATTCCGGAAGTAGATCCGCGCCGCGTTCGAGGGATCCTCGACCCAGGTCACGCCACGGGCTTCGGCGTACGCCGCGATTTCGGCGCGCGACACGTCCAGCAACGGGCGGACTGCGGCGCCTTCGGCCCGCATGCCCGCCAGCCCGCGCACGCCGGCGTCGCGCAGGATGCGCATGCACACCGTTTCCGCCTGGTCGTCCGCCGAGTGGGCCGTGACGACGCGTGCGCGAAACTGCGTCGCATGGGCGCGAAGGAACCGCTGCCGCGACTCGCGCAGTTCCGCTTCACCGGGTGGGTGATCCGGCGACGGCGGGCGGAGCCCGGCGACGACCGGAATACCGAGCGATGCGGCGCGACGCCGGACCGCGAGGACGGCCTCCGCCGCGCTGGGGCCGGTTCCGTGGTCGAAACTCGCGACAGCCACGGCGTCCGACCGGACCCGGAGCCAGGCATCCAGCAGCACCATGGAATCGCGGCCACCGGAGATCGCGAGCAGGTAGCGTCCGGCCGGGACTTCGCCAACGGCGCGCTCCACGCGCACCACCGACGCGTTGCCACCTTCACCACTCGGGCGCATGCCGCTAAGATACCAGCGTCGCACGGCGCTCCACTCAACCTGACGGCAGAGACTTATGGAATCGTCATTCGGCGGACCTCTCGGCATTGTGATCGCAGGACTCGGCCTGGGCGCGTTCTACACGGCGCTCATCTGGGTCAACAGCCTGCTCGGGCTGTTCCTGACCCCGCTGTTCCTCATGCCGATCGCGTGGGTGCAGGATGCGCTCGCGGCACGCAAGGCGAGGCAGCAGGCGTAGCGCGCACCGCTTGGCTTTACCTGGACGGCCGGCCACCCGCCGGCCGTTTTGCTTGCCGGTGACCGAAACGTTCGCGCGATGCCTGCGTAGTGATTGCGGCACTCCGATTGGGGTGCCATGCTTGGCGTACCCTTTCCGCAGGAGTCCCTCGTGGGAATGATCGTTCCGATTGTTGTCGTGCTCGCCGTCATGCTGTGGGTGATCGGCGCATACAACGGTCTGATCGCACTGAAGTTCCAGACCCAGAATGCGCTGAAGCAGATTGACGTCCAGCTCAAGCGCCGCCACGACCTGATCCCGAATCTCGTCCAGGCGGTACAAGGCGCCATGCAATTCGAGCGCGGAACGCTTCAGGACGTGATCGAAGCCCGAAACAAAGCCATCAGCGCCGGCGCGGGCACCAACCTGCAGGGCGTGGGCCAGATGGCGGCCGCCGAAGCCCATCTGTCCGGCGCGCTTGGCCGGCTGATGGCCGTCGTCGAGGCGTATCCCGACCTCAAGGCCACCGCCAATGTCGGGCAGCTCCAGGAGGAGCTCACGTCAACCGAGAACAAGATCGGGTTCGCGCGGCAACTGTACAACGACACCGCGACGCTCTACAACACCGAACAGCACCAGTTCCCCACCGCGCTTGTGGCCGGCTTTGCCCGCGCGGTGCCCGCGGAACTCTGGGAGATCACCGACGAGGCCGAGCGCGCCGTGCCGAAGGTGGATCTCTCGATGAAGAAGGCGTAGCGCGGCGCGCGCCAGCTGGCGACCGCCGGATGACCGACTTCGAAGCCACCAACCTGTTTGCCCAGCAGGAAGCCAACCGGCGCAAATCGCGCTGGTTGGTCGCTGGGTTTGTCGTGTTCTTCCTTTGGCTTGGCCTCGGTGGCGACTGGATCGCCTACGAATACACCAAAGGGCTCCCGCCGGAGCAGTATCGCCACGGTTTCCCGGTGCTCGGCGCCATCATGGTGCTGATTGCCGGCGGCCTGGTGGTCAACATCCGTCGCTCCGGTGCGAGCAAGGTGCTGTGGTCCACCGGCGCCCAGCGTCTCGACGAGCCGGCCACGCAGGACGAGCGAACCATCTCGAACGTCGTGGACGAAATGGCGATCGCCGCTGGAATTCCGCGCCCGACGGTCTGGGTGATTGACGATGACGACCCGAATGCATTCGCGACCGGCATGAAGCTCGACGCGTCGCACGTCGCGGTGACCCGCGGCCTCATGACCACGCTCAACCGGGACGAGCTGCAGGCCGTCGTGGGCCACGAGATGGGGCACATCAAGAACCTCGACGTACAGCTGATGACGCTCGTGGCCGGGCTCGGAGGCGCCATCGCCCTGATTGCGGACGGCATTGGGCGCATGCTGTGGCACGGGTCCCATAGCAGGCGCCACGGCGGCGGGTTTAGCGGCGGGGGTGGTGGCGGCGGCCGGAAGAAGAACGACCTCGGGCCACTGATTGTCGTTCTCATCGTGGTCTGGATCCTGAGCTGGCTGCTGGCTCCGCTGGTCACTCGCCTGTTGGCCATGTCCATCAGCCGGAAACGCGAGTATCTGGCGGACGCCATGAGCGCCCAGTTCACCCGGAACCCCCTGGCCCTGGCCTCAGCCCTCGAAAAGATCGAGCAAGCCGCCGCCCCGACAAAGTCCATCAAGCACGGTGTCGCCCACCTGTGCATTGCGGACCCCCTGGGGTGGCGGTCCAGCCGCCGCGAAGGCCGGGTAAGCGATCTCCTGGCGACCCACCCACCCATGGCGTCCCGCATCGCGAGGTTGCGCCAGATGGGGTTCGAGCCGGCGTCCGTCTAGGCGCCGAAATCCGCTGAGTTGGCATGCAGCCCGGGGCTGCGATTCGGTCGGCTTTTGGCGGAATCGGCTGCGTGGGATCACGGTGGGCAGCCTCCAGTTCAATCGCGATCAGCTAGCCAGGACTGGCCGCGATCACGGGCCGCCAATTGAGCCTGGCGCAACGAGATCGTCATGTTTCCAGCACCACGCTGTTCACAGTCGCGTTTGTGACATGCAAGGCCAACGCCTGCATGCACCAAGCCTGTATTCACCGGGATTCTGAATATTCACAGGGTTTGACTGCACGACAATTCACTTTATACACAGTCTGACAAGTGTGCATTTGGCATGGAGTTACGCGATGCATGTCGTGACTGTTGGTTGCATAGGTATGCAACCAACAACTCAGGTGGAGAATGAGTAAGAAATTTTGCGGTTTCTGCGGAGAAATGACGGCACAACCCAGCTTTCCTGAGCCATCGTCCGGCCCGTTCCGGCCAACGCGAGCTCGCCGCACCAGCGCTCCGGACTGAGCCAAGTTTCCGGGCTCCGGCGCACAGTTGTTCGTGCGTGACCTGCCAGAACCTGGGCGTCCATCCAACACGAGCACGAAGCACCCCCGGTCAATCTGACACGCCGGGGTTCTCCGCTGACATTCGCCTGCCCCGGCTCGACGGTTCCCGTGCGCAACCACTGGATCGCCGGCTGACGCACCGCTCAAGCGAGGCTGAGGCGCCGCTGAGAACCGGCTGGGACGGCGAGACCGCCGATCGCGCCGCGAGTCATTACCGCGGCGTATTTTTCCGCGATGCACATCTCCGTACCCAAGGAAACAACACCGCGCGAAACCCGCGTCGGACTGGTCCCCGAGAGCGTTGCCAAGCTGGTGAAGGGTGGCCATACAGTCGCAGTCGAGCGGGACGCCGGGCTTGCCTCCGGGTTTACCGACGACCAGTACGTAAAGGCGGGCGCGACGATCGCGCCTGACTTTGCAGCCACGGTTGCAGGTGCGGCCGCCACCTGCAAAGTCCAACCGGTCACCGCCGCCCAGGCGAGCGCCCTGCCCTCCGGATCGGCGCTCGTTTCGTATTGGGCGCCCACCGGCCAGCCCGACGCCCTGGCTGCCCTGAATGCCCGTCAGGTCCGCCTGCTTGCCCTCGAGCGGGTGCCCCGGATAACACGCGCGCAGTCCATGGACGTCCTGTCGTCGCAGGCGACCGTGAGCGGCTACAAGGCGGTGTTGCTCGGCGCAGGCGCGCTGCCAAAGCTGCTTCCGATGCTCTCGACTGCGGCCGGGACGCTCGCCCCTGCCAAGGTCTTCGTGATCGGCGCGGGTGTGGCCGGCCTGCAGGCGATCGCCACCGCACGGCGCCTCGGTGCGCTCGTGTCCGGCTTTGACGTGCGGCCCGCGGCCGCCGAGCAGATCCTGTCGCTGGGCGCAACGCTGATGAAGCTGGACCTGGCCGCGGTATCGGCCGTCGGCGACGGCGGCTACGCCAAGGCGCAGACGGCAAAGCAGCAGCTGGATACGCAGGGCGCGATCACCGCCCACGTGAAAGACATGGACCTGGTCATCACGACAGCGGCCATCCCCGGGAAGAAGGCCCCGGTTCTCATCACCGACGCCGCGATCCGCGGCATGAAACAGGGGTCCGTCATCGTGGACCTCGCCGCCGAGACTGGTGGCAACGCCGAAGGGACGAAGGCCGGCGAAACGGTTGTCGTGCACGGTGTGTCGATCATCGGCCCGGTCAACTTGCCGAGCACAGCCGGCTTTCACGCCTCGCAGATGTACTCGCGCAACGTGCTGACGTTCTTGAATCACGTGATCAAGGACGGCAACCTCGTGCTCGAGGAGTCCGACGAGATCACTGGGCCGATGATGGTGAAAGCGTAGGGTCACCTACTACCCACTACCTAGTACCTACTACCTACTCTCCCGTCATGCTCCAGATCTTCCAACTCTACGTCTTCATCCTCGCCGGCTTCGTCGGGTTCATCGTGATCCAGCGCGTGCCGCCGCTCCTGCACACGCCGCTGATGTCGGCGACGAATGCGATCTCTGGGATCTCGCTTGTGGGCGCCATCGTGGCGGCCGGCGGGCAGTACGGCAAGCTCGCGACGATCCTTGGCTTCATCGCGGTGGTCTGCGCCGCCACGAACGTCGTGGCCGGGTTTTTGATCACCGATCGCATGCTCGCCATGTTCAAGGGTGAGAAGGCCGGTAACGCGAAGGAGCAGGCCGACAAGAAGGCGGAGGCCGCCAAGTGAGCGTACTCGCTTCGCTGTTCGCCGCGATCCCGGTGCCCGCCGCGGAGACACTGGGCGGGCCGCTCACCACGCGCGACTGGATCGTGCAGGGTGCGTACCTCGCGGCGTCGATCCTGTTCATCCTCGGCCTCCGGTCGCTGACCAAGCCGACGCAAGCGCGGCTCGGCATGCAGCAGGCCGCTTTCGGCATGCTGTTCGCCGTCATCGGCACGCTGCTCCACTCCGGCATCATCACGTACACGTGGATCATCGCCGGCCTGATCCTCGGGGCGCTCATCGGCTACCCGATGGCGATGAAGGTCGCCATGACGAGCATGCCGCAGTTCGTGGCGTTCTCGCATGCATTTGGCGCGATCGCCGCGACGCTGGTCGGCGTCGTCGAGTACCGCCATGCGTTCGAGATGGTCAATGGCGTGATGCCGGGCATGAACCACGGCATTGCCTTCGCCGTCGGCTTCGAGGTGTTGTTCGGTGCGCTGACGGTGACCGGCAGCTTCATGGCGTTCGGCAAGCTGCAGGAGTTGATCACCGGTCGGCCCATCACGTTCCCGGGGCAGAACGCGTTCAACATCACGCTGATCGCGGTGGCGCTGCTCTCACTTGGCGTCCTGACCTACGACCCCACGCAGGCCTGGGCGTTCTACACGGTGCTCGGGCTCGGCCTGTTCCTCGGCGTGAGCATGGTGCTGCCGATCGGCGGCGGCGACATGCCCGTGGTGATCTCGCTGCTGAACTCGTATGCCGGTCTCGCGGCGAGTGCGACCGGATTCGCGATCGGCAACAACGTGCTGATCATCGCGGGCGCGCTCGAGGGCGCAGGCGGTTTCATCCTGTCGATCATCATGTCGAAGGCGATGAACCGCAGCTTCGCGAACATCATCTTCGGCGCGTTCGGATCGGCGCCAAGCGCAGCCGCGAAGGCGGGCGGCCCGGTGAAGGAACCCAAGACCATCACGTCGGAGGACGCGGCGACGCAGCTGGCCTACGCCGGCAGCGTGGTGATCGTGCCCGGCTACGGCATGGCGGTCGCGCAGGCGCAGCATACCTGCCGCGAGCTGCATGAGCTCATCCAGAAGAAGGGCGGCCAGGTCACGTACGCGATTCACCCGGTTGCCGGGCGGATGCCCGGGCACCTGAACGTGATCCTCTCCGAGGCGGGCATTGACTACGGCGCGCTGCTCACGGATGTGGACGACGCGAACCGCGTGCTCCAGACGGCGGACGTCGCCGTGATCATCGGCGCCAACGACATCGTGAATCCGGACGCCGAGGAGGACAAGTCATCGCCACTTTTCGGCATGCCGATCTTCCGGCCGTGGACCGCCAAGACCGTGTTCGTGGTGAAGCGCGGCAAGGGCACCGGATTCTCCGGCGTCGAGAACCCGCTGTTCACCAAGGACAACACCCTGATGATCTACGGCGACGCGAAGGGTGTGCTCGGCAACCTGGTGAAGGAGATCAAGGCGCTGGACGAGGGGCACTAGGCCAGCAGATCGTCGTGAGCGCGAAAGCGAAACCCCCGCCAAGCATGTGCTTGGCGGGGGTTCGTGCTTCGGCGATGAGGCCGAAGGCACACGCTTGACAGACGTGGCTTGATAGTACTGAACGAACCATAGCAGTCAAGGTGGTAGCCGGAGGCCGTACCCGAAGCGGGATTCGAACCCGCACGCCCTTTCGGGCACACGTCTGTCAGGCGTATGCGTCTACCAGTTCCGCCATTCGGGTACGCGCACGTACACGACGGGCTGGGCGACAACCTGAAAGAACGCTTCTCGCTACCTCCGCTGAGCATGATCGCCAGTTGGAGGCGGAAATGCGTTACCCGAATTCCGCGAGACTTACCGATTCCGCGGCGGGCCCTACGGCCCCTTCATCCCCTTGGGCGGCCCGTCCGGATGTGGCCGGCACGCCGGCGGTTGCTCCACGCTGTACGTGAGGTTCGCGATCCGCCATCCGCTGCCGACGCGCAGCATCACGAACACATCCACGCCGCAGTGCGACCAGGCGTTGTTCACGTAGATGTCGTACGGCACCCACGCCATCGCCATGCCGCCGGCGAGCATGATGCGTGTGTCGAACCCGCGTTCAACAACGGGTGCGCCGCCGGTTCGCTCTCGATCGGCCGCGCGCGTGCGCATGGCATACGCAAGACGACCTTCACGCGTGCGAATTGAATAGACTTGCGCTTCAGGAACCATGAGGTCGGTGAGACCGATCGCGTTTCCATCGGTGATGAACTGAAGTGCCGAATCCACCACGGCCTGGATCGCGCGCCGATCGGCTTCCGGCGGCGCGTAGGTCGGCGGTGCGGCGCCCTGCGCTGCGGCAAGCACAGGCAGCACCAGGGTCACGGAAGCCAAGGCGAATCGTTTCATGTGCTATTGCATCCTCGCGACGCGGCCTTCGCGCAACACCACGCGCAACGACCTGGTGTTCCTGATATCCACGGTTGGATCCTTCTCGAGCAGCAGCAGGTCCGCCACCATTCCCGGCGCGATCGTGCCGACCGTTGACTCAACTCCCGCCGACCACGCTGCGTTTCGCGTCGCGGCTGCGATCGCGTCAAGCGGCCTGAGCCCCGCGCCGTTGACGAGCAACTCGAGTTCCCGATGAATGGACGGCAGCGGGTCCCGCTGGTCGCCGAGCAGTCCGTCCGTACCAGCCACGATGCGCACGCCGAGTTCCGCCGCCCGCTTGGTGACCGCATTGCTCCACGCCAGCCGGGCCCGACCCACATCGTCATTGGCCTGGCGGTCGAACACCCAGAGCGTGGCGTTGAGCGCCGTGCCGCGCTCCTTCATTGACTGCAGCAGCCGCTCGACACTCGGCGACGCGACCGGAACCCCCGCGAAGTTCCCGCGGCCGCGCGCCGGAAAGTCCGCCGTGCGCGGGCTTCCCTGCCACACGAGATACGGCGAGTGCGCCAGCATGTCGGCACCGGCGGCGACCAGGTCGCTGGGCAAACCCGGAAAGGTCGTCGCGTGTGCGACGACCTTCGGCCCTTGCCGCTTCGCCTCAGCAGTCGCACGCGTGACCGACGTGGAATCCATGTCAGTGTAGAGCTTGATGGCCGTCGCGCCGGTTCCGCGTGCAGTCGCAATGATCCTGACCCAATCGCTGCCCGCCGTAGCCGACTGCGCCCACGGCGCTGCGCCGGGCGCATAGCCGCGCGACGCATCGAGCACGCGCGGGTCCGTGAAGAACGCCGGCCCCGCGATCAACGCCACATAATAGATGCTCGGCCCAGCGATCTCGCGGGTGATCACGGCACGCTGGAGGTCGCTCGTTGCGCGCGTGTCGCCGGCCATGTCGTACACGCTCGTCACGCCGCCGAGCAGTGCGTTGCGCAGGAGCGCCGCCCGGTCGCCCCAAGCGCCGGTTCCAAGATGCACGTGGGCGTCCCAGAGGCCGGGAATCACGAACCCGCCGCGGCCGTCAATCACGGAATCCGGGACCGCGCCCGTCGCCCGCCCGCTTGGCACGACCTGAGCGATCTTGCCGTCAGCGAGCACGACATCCATGCCGGCGCGCGGTGCGGCGCCCGTGCCGTCTATGACGCTGACGTTTCGAATTAAGATCGGGACAAGCGTGCCGCGCTGGGCGCGAATCGACGCCACGGGCGTAAGGAGCAGCGCCAAGGCTGCAATCAACCGGGGACGGATCATTTGCACCGTCCGCGGTCACAACAGGCTGAACCGTTCATGACTCAACGATACTCGGCTTACCTGCCGGGATGAACAGGTCGGCTTCGACAGCAGGCCGATCCGGGTTTATGATTGCACGCGTGACCCGCTACTGCTCGCTTGCCCTCTGCATGGCTGTCGCGCTCGGGACGCTGCCCGCACAACCGCCGAGCCCCACCGACTGGGCCAACCTCGCCCGCTACCGCGACGCGAACGCGACGCTTGGCGCGCCCAAGCCGGGCGAGCAGCGCGTGGTGTTCTTCGGCAACTCCATCACCGAGAGCTGGGCTCCGCATTTCTCCGCGATGTTTCCCGGCAAGCCGTACGTCGGCCGCGGCATCAGCGGACAGACCACTCCGCAGCTGCTGGTGCGATTTCGCCAGGACGTCGTCGCGCTGAAGCCGGCCGCCGTGGTGATCCTCGCAGGGACGAACGACATCGCCGGGAACACGGGCCCAAGCACGCTCGAGATGATCGCGGACAACATTGCGTCCATGACCGAGATCGCACGCGCGAACGGCATTCGCGTTGTCCTGTGCTCGGTGCTCCCGGTGTACGACTACCCGTGGAAACGCGGACTCGAGCCTGCCCCGAAGATCGTTGCGCTCAACGGGATGCTGCGCACCATCGCCGCCGGAAAGGGGGCGGTGTACCTCGACTATCACGCAGCGATGCGTGATGAGCGGAACGGCCTGCGCGCGGACCTCGGCAACGACGGCGTCCACCCCAATCTTGCCGGATACCGACTGATGGCCCCGCTGGCCCAGTCCGCGATCGCGGACGCGCTCCGCCGCCCGTAGGCTGCGCGCTACCGGCCGCTGGCCACGCTTGCCATGCGACCGGCGGCTACGCCGCCGCTGGGTCCGGCACCGTGCTCGGCGCCGTCCGGGCGATTCGGACCGCCGCCTTCCGCCACTCGCGCACCATCAAGCCGGCACTGATGAACATTTGCAGCGTCACGGTGGCGACTGACAGGTACCAGAGCTTCCGCAACTCGAACCCGGGCTGGTTGTGCAGCCACCAACCAGGGATCGCAAAACTCAACACACGAATGCCGCTGCTCAGCATCGCAGGGAGCGTGTTGCCGAGCGACTGGAACATGTTCGAGAGCGTGAAGATCACGCCTTGGGCCACGAAGTTCAGCGAAATGATGTGCAGGAACCCGGCCCCGACGGCAATCACGGCTGCGTCGCGGCTGAACAGCGCAACGAGCGTGTCGCCCTCGACCTGCGCGATGACCGTCAGCACGATCATCACCGCGGTCTCCATCGCGAGCCCCACAAACAACGTTTGCTTCGCCCGCTGGATGTTCCCTGCCCCGATGTTCTGCCCGGCCACGGGTGCCGTGGCGAAGGCGACGGCCATGGACGGGATGAACAGCGCTTGCATCACGCGCCCGCCGATCCCGAATCCGGCTTGCGCCTCCGCACCCGCATCTCGGATGATGAGGTAGATGATTCCCATGCTGACAAACATGAGCGCGAACTCCCCGCCGGCCGACAAGCCAACCTTGAGGATTCGCTTCCAGACGCTCCAGTCAAACCGGAGCTTCGCGGCGTCGAACTCGACGAAGTGCTCGAGTTTCCGGAAATAGAGCAACATCATCACGACCGCTGCCGCGAACGAAATCGCGGACGCCAGCCCGGCGCCGAACACACCGAGTGGCTTGCCGGTGCCCCAGCCCGCGATCAGCACGGGGGCCAGGATGGCGTTCAGGACTACTGAGGCCACCTGCACGATCATCGTCGGCTTCGCCACGCCGGTGCCACGGAGCGCCGCCCCCATGCTCGCGAGCGCGAACTGGAGCGCCAGCGCGGGCAGGAACGCCACGAAGTAGTCGTGCGCCGCGGCGGCGGTCGCGGCGTTAGCCGCCAGCGTCTGCGTGTACACATCGCCCCACAGCATGCCGACCGCGAGGGTGATCAGCATGCAGACGCCGGACATCAGCAGGCTCTGGTGGAACACCGCATTGGCGTCGTCGCGGTCTTTCCGGCCGCTCGCATAGGAAATCAGCACCATGGTGCCCACGCTCAGGACCTGCGTGAGCGCCATGATGATGAACTGCAGGTTGCCCGTTGCCCCCACGCCGGCCACGGCGTCGCCGCCGAGTTGCGCGACGAAGTAGAGGTCCACGAGGAAATACGCGGTCTGAAAGATCATCCCGAAGAAGATCGGGAGTGCCATCGTGACGATGTGCCGCGGTATCGAACCCTGCGTGAAGTCCTTCATCAGTCCGGTTCAGGGGGTGCCGCGAAAGCTATGCGGGTGTTGCGTCGGTTCGCCTCAAGAGGGCCGCGCTCACGAGCACCACAAGCAGGCCGACCGGCGGCGGCTCGAGGAACGTGATTCCGGACCTGATGAGCGGGTTCTTGTACAGCTCGGTCCACTTGGCCATGTCCGCGGTGAGCTTCTCGAGCTCGGCGGCCGGCGTGCCGTCCGTCTTCGCCTTCTCGATCGTGTGCGCCGAGTACTTCTCCATGAAATCCGGCATGGCCGTGGCGTAGATCACCTGCCAGGTCGCGACATAGCAGACGTTGGCGATCGCGATGATCCCGATGCCAAGGCGAAAGGCCCGGCCGAACGAGATCACGCCGTGGCCGACGTTTTCGCGGTAGGAACGGACGGCGAAGTACACCACGGCGAACGCCGCCACCATCGTGGTATAGCCGAGGATCTCGCCCGTGTCGAACCCGAGATCGTCGAAGAAGAGCATGGGGACCGCCATCCCCAGCGAAAGCACGGCACCCGCGAACAGCCCGAATGTCAGTACGGTCTTGCGCACATCAGTCTCCGTGTGGTTTGAAGTCGCGGCATCCTACGACCGAACCGGCGCGTTTCGCGTCGTACAAAAGGGTGATTTTCGTGATTTCCGGTGAAGATCGCCCGAAAGAGCGACCGGCACCGAGCGGATCAGGCGATCAGGCGCTGTTCCCTGGCCATCTGGACCGCCTGGGTGCGTCGCCTCGGCCCGATCTTGTCGAGCACGCGCTGGACATGCGTCTTCACCGTGTTTTCGCTGACGAACGCCTTTTCGGTGATTTCGCGGTTGCTCAACCCCGCCGCCAGCATTTCGAGCATCTCCAGTTCGCGCGGGGTCAGGCCAAGGGCGCTGACACGAGCGTCATCGCGCACAAACGGACCGGTGACCGGAACCTCGACTCGCACCTCGACCGGAATCTCGACAGGGACTTCGACCGGCACTTCCTTCACGACAATATCGGTCTTCTTCCGCGTGACGCGGCCACCGAGCCAAACGCCGAGGCCGGCGAACAGCGCGGCGACGATGCCGCCGTAGATCTCCAGGGAGCGGTCAATGATGAGCCAGCGATACTCGGTGACCCGCAGCGCGACGACGAGCAGCCCGCCGATCACCCCGTAGAGCGCGATATGGCGCCACATCGCGCGCCGGGCATCATCCTGCGCGGGCGTCATCCGCTACGGGAGCGCAAAGGCCACGTACACACCGCCACTCGGCGCGCCATTCTTGCCACCGCCGCAGGCGACGACCACGTACTGCTTGCCGTTCACCATGTAGGTGGAAGGCGTGGCATTGGCGGCGAAGGGGAGTTCGGCTTCCCAGAGCACACGCCCCGTCCGCTTGTCGAAGGCGCGGATCCGGTTGTCGTAGGTCGTCGCGGCGATGATCAGCAGCCCGTTGCGCGTGACGATCGCGCCACCGTAGTTGTCGGTGCCGGTTCCCCGGATCCCCTGCGCGTTCAGCTTCGGGTACTCGCCGAACGGGATGGACCAGCGGATCGCGCCGCGGTTGAGGTCAATCGCGTTGAGCGTTCCCCACGGCGGCGCGACGGCGGGATAGCCCTCGTGATCGAGGAAGATGTCGAAGCCGGTCGAACGGTAAGGCGTGTAGAAAGGATTCGTCGCGGCCGTCGTGGAGACGTCCACGCCGGTCAGCAGGTAGTTGACCATGTCGCTGATGCCAGCGTTGTCGAGCGCGGACGCAAACGCCGGCATTCGCCCTGTCCCTTCGCGAATCGTCTGGGTCAGCTGTTCCCGCGTGAGCCGACCCGCCACGGCGTTCAGCGGCGGTCCTTCCGCCGAGCCCTGCCGATTGTCGCCATGGCAGCTCGCGCAGTGCATGCCATAGTTCGTCCGGTCATTGCGCGGCACCATCTTGAGCAGCCACGCCATCTCGTTCGAGTTGACGTAGAGGAGTCCGGTTTCGGGATCGAACACCGGACCGCCGTACTCACCCCCACCGTCCACGCCCGGGAAGATGATGATTCCCTGCGTCGTGGGGGTCTGGAACGGGTGATCGGTCCGATATTCGCGAAACACCTTCAATGCGCTCGCGCGCGCCTCGGGTGTCCGGTTCGTGAGTCCCGATTCCGCAAGCGCTTGCCGCGCAAATGGCGGCGGCAGAACCGGGAAGACCTGTGAATCAGCCGCGACTTCGCCGGCAAGCGATGCGGTCGGCATCCGCTTCCATTCGAGCGGGAACATTGACTTGCCTGTCTCGCGATCGAGCACGAAGACGTGACCGGTCTTGGTGATCTGTGCGATCGCATCCACGCGCCGGCCGTTCCGCGTGACCGTGACCAGTGCCGGCGGCGCGGGCAGGTCGCGATCCCAGAGGTCGTGCTTGAGGACCTGGAAGTGCCACACACGTTTGCCGGTATTCGCATCGAGCGCGACAATGGAGTTCGCGAAGAGATTGTCACCGAGCCGGTTGGCGCCGTAGAAATCGAAGCTGGCCGAGCCGGTGGAGAAGAACACCAGCCCACGCTTCTGGTCCACGGTCACACCGCTCCAGGCGTTCGCACCGCCGTTCACCTTCCACGCATCGGCGGGCCAGGTGTCGTAGCCGAACTCACCAGGCCGCGGAATCGTGTGGAACGTCCAGCGGATCGCGCCGGTCTTCACGTCGTACGCGCGGATGTCGCCCGGCGCGGATGGCAACGCTTCGGGAACCGACGTGCCGATGATGAGCACGTCCTTGTACACGACACCCGGCGTGCTCGCGCTGACGGACAGCCCCTCCACCGGGCGATCGAGCCCCGCGCGCAGGTCCACCCAGCCGCTGTCGTTGCCCCAGCCGGGGACCTTGAGTCCCGTCTTGGCATCGAGCGCGAAGAGGCGGTATCGGTAGTTGAAGTACACGCGCCCGTCGTGCACGACGACCCCGCGGTATCGGATCCGCGGACCGGTGAAACGCCGGCCCGTCGGATCGAAGCTCCACAGCTCGCGCCCGGTTGCCGCGTCCAGCGCGAAGGCCCGCTGCTTCGGCGACATGGCGTACATCACCCCGCCCACGATGATCGGGTTCGACTGCATCTCGGACCCGTCAAAGGCGTCGCGTGTGTCGTACTGCCAGGCCACCTTGAGGTTCTTGACGTTTCCCGGCGAGATCTGCGAGAGCGTGACGTAGTGCGTGTTGTCCGTGTTGCCGCCGTACACCGGCCAGTCTGCGGAGCCGGACGTGCGCCCTGCGAGCGGACGCGCCTGCTGCGCGGCGGCCGAACCGCACACGATGACGACGAGGCCGAGCGGCCCAAAGCTCCGGAGGACGCGGTGGTGGTGTGTCTGGGTGGGCATGGTAGGCGGGTTCGGGCGCGGAACCCGGAAAATACGCAGGGCCCGCCTTGTCGCGCGCAGGAGCGACTCGCTACGCTCCACCTGCATGTCGCGCCGCCCTTGGCCCTTCGCCGTGCGCGCCAACCGGCGCAACGTCGTGATCACGGTGACCATTGCCGTGGTGCTGCACATTGCCGCCTTCGCATGGATTGCCAGCGTGCGACAGGCGCGGAGGCTTGCGGCCACGCCGCCGAATATCACCGGGCTCGGCGGCGGCGTGAGCGGAACCGGTGGCCTTCCGGCGACCGGTGAGCGCAACGTGCACCCGTTCCTGGTCTTGGACGCGGACTCGCGGCGCCCGCTCGCACGCGCCTATGTCCTCGACGCGCTCTCGCTGGACGAGGCGATAACGAACGCGACCGGAGAGGCCGAACTCGGGGTACGCCCGGCAGCGACCTTCATCGTTCAAGTGCGAAAGCCCGGTTACGCCGTCCACGCGATGCAGGTGCCGAACCTCGAGCGCGAGAATCCCACGCGTGTCGTGCTGCTACAGCCGCAGCAGGTTCCCTACGCGTCGATCGACAGCATCTTCCTGCGGCGGTGCCAGCACTGCCACGGCAGCGACGACGCCGTGAACCTCACGTCGCATCTCGGGCTCACCACCAGTCGCTTCGGTCCGTGGCCGGTGGTGATCCCGTTCAAGCCGGACTCCAGCCTGCTCGTGCGGGCGCTGATCGACTCCGTCCCGCCACCTGGCGCGCGCGGCCCGCACTTGAAGGGGGTGGGCCGGTTCCGGGACTATGAAGTCGAGATGATCTACGAGTGGGTGCGGCAGGGAGCGAGGGGACCGGCGGTTGGGCGGTAGGGGGTGGCCTACCCCCGCCCCACCACCTTCGCCCACCCATCCCGGAGCGTCACGATCCGATTGAATACCAGCCGCTCCGGCCGCGAATCCACCGGGTCGCGCCAGAAGTAGCCGGTTCGCTCGAACTGATACCGAGCGTCGTCCGAATCCCGGGCCACGCTCGGTTCGATTTTCGCCCCGGAGAGCGTGACCAGCGACTCCGGGTTCACCATCGTCAGGAAGTCCACGTCGTCGCCGCCCGCCTCGGGATCCGGCACGCGGAAGAGCCGGTCGTACATCCGCAGTTCGCAGTCCAACGCGCGCGCCGCCGAGACCCAGTGGATGGTGCCCTGCACCTTTCGACCGTCCGGCGCGTCGCCACCGCGCGTCGCGGGGTCATACGTGCAGCGCAGTTCGATCACGTTGCCGGCATCGTCCTTCACGACGGACTCGCAACGAATGAAGTACCCGTAGCGCAGGCGCACCTCACGACCCGGCGCAAGCCGGTAGAACTTCTTCGGCGGGTCCTCCATGAAGTCATCGCGCTCGACCCACAGTTCACGCGAGAACGGGATCTTTCGCGACCCGGTCTTGGGCACATCGTGCGGGTAGTACGAGGCGTCGAGCTCCTCGACCTGCCCTTCCGGGTAATTGGTCAGCACGACCTTGAGCGGCTTTGTCACGCAAAGCACTCGCGGTACTTCCATGTTCAGGTCGTCGCGGATCGCGTGTTCGAGTGTCGCCAGTTCCGTGCGCTGCGGCTTGCGGCTTACGCCAACGGTATCCGCGAACGTGCGCAGCGCCTCGGGGCGCACCCCGCGCCGCCGCATGCCCGCGATCGTCGGCATGCGCGGGTCGTCCCAGCCCGACACGTGCTTCTCGTTCACCAGGCGCAGCAGCTTCCGCTTGCTCACCACCGTGTAGTCCAGCTCGAGCCGCGAGAACTCGGTCTGCTCCGGCGGCCGCTCGAACCCGGCCTCGGTCACGAGCCACTTGTAGATGTCGTTGTTGTCCTTGAACTCGAGCGTGCACAGCGAGTGCGTGATCCCCTCGACCGCATCCGACAACCCATGCGCGAAGTCGTACAGCGGGTAGATGCACCATGCGTCGCCGCGCCGGTAATGCGCCGCCTTGCGGATCCGCAGGAGCAGCGGGTCGCGCATGATCATATTCGGGCTCGCCATGTCAATCTTCGCGCGCAGCACATGCGCGCCGTCCGCGAACTCGCCGGCCTTCATCCGCCGGAGCAGGTCGAGGTTTTCCTCCGGCGAACGGTCGCGGAACGGGCTGTTCGTTCCCGCCGTCGTCACCGTGCCCCGGCCGGCGCGAATCTGCTCGGCGTTCTGCGAGTCCACGTACGCCTTGCCGCGCGTCACGAGCAGCTCCGCGATCTCGTACAGCTTCTCGAAGTAGTCACTGGCGAAGTACTCGCCGGCCCACGAGAAGCCGAGCCAGCGCACGTCTTCCTCGAACGCCCGGACGTACTTCATGTCCTCGGTTTCCGGATTCGTATCGTCGAATCGCAGGTTGCAGCCGCCGTCGAAGTCGCGCGCGATGCCGAAGTTCAGGCAGATGGACTTCACGTGGCCGATGTGCGCGAACCCGTTGGGCTCAGGCGGGAAACGGGTCTTGATCGGACGGCCAAATCGCCCCGACTCGATGTCGGTGGCGACCAGGTCGCGAATGAAATTGGACCGTGGTTCGGGCGCAGCGTCGCTCATGCCGGAAATTACACGGACGACCGCCGGTCTGGCCCACGCGGACCGGGCGGCCTACCATTCTGCATGCGATTCCGCATGCGCCGTGTCGGCCTGCTGACGATCGGGATCCTGCTCGGCAGCGCCGCCCTGCTGTACGCGCAACGGCGCGGCGGCCGGTTCGGCTCCGTCATGGTCGAGCCGAGCCCGGACTACAACGGCCGGTTCTCCTTCGTGCGGCTCCGCTACCAGTGGATCATCGGCCGCGGCTGGGAGTACGACTACCCCGCCATGGAACGGCACCTGATGTACGTCGTGAAGGAGCTGACTTCCATGAAGCCGCACACGGACCAGAGCGTGGTCGTGGACATGGATGACCCGGCGCTGTTCCGCTACTCGGTCGCCTACCTGTCCGAGCCGGGATTCTGGCTCCCGAGCGACGCGGAGGCGGCCGGGCTCAGGAAATGGCTCGCGAAGGGTGGTTTCCTGATCGTGGATGACTTCTACGGGAACCAGTGGCAGAACTTCGAGCGCTCCATGCGCCGTGTGCTCCCCGGGCTCGAGTTCGCGAAGCTCGACAAGACCCACCCGATCTTCAACTCGTTCTACTCGATCGACAACCTCGAGGGCATGTCGCACCCCGCCAGCCAGGGGTTCCGCGCCGTGTACTATGGGATCTACGAGAACAACGACCGGCGGCGACGGCTGGTAGCGATCGTGAACTACAACAACGACATCGGCGACTACATGGAGTGGTCGGGCCAGGGCTGGTACCCGATGAACATGTCGAACGACGCCTACAAGTTCGCGACGAACTACATCGTGTACGGGCTGACGCACTAGGGCGCGCTTTTCGCATCTCTCGCAGCTGCAGACTGCACCGCGACTCGGCTCAAGAACCCGGTTCAAACGCCGCGGCGCCTCCAACTGTCAGATCGGTAGCCCAACTCCGTAACCGAATCCAGCCCATGCGCCCAAGCCCCGGCTTCCTCGGCAGTCGGTCCACGCTCGTCACGGCCAGCATGCTCGCCGTGGTCGCAATGTCGGCCGGCGCCCAGACAGACCGCCGCACACTCGCCGGCGCGGTGGTCGGCATCCACAACCTGGTCGGCCGCGTGACGGTCGAACCCGGGTCCGGCCCCGACGTTGTAATCGAGGTGACCCGCCGCGGCGCCGATGCCCGCCGGCTCGACATCGAGACGGGCGACGTACGCGGCGTCAACAGCCTCCGCGTGATGTTCCCTGATGACGACATCGTCTATCCGGAAATCGGCCGCTGGTCGAACAGCGACTTCACGATCGGTCGCGACGGCACCTGGAACGGCGACCGGAGCATGTGGAACTCCCGGCGCCGCATCCGCGTGCGCGGCAGCGGACGCGGCACCGAGGCCTGGGCCGACCTGCGCGTCATGGTCCCCACAGGCAAGCGAGTCGAAATCAACGTCGGCGTTGGCGAGGCCAGCTCACGCGGCGTCGAAGGCGACCTCTCGATTGACGTCGCATCGGCCCGCATCACGGTCAGCGGTCACAAGGGCTCGCTCCGCCTCGATACGGGAAGCGGCAGCGTGGATATCCGCGATGTCACAGGCGCGGATGAACTCGTTGCCGACGCGGGCTCGGGGCACATCACCCTGTTCAACGCCTCGGCCCGGCGAATCAGCATTGAAAGCGGAAGCGGCGGCTTCGAGGGCGACAACGTCACCGCGGAAGACCTCGACGTCGAAGTGGGCTCCGGCGGCGTCCGGATCGACCGGTCAACGGCGCAGCGCGTCCGCCTCGAGACCGGAAGCGGAAGCATGGCGCTCGGACTCCGGAACTCGCCCCGCACTCTGGACGTCGAGTCCGGGAGCGGCGGCGTGACGCTTACCCTGCCGACGAACCTCGACGCGGACATTGACGTCGAGACCGGCTCGGGCGGCATCACGTCGGACTTCCCTGTCCAGGTGGATCGGGTCGAGCGGCGCCGGCTCCACGGCCGTGTCGGCCGCGGGGACGGGCGGATCCGGGTTGAGACGGGCTCCGGCTCCGTGCGGCTCAGGCGGGGCGCGTAAGCCTTACGCGGCCGGCCGAACCCCTTCGGTCAGGACGAACGCCCAGCGGAACGCCTGCTCCTTGAGCCGCTCGTAGCGACCGCTCGCGCCGCCGTGCCCTGAGCCGAGTTCCATCCGGAGGAGCACGGGTCGCGCGCCGGTACCGAGCGCCCGCAGCCGCGCGATCCACTTCACCGGCTCCCAGAACGCGACGCGTGGGTCGTTGATCCCGCTTGTCGCAAGGATCGCGGGGTAGGGCTTCGCCTCCACGTTGTCGTACGGCGAGTACTGCCGCATGTACGCGTAGTGCTCGGCAAGCTTCGGGTTCCCCCACTGCTCCCATTCCTGGGTCGTCAGCGGGATCGTCTCGTCGAGCATCGTGTTGATCACGTCCACGAACGGCACGTCGGCGACCACCGCGCTCCACAGGTCGGGCCGCATGTTGGCCACCGCGCCCATCAGTAGCCCGCCGGCACTCCCGCCGTGCGCGACGATCCCGCCCCGCGTGGCGTACCGCTCGCTCACGAGATGCTCCGCACAATCAATGAAGTCGTGGAAGGTGTTGAGCTTTCGCAGCATCTTGCCGTCGTCGTACCACCCGCGGCCCATTTCCTGGCCCCCACGGATGTGCGCGATGGCGTATACGAACCCGCGATCAAGCAGCGACACACGCATGGATGAGAACGTCGCCTCCATCGTGTAGCCGTATGACCCGTACGCGTAAAGCAGCAGCGGCCGCTTCCCGTCGCGCACGAACGGCTTCTTGTACACCAGCGAGACCGGCACGCGTGCGCCGTCCCGCGCCGGCACCATCAGGCGCTCCACGGCATACGCGCCCGGGTCGTACCCGCCGAGCACTTCGTCGCGCTTGAGCAGCGTTCGTTCGCGCGTCCCCACATCGAAGTCGTACACCGAATCCGGCGTGACCAACGACGAGTAGGTGAAGCGAAGCAGGTTCGTCCCGAATTCCGGGTTCGACCCCGGCGTCACACCGTACGCGGCCTCGGGAAACTCGACGAAGTAGTCCTCGGCGCCGCGCATCACGCGCAACCGACGCAGCCCGTCGTGCCGTTCGGTAATGACCACGTGAGCCGCGAACGCGTCCACCGATTCCACGAAGACCTCGGGACGGTACGGCAGCCAGTCGGTCCACTCCGACGGGCGATCCGGCGACGCGACCATCACCTTGAAGTTGGTCGCGCCTCCGATGTTGGTGACGATGTAGAGCCGGTCCTGGGTCGGCTCGACGCTGTACTCCACGTTGTGCTCACGCGCTCGCACGAGCCGACGCGGTGAGTCGGGCGCGTGGGCGTCCACGAGCCAGCATTCGTTGGTCGTGAAGCTCCCGCTCATGAGCACGAGCCACGCGCCGTCGCGCGACCGACCGACGCCCACATTGAACAGCGCGTCGTCGTCGCGGTAGAGCGACACATCGGCGGTCCGTGGTGCGCCCAGCGTATGCCGCCAGACTTCGCAGGCCCGCTTCGCCGCGTCGGTCGTCACATAGCACACCGTGCGATTGTCGCTCGCCCACGCCAGCCCGAAGCCCACCTTTTCCACGGCGTCGGGCAGCCACTCGCCGGTGGTGAGGTCCCGCACGCGAAGCGTGAACTCCTCGTACCCATTCGTGTCCACCAGCAGCGCCAGGTAGCGGTGATCCGGGCTCACCTCGAGGCCACCGAGCTGGTAGTACTCATGGCCCTCGGCGGCGGCGTTCTGGTCGAAAAAGACCTCCTCGGGCGCGTCGGCAGCACCGTGGCGGCGACAGTAGATCGGGTATGCCTTGCCCTGCTCCGTTCGCGAGTAATACCACCATTCGCCGCGCTTGACCGGCGGTCGCGAATCGTCCTCCTTGATCCGCGCCAGCATCTCGTCGTAGAGCTCCTTCTGCAGCGCGTCGGTCGGCGCCATCACGGCGGCCGTGTACGCGTTTTCCGCCTTGATGTACCCGATGGTCTCAGGGTCTTCCCGGTCCCGCATCCACGCGTAATCGTCGGTTCGCGCCTCGCCGTGGAGCGTGGTTGAGGTCGGACGACGGGGGGCGACTGGGGGCGTGGCGCTCATGACCGGGAAATTATCCCGGTGCGCGCGGACGCTACCTCGTGTACGCTTCGGGCGTGGTCGCGCACGACTCCCTCCAGCCCGCATCGGCTCCTTCGCCCGCCGTCGGACGCGGCGATTCCGCCGGCCAGCGCCTGCTCGCCCTGTGGCGACGCCTTGAGCCCGTCCCGGGCGGTCGCTGGCTGTTCGGCCTCGCCGTCCGCTGGACGATCCCGTACACCGGATCCGTCCGGCCCCGGGTTGAGGCGCTCCAGCCGGGTTATGCACGGATCAGCATTCGCCAGCATCGCGCGATCGAACAGCATCTGGGCTCGATCCACGCCGTCGCGCTGGCCAACCTGGCGGAATTCACCAGCGGCGCCGCCATGAGCACGGCGCTCCCGGCAGGCTACCGCGGGATCGTCACGCGCATGAGCATCGAGTACCTCAAGAAGGCGCGGGGCACGGTCACGGCCGAGGCACGCACGTCCCTGCCCGATCTCTCCGTCGAGGCTGAGCACGAGTTTGTGTCCGAGGTGCGCGACGCCCAGAACGCGGTGGTCGCGCGGGCGACCGTCACGTGGAGGCTCGGTCCTGCCCGATGACTCGGCGCGTGCGCCCATGAGCGAAACACCGCAGGCACGCTTCTGCCGCGACGTGGGAGTCCGATACCCGCTCATTTGCGGGGCGATGTACCCGTGCAGCAATCCCGAGCTGGTCGCGGCCGTATCCGACGCAGGCGGGATCGGGATCGTGCAACCGGCCGCCCTGACTTTCGTGCATGGGTACGATTTCCGCGCGGGCATGAAGCGCATCCGGGAACTCACGGACCGCCCGATCGGCTTCAACGCGCTGATTGAACAGTCGTCGAAGTATTACCACGAACGGATGACGCGCTGGCTCGACATCGCGCTCGATGAAGGCGTGCGTTTCGTCGTCACGTCACTGGGCAAGCCGAAGTGGGTCGTGGACCGCGTGCACGCCGTGGGCGGCCTGGTGTACCATGACGTCGTGGATGCCCGCTGGGCCGCCAAGGCCAAGGACAGCGGCGTGGACGGCCTGATCGCCGTCAACAACCGCGCAGGCGGCCATGCGGGCGGGATGTCGCCCGAGGCCCTGCTCGAAGCCCTCCAGCCGCTCGGGCTGCCCGTCGTGGGCGCGGGCGGCGTTGGGTCGGCGGCGGAATACGCGTCGCTCCTCAAGATGGGCTACGCGGCCGTGCAGCTCGGCACGCGGTTCATCGCCACGACCGAGTGCTCCGCGAGCGACAGCTACAAGCAGGCGATCGTGGGCGCGAACGAGTCTGACATCGTGCTCACCGAGCGCCTGACGGGCGTCCCCGTCGCGGTGATCAATAATGAGTGGGTACGCCGTACCGGCACCCGCGCCGGCCCGATCGCCCGCTGGATGCTGAAGGGGCGGCGGAGCAAGCATTGGATGCGCGCGATCTACGCCGTGCGGTCCGGGTTCTCGCTCAAGCGCTCGCTCACGCGCGAGGGCACATCGGACTACTGGCAGGCCGGGCGATCCGTGCAAACGATCACGGACGTCCGCTCCGCGCGCGAGATCGTGGCCGAGTTCGGCGCGGCCGGCTAACTACGGTTGCTGAAAGCACGGCGGGCGGCCCGGGATCTCTCCCGAACCGCCCGCCCTTTTCTTCCCCTCTGCTGTTGTAGTTGTAGTTGCAGTTGTAGTTGTAGTTGCAGTTGTAGTTGCCGCTAAACCCAAACCCACAACCGACAACCCATCACCCACAACTCGCAGTTGTCGTAATTAGGCTTTCCGGTCCATGCACCCCTTGAACTCCGGGTTGTTGTATTCGTCCGTCGTCACCGGGAAGTTCACGTCACTCCCGTACGGCGTGAGCGACTTGAAGAACGTCCCCCGCGGGAACACATCCTGCTCCGTACGGCCGTACTGGCGCACCTGCCGCCGCAGGTCGTTGAGCCGGAAGCCGCGGCTGAACTGCCACAGCGCCTTCTCGCGGAAGAACAACGTCACCGCCTCGGCCTGCGTTGCCGGGTTCGGCAGCGCCGGGAGCACGGTCGTCGTGTACGCCGGCGCCAGCGTCTGCGAGGCGCCGCGGAGCGTGTTGAGGATCGCCATCATCCCCGGGATGTCCTGCGCCTGGAGACGCGCCTCGGCTTCGATCAGCCGGGCGTCAATTCCGTTCGCGACGTATGCCGCATCGCTGCGAGCGTACTGGGTCTGCACCACCAGGTTGGTCGAGTTGTCGAAACCGCGCCCCTGGCTCGACGTGCCCGTGGACGACCCGAGCGTCCGCACCCGCGTGTCACCGAGCGAGGCGAACGGAATCGCGTTGATGATTCGGCCGGCCACGTCCACGCTGTCGCCGACCGTGTACCGCTTCGCACTGGTGTTCAGCGACCAGATCTGGTTGTCGCCCGTGGTCAGCGAGTACGTCACCACGGCGTCGCGGAACGACGTCGGGATGCCCGCGACCGTGGTCGCCGCTGCCGCAAACTGACCGAGATCCACCTGGGCACGGGCCTTGTGGACGCGGATGGTCTGGGCGAGCGTTGTGGCGTTGGCATCGGTCGCCGGCAGCATGAGCGCCAGCGCCGAGTCGAAATGCGCGATCGCGATGTTGAGCACCTGAACGTTGGTCAGTGGCGGTCCGTACACGGGCGCGCCCGTCGAGCCGTCACTGAGCGGCGTGCCGTTGCAGAAGTTCTCCGCGAGGTAGAGCTCGGCGACCGCCATGGCGAAGTACATCTGGCCAATGCCCCACTCCGGGGTCGGCCGGTACGTGCGAAGGGCATTGATCGCCTCGCGCGCCGAGTTACGCACGCGTGGCAAGGCGCGGGAGACGCCCTGCAGCGTGCCGTTCGACTCCTGCACGCTGCGCTGGTCCGTCTCGTTGTGCTGCGAGAACGTATTGCTCGACTTCCACTCGTCGACGAGCATACCTGGCAGCAGCCAGGCCTCGCCGCCGGCCGTGATGCCGCGGAACCGCGACAACACGCCGATACGCAGCGCATTTGCGGCGGCGGCCGAGGTCACGGTGGAAGGTTGGATGATGTCCGGGTCAACGGCCTCGAGGAGGTCGGACCGGAGGCGGTCGCAGCCGCCAAAGGCCGTGAGCACGGCCACCGCCAGCGCGGCGGATGCCGCGCGGCGGGCTCGGATTCTGGCAATCGTCATGGTCGTGATCTCAGTGGGATTAGTAACGGACGTTGAGCTTCAGGGTCACATACCGCGGGGGCCCGGCCGTAAGCAGCGTCGCCTGCGTATCGCCCTGGCTGTAGTTCGCCTCGGGATCCACGCCCGAGTACGACGTCCAGACCTTCAGGTTGCGCACGGCGAGGTTGACCGACGCGCTGGCGCCCCGGAACAGCGTCCTGGCCCAGCGGTCTGGCATGTTGTAGGCCGCCGAGACTTCGCGCAGGCGCCAGAACTGCAGCTGCTCGATGAAGCCCCACGCCGTGTTGAGGGGTGCCTTATCGCGATAGGCCAGCGCGCGCGCCTGGTCGTAGACCGAGGCGGTGAGCGTGGAGATGTACGGGCACGACACCGACTGCTGGCAGAGGAACCCGGATTCGTTGTTGAACAGGTTCGAACCGCCCTTGTAGTCCCCAAGCATGGTGATGCGCAGCCGACGCTTGAGGAGCTCGAGTCCGCTCGTGATGGACACTTCATCACGTGGCTGCGAGTAACCCATGAACCGCCAGACGGAGTCCACCGTGACGTCCACGGAGTTCAACAGGCCATTGCCGTCGGGATCCGTGTACGTGAACGGCCGCGACCAGTAGCTGTACAGCGGCAGGCCGCTGCGCTGCTGGACCGTGGTGTTCACGCCGATCGACGGGATCGTATCGCCATTCGGCTTGAAGCCAAGCGTCACGATCTTGTTGGCGTTCTTCGACGCCGACAGCGTGAGGTCCCAACCGAAGTCGCGCGTGTCGATCACCTGCATGTTGATCAGCGCCTCGATGCCGGTGTTCTGCGTGGCGCCAAGGTTCGTGAGCACGCTGGTCACGGCCGTGCCGGCCGAACCCGCGATCGGCAGCTGGAAGAGCTGGTCCGTGTTCTTCTTGTTGTAGTACGTCAGGTCAATGTTGACCCGGCTGTCCCACACCTTGGCCTCGAAACCGGCCTCAAACTCGCGTGTGCGCTCCGGCTTGATATCCGGATTGCCCAGCGCGCTCGACAGCAGGCCGCTGACATCGGTCCCGGCAACACTGGTGGAAGTCGTCGCGAACGTGCGGAGCGCGTCGTTCGGCCCCGGCTGCTGGCCGGCATACCCGAGCGCCGTGCGGAGCCGGAAGCTGCTCAGCAGCGGCAACTCGGGGAACCATTGTTCATCCGACATCATCCATGAACCCGACAGCTTCGGGTAGTACACGCGCTGGAAGTTCTGGCCGAACGCGCTGTTCTGGTCGGTCCGGACGCCCGCGGTCACCCAGAAGCGGTCGTACAGGGCGACCTGCTCCTCGACGAAGACGCCGAGCGTGTTCGCCAGCGTTGTGCCCTGCGAAACGTTCGGGGTCGTCGCCTGGCCGGCATTCTGCGCGCCGGGCGGGAGGATGGTCCCGCCGGCCGAGTTCGTATAGTTGTTGAAGTTCACGTACTGCGTGCCAAGCGTGGTCTTCGAGTTCAGCCACGGCAGCGGCACCCAGGTGCCCGTGACGTTGATATTCGCCGTCATGTTGCGCGTGCTGCCCCGGGCGTCGGTCACCGTTCCCTGCCGCTGTTGGCCAAAATCGGGTCCTTCACCGAATCGCTGCAGGCCGTAGTCGGTGCGGCTGGTGAGGTCCACGCCGAAGTCGCCGCGCACCGCCATCCAGTTCGTCGGACGGTAGTTGATGTTCGTCCCGATGATCGTGCGCTGCACGCCGTGCTGCGCCAGACGCTGGAAAATCTCGGTCGGCGTAAAGCCGGCCCAGCCATACAACGGCTGGCCGAGCGTCCCGATGCCCGTGTAGCCGGGACCGGCGCCCTTGAAGCCGGGGCCGATCATGCCGTTGTACCAGAAGCTGTTGACGTTGTTGTCCACCTGGGGCAGCCGCTGCTCGAGGCGGGTGAACATGCTGGTCACGCCGACATCCAGGTTCGGGCTCAGCGCCGCATTCACGTTCGTGCGGAACGAGCCCTGCTCCAGCTGGCTTGGCCGCTTCATGTGGTCTTCGATCTTCGTGTTCAGCGAGTCCAGCCGGAACTTGCTCATGGCCGGCAGGCCGAACGGGCCCACTTCCTTCTGGACGTCGAGCGACATGAAGTAGCGCGTCTGCTCGGTGCCGCCGTTTACCTGCACGCCCATCTGGTCGCGCTGACCGCGCTTCAGCGGGGTCGTCCACGGGTCGTCGTAGATATTCAGCGATGTCGTGCTGTCCACCACGCACCCGGCAGACGCGACTTCACGTGTGAAGCAGCGACGCTGCGTCGTGCTGCCCGGCGTCTTGCCCAGGATCGCGTACGTGGTCGGGTACTGGTTCAGGTCGGCGATCTTGCCGTGCTCGTACGTCGTGTTCCAGTTCGTGCGGCCCGCGCGACCACGCTTGGTGGTGATCACGATGACGCCGTTCGCGGCGTCCGTGCCATAGAGCGAGGCCGCCGACGGTCCCTTCACGATCTCGATGTTCTCGATCTCGTTCGGGTTGATGTCGTTCACGCGGCTCGGGGCCGTACCGCCCACGCCGATGCCACCGGCGGAGGTCGACGTCATCCGGATGCCGTCAATGATGTAGATCGGGTCGTTCGAGAGCGAGAAGGAGCTGGTGCCACGAATGCGGACGCGGCTGCCGCCGCCGGTCATGTTGGCCGGCAGCACCTGTACGCCGGGCGCCTTCGCGACGAGGAGGTCACCCATGTTCTTGATGGGGGCCTCCGCGATCTTCTTCGCGGCGTCAACGGTCGCGACCGCGTGGCCGAGCTCGACGCGCCGCTGCTCGCCGGTCGCCGTCGTCACGACCTCCTGCAGCTTCACGATCGAGGCGACCATCTCGAACTCGAGCGTCGCCGCCTGGCCACTGACGATCGTGACCGGCTTCTTCTGCGGGGTGAAACCGACGCGGAAGGAACGCACTACGCGAGGCCCGACGGGCACATTGCGAAGCGTAAACCGTCCCTCGGCGTTCGTCGTGGTCACGATCGTCGTGCCCTCGACGAGCAGCTGGACGTCGCCGAGGGGCTGCTTGCCTTCCTCGGAAACGACGCGGCCGACGATGGTGCCCTGGGCGAGTGCCGGAATCGCGACAAGAACTGACAGCGCGACGGCACGGACGAGAGCCCGCACGAGCGTGCGGGGCAGCGAATCACTCATCTGCTTCTCCCTCAGTTGGTGGGGTAAAGAAGGAACCGGGGTAATGTCCGTTGTATAGTGTACCTGCGCTAGGGGGGATTTGTCATCACTTGGCGCCGACCCCCCCCCTGCACGGACGGTTGCCGCTCGGGAGCGCGCCCCCCGGGGTACCCTTGCGCGCATACGGCGCACCCGGGCCAATTCCACGCCACATTCCCCTGCCTGTGCCAACGCCGCGCCGCTCTAGCCCCGCCACTGTCGCCCTCGCCGCCGTGACACTGGGCGCCGTGCTCTACGTCGGCTCTCGCCCGATCGGCACGGCGCCGCCCTTGGGCGGACTGCTCGAGCCCGCGAACGGCGTCTGGGCGCTCGCTCGCGCCGCCACACTCCCAGCAGACGCCAGCGGCGCCATCCCCGGCCTGACCGGTGCTGTCACCGTCGAGTACGACGAGCGCGGCGTCCCGCACGTCTTCGCGTCCAACGTGCACGACGCGGCCCGCGCGATCGGCTATGTCCATGCGCGCGATCGCCTGTTTCAGCTGGAACTGCAGACGCGCGCCGTCGCCGGGACGATCGCCGAGCTCGCGGGTGCGCGGGCGGCGCCACTTGACCGCACGGCCCGGGCGCAGGGACTGGCGGATGCTGCGGACCGTGCATGGTCCGCGTTTCCCGACACGTCCGTCGCCAAGCGACTCGCCGTTGCGTACGCCGAAGGGGTCAATGCCTACATCGATGCGATGCCGCGCGCGGCACTGCCGTTCGAGTTTCGCCTCATGGGCAAGGCACCACAGCGCTGGGAGCCACGCTACACTGCCTACCTCTTCATGCGGATGGGGCTCACGCTGGGGTACTCCGACAGTGAGCTGAGGCGACCAACCATCGAGGAACTCGTCGGCGCCGAAGCAGCCGACGCCCTGTTCCCGGCCGAGCACCCGCTCCAGGACCCGATCCAGCCGAACGGCACGGCAGGCGTGCGCGCCGACTGGAAGCCGTTACCACCACCGCGGCCAAGGGCGCCGCAAGTCGCTACGAGCGAGCGCGCAGCAGGAGTATCGCCATGGGGCGAGGCACTCACCGGATCCGACGATGTTGCGAGCGCCGACGAACGCAGGCGTTACCTCGACGACGCCGCCGTCGGCAGCAACAACTGGGTTGTCTCACCGCGTCGTAGCGCGAGCGGCCACGCGCTGCTCGCGGGCGACCCACACCTCGCGCTCTCGCTCCCCGCCATCTGGTATCAGGCCCACATCGTCGTGCCCGACACACTCGACGTGTACGGCGCCACGCTGCTGGGCGCGCCAATACCGCCGATCGGCTTCAGCCGGGCCCTGGCCTGGACGGTGACGAACACGGGCGCGGACGTCGCGGACTATTTCGTGGAGACGGTCAACGACAGCGCGTCGCCCACCCAATACCGACTCGATGGCGAATGGAAACCGCTGAGACTGCGGGTCGAGACCATTCGCGACAACCGGGGGCGCAGCGTCGCCGTGGACACCATCCGCGAGACGCACCGCGGACCGATGCTCCACCGAGACGGCAAGTGGATCTCGCGGCGCTGGACGGTGACCGACGGGCACGACGCGATCCGGCCGCTGTTCGGCGTCGCGATGGCGAGCTCGGTGCGCGACGCGCTGACGGCACTCGACTCGTTCAATGCGCCCGCGCAGAACTTTGCGCTGGCCGATTCCGCCGGGCACATCGGGCTCCGCTCCACCGGACTCTTTCCGATTCGCTCGGCGAAGGCGCCGCGCGGGGACGTGCTCATTGACGGTTCGCGATCGGAGAACGACTGGCAGGGTCGCTGGCGGGTGCAGGACTACCCGCAGGCGTACGATCCCCCTCAAGGATTCGCGTCGTCCGCAAACCAGCAACCGAAAGACCCGCGGGTGGACCGGCGTTTCCTGGGCGCTGATTGGCCGTCGCCCTGGCGCGCCATGCGGATCAACACGCTGTTGCGCGCGGATTCCGCCGCGACGCCGAACAGCATGCGACTGATGCAGGTTGACGCGTACAGCGCGCAGCCGGAGTGGTTTGTACCAGCCGTCGTGGCCGCGGCAAGCGGCGACACGGCCCTCGCATCGGCCGCGGCGCTGCTTGACTCGTGGAACCGCAGTTATCGCGCCGAAGAACGCGCGCCCGTGTTGTTTGAGGCGCTGATGGCGGAACTCGCCGCGCTCACGTGGGATGAACTCCTGCTTCCGGCGTCTCCTTCCGGCGGATCGCCGGCGGGCGCGCGGCGCCGCGTGGACACGCCGCAGTCGTCCATTCTCGCGGGACTGTTGCGCCAGCCCGAAAGCGAGTGGTGGGATGATCGCTCGACCCGGGATATTCGTGAACATCGCGACGACATCCTGCGGCGCGCGCTGGGCGATGCGTGGCGATCGGTCAACTCTCGGCTCGGGCCGCTGGGCGATGCTTGGGCACGCGGCGCCACGCGCCGAGCCAACGTGCGCCACCTGCTGCTCCCAAACTCGCCGCTCTCGCGCCCCAACGTACCGATCCCCGCCGGCGGGCCCGGCTCGCTCACGCCGTCTTCCGGCGACGGCAACCACAGCGCGAGTTGGCGGATGGTAGTGGAGCTCGGTAACCCAGTCCGGGCCTGGGGCATCTACCCGGGCGGGCAGTCCGGGAATCCCGTTAGCCCCCGCTACGATGACCTGCTCGGCCGCTGGAGCGCGGGATCGCTGGATTCGCTGCGCACCCCGCGCGCCGCGGGCGAACTCACCCGATCGCAGCGCACCGCGCGCCTGGTACTCCGGCCGTAGCGCCCGCCCATGCGAACTCCATGACCCGCGCCCTGATCCTCCGCACCGTGTTGGTCGCCGCCGCCTTCGCGGCCGGTACGTTCATCGCCTGGTGGATGGTCCCGGTAGCTGCTGCGGCGTTCGGGTACATGACCGCCCGCGACCGCGGTGGCCCAATCGTCGCCGGGCTCGCCGCGATTCTCGCTTGGGGCGGGCTCATCGCGTGGAACGCCATGGTTGGACCGGCGACTGAAGTCGCCGCGCTGCTCGGCGGCGTCCTGCAGGTTCGCCCGAGCGCGGTGTACGTCCTGACGCTGGCATTTGCCGGGCTCGCCGCCGTTTGCGCGGCGGTGTTGGGGCGCGCTGCGTATGGCGTCCTACCGGGCGCCGAGCGTGGCCAGGCGGACTGACACCGTGATTGAGCGCCCCGCGGCGGGATAGAAGTACCGCGCCGTCCCGTCGGTGTAGCCGCTCGGGTATGCCGTCGTGCCGAACAGGTTGTCAATCCAGATGCGCCACTGCGCTGCGCCGCGGGCGAATGCCAACGAGGTGGCGGCGATCGTGAACGCGGGCGCGCGAAGCTCCGCGTTGCCGTCGTTGGCGAGTTGACTCGCGCCCTGGCGGCGAACGGCCACACTCGCGACCAATCCACGCCACTCGCGCCCCCGCCACTCAGCGTTCAGCAGGAGCCGCGGAGTCAGCAGTGGCGCAACATCCGTGTAGCGCACACCCGACGCATCGTCCACGAACTCCGCGAGGCGCGCCTGCAGCCACGAGCCGTTCGCGTGAACCGTGCCGAGGGTCGTGTGACGCTTGCCCTCGATTTCGATGCCGCGGCGGTAGCTCCGCCTGACGTTTTTGCGCAACGGCAGCCCGGTTACGCTGAGCGTCCCGATCGGCGCGATCTCATTGGTGAACTCCATCGCGAACGCATTCACCTTCAGCACCCCGGACGGCCCAGCCCACCGCAGCCCGGCTTCGGTGTCCCACACGCGCTCCGGGCGCACCCGAGTGAGCGGCGTGAGGCCCGCGACGTTCGTCGAGTTCACGTCGTCCGCGCCGGCGAACAAATCGCCACGCGCCGGTTCGCGCGACGTAGTGCCGGTCGCAAGCATCAGCGTCAGCCCGCGCGAGAGTTCCACGGTCGCCGCGGCTCGGGGGCTGACAAACGACCAGCCGGCCTGCAGCGGCGCGATCCCGGCGTTCTGGGACGGGCGGTACCGGAACGTTGGCGCGCGGTACGCGAGGTCGGCGGTGAGTTGCGCTCGACCGGCCCGCCACATGGCACGCCCAAACGCAGCGGTCTCGCGCTTGACGCCGGTGTTTGCGTACTCGGGCGACGTGAGGGTCGGTCGCATCGCCATCGAGTGATCACGGTGGTAGTCATACGCCGACGCGCCGAGCGTCGCGGCGAAGTTCGGCCAGCTTCTCTCGACCGCCGCGGTCGCACCCGTCCAGATATGCCGCAGGGAGTAGTTCGCCAGCGACAGGCCTCCGCCTTCTGCTGGGCCAAACGACACGTCGTAGGCGCCGGCGGCCGAGTTGCGATACGCCTGCAGCGATGCGCGGAAGCGATTGTTGAGTTCCGCAGCGTATTGTACCGAAACCATCTGCTGGCCGAACCGATCTCCCTCGGCGCGGCTCAGCGGATTCGCCCGCGGATTGACGCGGAGGTCAGACTCGGCGGCTGCGAGGTACGCGAGTTGTGTTCCGGATGAGCCCGCGAACCCGCTGATCCGAAGCGCTTGGGTCGGCGTGAACCACCCAGCGGACCCGTGCCACGACCATGCGTCGTTTCCGGAATGCTCGCGATAGCCATCCGTGCCCTGCCGGGTGAACCGGCCGAGCGCAGCGAACCCGGCTCGGGAAAGGCCTGTCGCGCCCTCGACCGCCGTCTGCCACGTGCCAAACGACCCCGCCAGCGCCCGAAACGATGCGCCACGCGGCGTCGTGGCGGGCGATCGGCTCCGGATATCGAGCGAGGCGGCGTATGGCGCCGTCCCCGCGGCTCCGATTGACGCTCCGCGCCCGATAACGACCGACGCGGCGCTCCCCAGGATGTCCGGAACGTTCGAGAAGTAGAGGACCTGATCCTCAGGGTCGTTCAACGGCACACCATCGAACGTGATCGCCACGCGCGACTGGTCAATGCCGCGAATGCGGAGGTAGCTGTAGCCAGAGGGCCCCCCGGCATCTGAATACGCGGTCAGCGATGGCGTTCGCAGCAGGGCGAGCGGCGCATCCTGCCCGTAGCTGGTGGCCGAGAGTTGATCGCGACCGAGTACGGTGGCCGCGGCCGATGAATCGGCCCGTGGCCGAACCGCCCGCACGATGACCGTGGCCAGCGAGTCGCGGCGGGCTACCGAGTCCGCCGATGGCGGCCGACCGCCTTGTGTACGTGCTCCGCTTGGTGCCAGCACGCTGGCAATGACCAGGACAACACACTGCGCGGCTATCGCCTGTGGGCGCGTCATGCCGTACTCCCTCCGCCGGTACGAACCGGATCAGGTTATGGGGTTTGATCTCAGCCCGGCGCGCGGCTCTGCGCGGCGCGGCGGGCACCCCCGTCGGCTACATGTGAACGAATCCTAATCGCGCGCCGCGTCACCGCAACGGCGACCGGCGGCACGGGTGTTCAATACACGTCGAGGTCCTTCGCGCTCACGACGCGGCCGGAAAACGTCGAACGCACTTCGCGCAGGAGCTGCTCATCCGACGCGCCGAAGAACAACTGGTGCGTGAGCACCAGGAGCTTCGCGCGCGCACGTGTCGCCACGCGCCCGACCACCGTGGCCGGCGTGTGGGCGGCCGCATGGTATGGCTGACGCCCGGCCGGAATCGTGCGAAACCCGGAGTCCGAATACACCTCATGGATGAGCACGTCGCACCCGTTGCAGGCGTTGATGATCGCCTCGGATTCGCGCGTGTCGCCGCTGATGACGATCGAGCGATCCGGCGTGTCCACGCGGTAGCCGTACGCATTCGGCCACTCGCTGTGCGGCACCTGGAATGCGCGAATCCGAACGCGTTCGTCGCGGAAGATCTCGCCCGGCGCTACTTCGTGCGTTCGCGCCTGCCAGCCTTCGCGCGACGGCCCGCCCGGCGAGGCGACGCGCTCCCGGATGTCCTCCGCATTCCCGTCGAGGATGGTCTGGACGAGGTACTGCAGGCCGGATGGCCCGTAGATGTCCACCGGCTCACGCTTCCCCTGAATCCACGGCGTGAAGATCGCGTCGGCGAGCCCCATCGTGTGGTCCGAATGCAGGTGCGTGATGAACACCGCGGCAAACCGCGGATTCGGCTGCGCCCGCGCGTTCTGCGCAGCGAACGCCCGCACGCCGGCGCGACCGGCCGCCGAGGCACGGCGCATCACGCCGACACCCGCGTCGAACAGGTACGCCACCGAATCAACGACAATCGCGACCGATGGCCCCGCGCGTTCGGGATCCGGGATCGGGGTGCCCGTGCCGAGCATCACGACCTGCGTTCGTGCCGCCGGCTGCACCGCCGGACCCGGCGGCGCAGGCGGCATGAGCGGCAATAGCATGAGTGGGAGGGCCGAACGAAGGCGCGTGAACATGGGCACGGAGTCGGTGGGCGTTCGAGTCAACGTTAGGTAGGGGCGGCCCCGCAGCGCTACATTCGCAGGCACCATGACTCGTCGTTCGCCGCGCTTGATCGTCGTCGCCGCTGCCGGCCTGTGGCTCACCGCCGCCGTGGCCGCGTGCAGCGGCGATTCATCGGCGCCCACGGCATCCGCAAGCGCGTCGGTGGTCGGCACGTGGAATTTGCAGCAGGTCGGCAACTCGCCACTTCCCTACCTGATTGACCAGAACGGCGCGGACAAGTCCGAGCTGACCGGAGGCACGCTCGTGTTCCTGTCGAGCGGATTCTTCACCGAGGTCTCGACCGTCCGGAACACGACCGGCGGGCAAGTCTCGATGACCAGCGTGCCCCAGGGCGGCACGTTTACGGCCAACAAGGGCGCCGTTCAGGCCACGTTCGCCGGCGCCGCCGAGGCGTCGGCGGGGACCTATACGGCGAGCACGCTGACGATCGCGATCGGCGGCCTGCCGATGACCTATCGGCGGTAGCGACGCGTATCTCGCGTCGCTACCGACCCGCGATCGCGCGCTCGATGTCCGCCAGCGCTCGCTTGGCATCCGACAACTGCGCGCGCTGCGCCGTCGTCGGCGGCATGAAGCTGGCCTGACGCACGCCTGAGCCGAGGTACGCGCCGAGGATCCCGCCAAGGG
>Ga0194131_10000648_pt1 | contig 58808 bp, 63 predicted proteins | sample TA2KigO120mmetaG_FD_148631 | JGI IMG/M metagenome (GOLD analysis project Ga0194131, IMG submission 148631) | Freshwater microbial communities from Lake Tanganyika, Tanzania - TA2015053 Kigoma Offshore 120m | ecosystem: Environmental > Aquatic > Freshwater > Lake | place: Tanzania: Lake... | reverse complement strand
GCCTCGGCCTCCTTCAGGAAACCGATGATCTGCTCCTCCGTAAACCGCTTCTTCATGTCCGACCTCCCGTTGCATAATAGATCGGACTCTAATCTCAGGTGCTACTAATTTCGGGGATCACGTCGGCACTTACCCGCGCGTAGACCCGCCGGGTACACGCGTCGCGCGCTGGTACTGCCCCCAGGCACACGGCACGTTCAGTCTGCTCCCCGATCATCTGGCGGCGCGCTTTCCTGGCAGCTTGCACGAGATCGAGCGGGTGGTGGCGACGGTGGAGCAGGCGCGCAGTGTCGAGGCGGCGGCCGATCGGCTGCGCGGGCCTGAGATCACGCTGCCGAGTGCCGTGCGCTGGGTGCGGCGACGCCTTGCGTGCGTGCGGCGGCTATTCACAACGGTCATCGGATTGCTGCCGGAGCGACTGCTCGGCTGCACGCCGACGATCGTGGCATTGCGTGAGCGTCTGGGCTGCCGCTCGGTGCTGGCGGCGCTACGGGCGCTCGCCGCGCGCCATCTGCAGGCACTCGCCGCGCCGCTCGGATTCAGGCACCCCTCGCACGCCGGCGGTGAACGCAAAGCGCGCTTGCAACAATGCATGGGGCCAGACCCACCGCGCACGCGGCGGTAGCGTGGCGTTTCCTCTCAAACGGAGACGTTTCCATGAACGAGCAAGATCGTCAGGCGCTGGCGCTGTTCCGCTACGGTCTGATCGCCGAGTTTGTGCAGTTGCCCGCCGGCAGCCGCGGGCTGTATGCGCGCCTGCGCGATAAAGCCAACGCCGACTATGTGATTCCTGGCAGCACCCGTACACGCATCGCGCCGGAGACGCTCCAGGTTCATGGCGGTGATTCCCTTTAGGGGCTTTGCTGAACAGCTGAACACAACCGTCAGCGAAGACCAAAGTTGGATCGCAATGTTTAGGGTAACGAACCATCTTATAGGTTTATAGGTACAGTAGGTACAGTAAGCAAACAATAGGCGCAAGGAGCACTTACGTCAGTCCGGATTCTCACAAGTGACGCACTCGTTAGTTGTGGCAAGTCGCGCTCAACGCCTGCAGCTTTTCAACAATTCTGGGCCGTGGTGAACTGGGGCAGCTCGATCCGTAGAAAAACTGCGGCAGTAAAGTCGCCACTTAATTAATGCGTATATTGACGTCCTTAATGACGCGCCCCCATTGCACTACTTGCGCCTCCACGAACGACCTAAATGCAGCGGGTGTGCTTCCCGCGGCTTGCAACCCTTGTGCGCGAAACTTGGCCTTAACGTCGTCCGCCTGCAAGATGTTCCTGATCCTTTCATTAAGCAGCTTGACGATAGCCGTGGGCGCGTATAGGAATTTCAAACTACCTTTTTCCCGATCCGCGACGGTATCGCCGTCCCGAGAGGCGGTCAATCACGCGGTCTCTGGCAAAGATTCCCCGCTCTCGATGACGATTCGACCCCTGAATCGACCCGAGTTGCCTGACTTCGACGCACGCTGACCCCCGCCACAGGAGCGCAGGCCGTGCGGGATTGTCGGCCCCGTTGCAGAGCCGTTATTGCCTTCGGGGATCGCGCCGCCTGACAAAGCTCCGGCCGCCGCGCCGGTGCGCGCGGCGGCGCCCTCGCCGGCAGACCCAGGTGGGTGAGGATCTTCACGATCACCGCCGGCTGCTCGATGGCGGCAGTGCAGATGGATGTTCAGGTTGACGGCCGAGCCGAATCTCTGGATGAGGGTGACCGCGCCGGTGTCGGCTGTGACGCGTTTGAGGCCTGCCTGCCTGAGCACAAACCCCGCGATGACGCGGTGGATGAGGCGCAGCACCGGCGTGAGCAGCTCGGGCCGTGCGGCAAAGAGGATGCGAAGCCCGATCGGAAACGACAGCACCCACTGCCTGACCGGCACCTGGAAAATCACCTCATCGACAAGGACCGCAGCGCTCTGGGCCATGCGCCGCGCGCCGCACGAGGGGCAAAACCCACGCCGCTTGCAGGAAAACGCCACCCGCTTCTCGTGTGCGCAGCCGGCACAGCGAACACGAAGAAATCCGTGCGCCAGAATCCCGCATTCGAGAAAGGCATCGAACTCCTCTTTGACGAAGCCGGGCAGGCCGGTGCCGGTCCGGGCTTGGACCTCGGCGAGGAACCTCTCGAGATGTTCCCGCACCAGACCATGCAGGACCGTCTCCTCTGGCCGCCGCCGCTCGTAGTGGACCGTGTGCGCCGGCGCGGCACGCAACACGGCTTTGCGCTCCAGTCCCATTCGGAGGCAAATGCGCGAACCACGTTCGCGGGGCACCCCGACCTGGCAGGTGCTGAAAAAAGCCCACCCCAGTCAACGACCGACGCGGCAAGGGCGTTGAACCAAAGATGTTCAGGCACGCAAGCAGCGATCGACGCATTCGATAGCCCGTCGAGCGTTCATCAAGCCAGGAACGTGCCCCCTACTCCCACTCAATCGTCGCCGGCGGCTTGCTCGAGATATCGTAGACCACGCGGTTCACGCCGCGCACTTCGTTGATGATCCGGTTGGCCGTCTTCGAGAGCAGGCTGTGCGGCAGCTCCGCCCAGTGCGCCGTCATGAAATCCAGCGTCTGCACCGCCCGCAGCGCGACCACGTATTCGTAGGTGCGCCCGTCGCCCATCACGCCGACCGATTTCACCGGCAGGAACACGGCGAACGCCTGGGCCGTCTTGTCGTACCAGCCGGCCTCGCGCAGCTCCTCGATGAAGATTGCGTCCGCACGACGCAGCAGATCCGCGTACTCCGCCTTCACCTCGCCGAGGATGCGCACGCCGAGCCCCGGCCCGGGGAACGGATGCCGGAAGACGATCTCGCGCGGCAGCCCCAGCGCGAGCCCGAGCTCGCGCACCTCGTCCTTGAACAGCTCGCGCAACGGCTCCAGCAGCTTGAGATGCAGCGTGTCCGGAAGACCGCCCACGTTGTGATGCGACTTGATGGTATGCGCCTTCTTCGTCTTGGCGCCCGCGGACTCGATCACGTCCGGATAGATCGTGCCCTGCGCGAGCCACTTCACCTCCGGCAGCCGCGCCGCCTCGCGCTGGAAGACCTCGATGAATTCGCGCCCGATGATCCTGCGCTTCTCCTCGGGGTCCGTGACGCCCTTGAGATGCCCGAGGAACTGCTCGCGCGCGTCCACGTGGATCACCTTCGCCCCGAGGTTGCCCGCGAAGGTGCGCATCACCTGATCGGCCTCGTTCAGCCGCAGCAGCCCGTTGTCCACGAAGACGCAGGTGAGCTGCTTGCCGATCGCACGGTGGATGAGCGCGCCCGCCACCGAAGAGTCCACCCCGCCCGAGAGCCCCAGCACCACCTGCCCGGGCCCCACTTCCGAGCGGATGTTCCCGACCGCCTCCTCGAGGTAGGCGGGCATGTTCCAGTCTCCAGCAAGCCCGCAGATTCCGAGCACGAAGCGCTCGAGGATCGCTTTCCCCTGCAGCGTGTGAGTGACCTCGGGGTGGAACTGCACGCCGTAGAGCTTGCGCGCCTCGTCGGCCATCGCCGCGATCGGGCACGCGGCATTGGCTGCGATCACCTTGAAGCCCGCCGGCAGCTCGTTCACCTTGTCGCCGTGGCTCATCCATACGTCGAGCAGCCCGTGCCCTTCCGCGTTGACGCGGTCCTGGATGTCCTTCAGCAGTGCGGAGTGGCCCCGCGCCCGGATTTCCGCATAGCCGAACTCGCGCACCTTGCCCATTTCGACCTTGCCGCCGAGCTGGGCCGCCATGGTCTGCATGCCGTAGCAGATGCCGAGCACCGGCACGCCGAGCTCGAAGACGGCTTGCGGGGCGCGCGGCGCGCCGCCTTCCCAGGCCGAGGCGGGTCCGCCGGAGAGGATGATGCCGCGCGGGCCGAAAGTCCGGACGAAGTCCCCGCCCACGTCGTAGGGGTGGATCTCGCAATAGACGTGGGCTTCGCGCACGCGGCGCGCGATGAGCTGTGTGTACTGCGCGCCGAAGTCGAGGATGAGAACTTTCTGGTGCATTCGCAGGTGAACAGTGAAAAGTGAACGGTGAATGGGGTCTGCAACGCAGGTTGGGCTCTTATTGTCCTCGCTGTTTACCGTTTACCGTTCACCGTTAACCGTTCACTCCACGCGGTAATTCGGTGCCTCCTTCACGATCTGCACGTCGTGCACGTGCGACTCGCGCACGCCGGCGAGGGTGATTTCCACAAATTCCGCCTTGCGCCGCACCTCTTCGATGCTGCCGCAGCCGAGGTAACCCATGCTCGCCCGCAGCCCGCCCATCAGCTGCTGGACGAGCGGCATCAGCTGCCCCTTGTACGGCACCCGGCCTTCGACGCCTTCGGGCACCATCTTCTCGACGTCGAGATCCACGTCCTGGAAGTAGCGGTCCGCGGCGCCTTGCTGCATGGCCCCGAGCGAGCCCATGCCGCGATAAGTCTTGTACGAGCGGCCCTGGAAGAGCTCGATCTCCCCGGGGGACTCCTCGGTGCCCGCGAACAGGCCGCCGATCATCACCGCGTGCGCTCCCGCGGCGATGGCCTTGGCGATGTCTCCCGAATAACGGATGCCGCCGTCGGCGATGAGAGGCACGTCGCTCTTGACGAGCCCCCTCGCCACGTCCGCGATCGCGCTGATCTGGGGCACGCCCACGCCCGCGACGACGCGCGTGGTGCAGATCGAGCCCGGCCCGATGCCGACCTTGACGCCATCGGCGCCGTGATCCACGAGCGCCTTGGCCGCGGCGGCCGTCGCGATGTTGCCGCCGAGCACCTGCGTCCTGGGAAAATTCCGCTTCACCCATTTCACCCGGTTGAGCACGTTGCGCGAATGCCCGTGCGCCGTATCCACGACGATCACGTCGGCGCCCGCCTCGATCAGCGCTTCCGCGCGCTCTTCGGTTCCTTCCCCCACCCCGATCGCCGCGCCCACCCGCAGGCGGCCGAGACGGTCCTTGCACGCGTGCGGGTGCTCGGTGGATTTCAGAATGTCCTTCACCGTGACGAGTCCTCTTAGCTCGAAGCTCTTGTTCACGACGAGCACCCGCTCGAGGCGGTGCTTGTGCATCAGCGCCATCGCTTCCTCTCGGCTGGCACCCTCGCGCACGGTGACCAGCCGCTCGCGCGGGGTCATGATGTTCTTGATCGGCTGGTCGAGCTTGGTCTCGAAGCGCAGGTCGCGGTTGGTGATGATGCCCACCACGCGTCCCGCGGCGTTGATTACCGGCAGCCCGGAGATGCGGTGCTGGCGCGTGAGCTGCAGCACGTCCCGCACCTTCAGGTCGGGCGTGACAGTGATCGGGTCCTTCACGATCCCGCTCTCGAATCGCTTCACCCGGGTCACTTCGGCCGCCTGCGCCTTGGGCGACATGTTCTTGTGCACGATGCCGATGCCGCCCTCCTGGGCGATCGCGATCGCGAGCCGCGCCTCGGTGACGGTGTCCATCGCCGCCGAGACCACCGGTATGTTCATGGTGATGCCGCGGGTGAGCTTGCTCTTGAGACTGACTTCGCGTGGGAGGACGGTGGAAAGGGCGGGAATCAGCGAGACGTCGTCGAACGTCAGGGCTTTTTGCACCACACGCATGTTTTTGCCCCTACGCAAAACGCGTATTATACGCACCGCTCCGGTAAACGGCAAAGCGAATCGTGCGTTAATACGTTGACGGAAAGGAACAAATTGGCTATGTTGGCCGCAAGCTGGGCGCACTCGGGCGCCGGAAGCGAAAACATGGAGCCGTCGTGAAAACGATCATCGCAGCGATCCTGATGCTGGCCTCGGCGGCCGCCTACGGCCAGTTGCTGAAATGCGTGAGCAAGGACGGCCGGGTCGAGTACGCCGCGCGCTGCCCGGATGGGACGACCGAGCACAAGACGACGATCTTCAGCAAGGGGGCCACATCCGCCCCGACCACCGCGCCGCAGAGCAAGTCCCTTGCCGAGCAGGATGCCGCATTCAGAAAACGGGCGATGGAGCAGCAGGAAGCGCAGCAGAAAGCCGACAAGAAAATGGCCGAGGCCGATAGCAGGCGCGAGGCCTGCTCCAACGCCCAGGCGTACCTGAAGACCCTGCGCGAAGGCATGCGCGTCACGCGCACCGATCCCAAGACCGGAGAGCGCGTCTACCTGGACGACGCCGAGTACGCCGGCGAGATCGCCCGCGCGCAGCGCGTCGCCGACCAGAACTGCCGCTAGGCGCCCGGCCTCAGGCGCGGCGCCTTTGCGTTCCCGCGCGGCGCGTCCGCGCGCGCCGCGCTTCCTTGGGGTTTGCGATCAGCGGGCGGTAGATCTCGACCCGGTCTCCGTCGCACAACCGCGTTTCCATCCGGACCGGCTTGCCGAAGATGCCAACGCGCGCGTGCGCGGGGTCGATGTCCGGGTAGCGGCGCACGATCCCCGATCGCGCAATCGCCTCTTCGACGGTCGATCCCTCTTCCACTTCCAGCTCGAGCAGGACCTGCTCCGCGGGAAGCGCGTAGACGACCTCGACGCGTATTCGGCGTGGCCCGGTCACGGGTCACCGGCCACCGTCATGTCAGCCATAGACCTGTTCGGCGCGCCGCACAAAAGCATCCACCAGCGTGTTGGCGATGTGGCTGAATACCGGGCCGACCAGCTTCTCGAGCAGCCTGCTCGCGAATTCGTAGTGCAGGCTGAACTCGATCCGGCAGCCGCTCTCGCCGAGCTCGATGAAGCGCCAGTCTCCGTCGAGGCGGCGAAACGGGCCCTCGATCAGCCGGATCTTCATCTCCTCGGGCTCGCGCTTGGCATTTTCCGTCGTGAACCCGTGCTTGATGCCATGGTAGTCGATCAGTATCGTGGCGCGCGTCGTGTGCGCATCCCGGTGGATCACGGTCGCGCCACCGCACCACGGCAGGAAACGCGGGTAATCTTCGACCCGGTCGACGAGCGCGTACATCTGCGCGGGGGAATACCCGACCAGCACGGAGCGTTTTATTTCAACCATCCAACCCGCACTTTACCCGATTGGCGCGCCCGGCGCCGTGCGTGCCGCTGGTAGAATACGCTCGCAGCGCCCCGCCATGAGCATCGTCCAGAACAAGAAGGCCTTCCACGACTATTTTGTCGAACAGCGCTTCGAGGCCGGGATCGCGCTCGAGGGTTGGGAGGTCAAGGCGATACGCGCCGGACGCGCGCAACTGAAGGAATCGTACGTGATCGTCCACGACGGCGAGCTCTTTCTCGTGGGCTGTCACGTCAGTCCCCTGCCCGCCGCCTCGACGCACTACACGCCGGATCCCACCCGGACCCGAAAACTGCTGCTGCACGCCGAGGAGATCAACCGCCTGATCGGAGCCGTGCAGCGCGCCGGCTACACGCTGCTGGCGCTCGACATGCACTACAAGGCCGGGCGCATCAAGCTGGAGATCGGGCTCGCCAAAGGCAAGAAAGCCCACGACAAGCGCGAGACGATCAAAGACCGCCAGTGGCAGCGGGAACAGCAAAGGCTGCTCCGCCACAAGCGGTGATGCGCGCCCGCCGCGCGAAAATCGCGGCTTCCTTCCCGGCCGGAACCAACCGACCCACCGCATCTCTAAGATGCAGGTCAACACATTCCACGACCGCGTTCGTTCTCACATGCCTCGCGCCCGGATCACCCTTGGAACCTGGATTGCAACGCTGCTCCTTCCGCTTCTCGCGGCGTGCGCGACCGTGCCGGCCGACCCCAAGCTTCCGCCGCCGGGATACGCGCCCTCGCGCATCACGCACGCGGAACGCCCGGTCGTGGGACTGGTGCTCGGCAGCGGCGCCGCGCGCGGGTTCGCCCACATCGGCGTCATCCAGGCGCTGGAAGCGAACGGCATCGTTCCCGACGTGATCGTCGGCGCGAGCTCCGGAAGCCTGGTCGGCGCGCTGTATGCGGGCGGATACGATGGCCGGGCACTCGAGAAAATCGCGCTCGAGATGGACGATAGCGACGTGCGTGACTTCATCTTTCCGGACCGCGGCTTTGTGCGCGGCCGCGCCATCCAGGACTTCGTCAACCGCCAACTCGGAAACCGCTCGATCGAGGAACTGAAGAAGCCGTTCGCGGCGGTCGCGACCGATCTGCAGGAAGGCCGCACCGTCGTCTTCAACCGGGGCAATGCGGGCATCGCGGTGCGCGCCTCCAGCAGCATCCCCGGCTTGTTCCAGCCGGCGCGGATCGGAGGGCGCGACTACGTGGACGGCGGGCTGATGAGCCCGGTGCCGATCAGAACGGCGCGCAGCCTCGGCGCCGAGGTCGTCATCGCGGTGGACGTTTCGCGCAAGCCGGACAATACGTCCGTCATCGACAACATCATCGGCATACTCGACCAGACCATCGCGATCGTGGGCCGGGTGCTCGCGGCGAGCGAAGTATCCGACGCCGATGTGCTGATCCAGCCCGATCTCGGCGAGACCGCGCGTTTCGATTTCGAGCACGTGACCCAGGTGATCAAGCAGGGGCGCACGGCGGGAGAGGATGCCATGCCCGGGATCCTCGACGCGATCCGCTCGAAGCTCAAGCCTTGAGCGGGGAGCCAGCACGGTGCCGGAGATTCCGGGAAGAATCTGCCCGATGCCCGGAAGCCGTCACGCGGCCTGCTGACGCTGCGAATGTTGGGGTGGCTGATGGGACTCGAACCCACAACACCCGGAATCACAATCCGGTACTCTACCCTTGAGCTACAGCCACCGTCTGAAACAGCAATTCTGAGCGTTGAGTTTTGAGTGTTCAGTAACCGTGGGCACCAAGGGAGGTCTCACTCAACATTCAACACTCGCCCGGAAGGATAAGCGTGGCACGCCCGGCGGGACTCGAACCCACAACCCCCGGCTTAGAAGGCCGGTGCTCTCTCCGCTTGAGCTACGGGCGCATCATCAAAGCACGTGACGCAACGCCACGCCCGGCAAAGAGGGCCGAAAAACACCGCGCGCGCAGCCGAGCCGGCCCGCACCCTGGAAGGCGCGTAATATACTCTTCCCCCGCCCGGAGGGCAACGAAGAATCCGACTCTCCCGGCGGCCGGTTGTCAACTTGCGTGGCCGTTCAATTTCTGATATTAAACCGCTTCTTTTGAATGGTATAGGGCTCATGCCTACCGAATTGCACAAGCCTTTTCCCCCCTACAAACCGAAGGGGAAAGAGGAATACATGAACCCGCGCCAGCTTGCTCATTTCCGCAAGATGCTGGAGGAAACGAAGCGCGAGCTGTCGCAGGACATCGAGCGCACCGTGCACACCATGCAGGACGAGGCGACGCTGTTCGCCGATCCCAACGACCGGGCGAGCCAGGAATCGGACATGTCGCTGGAGTTGAGGAACCGCGATCGTGAGCGCAAGCTCATCAAGAAGATCGACGAGACCATCGCGCTCATCGACACGGGCGAATACGGGTACTGCGAGAGCTGCGGCGTGGAGATCGGCCTGAAGCGTCTCGAGGCGCGCCCCACGGCGACGCTGTGCATCGACTGCAAGACGCTCGACGAGCTGCGCGAGCGGCAGGTGGCGAAATAGCATACGGGATCCGGATCAGACAACGCGAACATCACGGCGCCGGGGATCCGGCGCCGGACGAAAAAAAGGGGCGGTGGAACCGCCCCTTTTCGCTGGACCGCCCGCTCGTTACTGTACGGTCGAAACCTGAACCTCGGCGAGAACCGCCTTCATGGAAAGGCGCAGCCGCCCCTTGTCGTCGGCCTCCAGCACCTTGACCCGCACGACCTGGCCTTCCTTCAGATGGTCGGAAACGCTGTTCACGCGCTCGTTGGCGATCTGCGAGATGTGCAGCAGGCCGTCCTTGCCCGGGAGCACGCTCACGATGGCGCCGAAGTCCAGCAGCTTGAGCACCGTGCCCTCGTAGATCCTGCCGACTTCCACGTCGGCGGTGATGTCCTCGATGCGCTTGCGCGCCGCCTCCCCGGCTTCGGGAGACACGCACGCGATGGTGATGGTGCCGTCGTCGGTAATGTCTATCGTGGTCCCCGTCTCCTCGGTGATCGAGCGGATGACCGCGCCGCCCTTGCCGATCACGTCGCGGATCTTCTCGGGCTTGATCTTGATCGTCATGATGCGCGGCGCCCACACCGAGATTTCCGAGCGCGGCGCCTCGAGCGCCTGCTTCATCTTCTCGAGGATATGCAAGCGTCCCTCGCGCGCCTGGGTGAGCGCCGCATGCATGATCTCCTTGGTGATGCCGGTGATCTTGATGTCCATCTGCAGCGCCGTGATCCCCTGGTCGGTTCCGGCAACCTTGAAGTCCATGTCGCCGAGATGGTCCTCGTCGCCCAGGATGTCGGAGAGCACCGCGAAGCGATTGCCTTCCTTGATCAGCCCCATCGCGATTCCCGCGACGTGGCCCTTGAGCGGGACGCCCGCATCCATCAGCGCAAGGCTGCCCCCGCACACCGACGCCATCGAGCTCGAGCCGTTCGACTCGGTGATCTCCGATACGACCCGCAGCGAGTAGCTGAATTCTTCCGGCCCCGGCAGCATCGATAGCAGCGCGCGCTTGGCGAGCCGCCCGTGCCCGATCTCGCGGCGCTTGGGCGAGCCGACGCGCCCGGTCTCGCCGGTCGCGTAGGGCGGCATGTTGTAGTGGAGCATGAAGCGGTCGCGGTACCCGCCCTGCAGCGCGTCGATGATCTGTTCGTCGCGCGAGGTGCCGAGCGTGGCGGTCACCAGCGCCTGGGTCTCGCCGCGCGTGAACAGCGCCGAGCCGTGCGCCCGCGGCAGCAGCCCTGCGCGGATCGTGATCGGGCGCACCGTGCGCGTGTTGCGCCCGTCTATGCGCGGCTCGCCGTCGAGAATCTGGTGGCGCACGATCTTCGCCTCGAGCTCGCCGAACTGCGCGTTGATGAGCTTCTCGCGCTCGGGCGCACCACCTTCTTCCGTAAGCTCCGCGAGCACGCGTTTGTGGATCTCCTCCACGCGCGCACTGCGCGCCTGCTTCTGCTTGATCTGGTAGGCCTGCCGCAGCTCGGCTTCGGCGGACGCGGCAAGGCGCTGCACCAGTGCCTCGTCCTGCTGGGGCGCGGCCCATTCCCACAGCGGAGCGCCCGCCTCCTCCACCATCTCGTTGATCGCGCCGATCACGATCTGCATCTGCTCATGGCCGTAGACGACGGCCCCGAGCATCACGTCCTCGGGAAGCTCCTTCGCTTCCGATTCCACCATCAGCACCGCCTGTTCCGTGCCGGCCACCACCAGATCGAGCTGCGAGGACTTGAGTTCCGTCGCGGTCGGGTTGAGCAGGTACTGCCCGTTCACGTAGGCGACGCGCGCGGCGCCGATCGGGCCGTTGAACGGGATTCCCGAGATCGCGAGCGCCGCCGAGGCGCCCACCATCGCGGGGATGTCCGAATCCACCTCGTTGTTCGACGAGACCACCGTCGCGACGATTTGCACTTCGTGGTAGAAGCCTTCGGGGAACAGCGGGCGGATCGGCCGGTCAATGAGCCGGCAGGTCAGAATCTCCTTCTCCGAGGGCCGGCCCTCGCGCCGGAAAAAACCGCCCGGTATCTTGCCCGCGGCGTAGGTGCGCTCCTGGTAGTCCACCGTGAGCGGCAGGAAATCCTTGTTCGGATCGGCCGTCTTCTTGCCCACGACGGTGACCAGCACCACCGTGTCTTCCATGCTCACCAGCACCGCGCCGGTCGCCTGACGCGCGATCTCTCCGGTCTCCAGAGTCAGCTGATGGCGGCCCCATTGCAACGTTTTCTTGATGTGCTTCAATGTAATGCCCCTTGATTTCAAACAAAAAAGACCGCCGTACGCGGTCTCGGGTTATGGATGGAGAGCATAACGCGGCGCCAGCCCCAAGGCTGGGGTCGGTAATGCCACCCCGCCAGTCGCGCGCGACGCCACCGTGCCTACTTGCGCAGGCCGAGACGGTCGATCAACTGGCGATATTTCTCGGCGTTGTTCCGCTTCAGGTAATCCAGCAACTTGCGCCGCCGGCTCACCATGCGCAACAGGCCGCGCCGGGAATGATGGTCCTTTACGTGCGTCTTGAAATGCTCGGTGAGATCCGTAATGCGCGCCGTGAGCAGCGCGACCTGCACCTCGGGTGAACCGGTATCGCTCTTTTCGCGCTGGTACTGCTGCACCAGTTGCGCTTTCTGATCTGTCTTGACTGCCATTCTCGTCTCCGCCAGTAAGGGCGCTATTTTACTCCGTAACCCCTCGTTTTCTCAAGCAATAATTGGGTCCGCCGGCTCCGTCTGCGCCTTGAGCCGCCGCGGGATGATCTGCCCGCCGGCGGTAACTTCGGCCACCCCCAGGAATTCCCGTTCGGGGCCGTAAATGCGCGTAAGTCCCGGCAGATACGCCCCGGCCGCGCCAAGCGCCTGGCCGTGACACAGGCGCCGCGCCTGCTCGGCATCCAGCTCATGGCGCGGCAAGGACGCGACCAGCGCATCGGGCGGCAGCAGGAGCCCTTCGCGCTGGCCCGGGCTCAAGGACTCGATCTGCTCGAAAGTCGCTGCCTGCGCGAGTCGGAAATGCCCGACCTCCGTGCGCCGCAGGTTCGCGAGGCATCCCCCGCAGCCGAGCGCGGCGCCCACGTCCTCCGCGAGCACGCGGATATACGTGCCCTTGCTGCACCTTATGGAAAGCTCGAGCCGGTCGCCCTCGAAGCTGGACAGCGCGAGGCTGCGTATGATGATCCGCCGCGCGGCGCGCGGCAGCTCGCGTCCCTGCCGTGCAAGCTTGTGCAAAGGCTGCCCGCCCTGCTTGATCGCGCTGTACATCGGCGGCGTCTGCATCAACTCTCCGACGAAGCGCCCGAGCACTGCCTCGACTTCGGCTCTGCTCGCAGTCGCCGGCCGCTCGGAAATTACCGTCCCTTCGAGGTCGCCCGTAGTGGTCGTCATGCCCAGCCGGATGGTGGCGAGATAGGCCTTGTCGGCGTCGAGCAGCAGGTGGGAAAACTTGGTCGCTTCCCCGAAACACACGGGCAGCAGCCCGGTCGCCAGCGGGTCCAGCGTGCCCGTGTGGCCGCCCTTGGCGGCATGGAACAGCCGCTTCGCCCGCGCAACGGCCGTGTGCGAGGTGATTCCCGCGGGCTTGTCGAGAAGCAGCACGCCATCGAGGCTGCGGCCCCGGTCGTGATTCGTGCCGCGGGGCACGCTCACCGCGATTTCCGTTTCTTGCCGCGGCTCGCGTCATCCGCGACCGCCACGTCGATCAGTTGCGACAGACGCGCCCCCCGCTCCACCGAAGCGTCATATTTGAACTGCAGGTGCGGAACGGTGCGTATTTTCATCCGGTGCGCGAGCTGCGTGCGCAGGAATCCGGAGGCGCGGCTCAGGCCCGCGGCCGTTTCCTCGACCCTGGATGCGTCGCCAAGCAACGTGAAATAGACCTTGGCGTGGGCGTAATCCTGCGTCACCTCGACATCGGTGATCGTGATCATGCCCACGCGGGGATCCTTCAGCTCGAGCCGGATGATGTCCGAGAGCTCGCGCTGCACCTGTTCCGCGATGCGCCGGCTGCGGGGAAAATCTCTGGGCATGCAGGATTGAGGATCGAGGACTGAGGATTGGGCCCCGAGAGCGCACTCAATCCTCAACCCCCGACCCTCGGTCCTAGAGGGTGCGCGCCACCTCGACGACTTCGTAGGCCTCGATCTGGTCGCCGACCTTGACGTCGCTGAAGTTCTTGATCGAAAGGCCGCATTCGAAGCCGGCCTTCACCTCTCTCGCGTCGTCCTTGAAGCGCTTGAGCGAGTCGAGCTCGCCCTCGTGTATCACCACGTTGTCGCGCAACACGCGCACGCGGGCATTGCGCCGCACCAGCCCTTCGGACACGTAGCACCCGGCAATGGTGCCGACCTTCGAGATCTTGAACGTCTGGCGCACCTCGACCAGGCCCAGCGTGTTCTCCTTGCGCTCGGGCGCGAGCATCCCGGACAGCGCGGCCTTGACCTCGTCCACCGCGTCGTAGATGACGTTGTAGTAGCGGATGTCCACGCCGCTGTTCTCGGCGAGCTTGCGCGCCATCGCGTCGGCCCGCGTGTTGAAGCCCACGATCACCGCTTTCGAGGCGAGCGCGAGGTTGACGTCCGATTCGGTAATGCCGCCCACGCCCGAGTGGACGATGTTGACCTTCACCTCGTCGGTCGAGAGCCTCGTGAGCGCGTGGGAGAGGCCCTCGTAGGAGCCCTGCACGTCGGCCTTGATGATGAGCGAGAGCGTCTTCGCCTGCCCCTCGCCCATCTGCTCGAAAATGTTCTCGAGCTTGGCGGCCTGCTGCCTGGCGAGCTTGACGTCGCGGTACTTGCCCTGGCGGAACAGCGCGATCTCGCGCGCCTTGCGCTCATCGCCGAGCACCAGCACGTCGGCTCCCGCGGCGGGCACGTCGGATAGGCCCAGAACCTCCACCGGTATCGAGGGCCCGGCTTTTTCGATGCTGCGCCCGTTCTCGTCGAGCATGGCCCGCACGCGCCCGAACACCGCGCCCGCAAGCACCACGTTTCCAGGTTTGAGCGTGCCCGACTGCACCAGCACGGTCGCGACCGGGCCGCGGCCCTTGTCGAGCCGGGACTCGACCACGATGCCTCGGGCCGGCGCGTCCTGCGCCGCCTTCAGCTCGAGCACTTCCGCCTGCAGGAGCACCCTCTCGAGCAGCGCATCTATGCCCTTTCCGGTCTTGGCGGAAACTTCCGCGAACATGGTTTCCCCGCCCCATTCCTCCGGCACCACCTGGTTGCTGGCAAGGTCCTGCTTGACCCGGTCGGGATTGGCGTCGGATTTGTCGATCTTGTTGAGTGCCACCACGATCGGCACCTTCGCCGCCTTGGCGTGGTGGATCGCCTCCACGGTCTGCGGCATCACGCCGTCATCGGCGGCCACCACCAGCACGACGATGTCGGTGATCTTGGCGCCCCGCGCGCGCATCGCGGTGAAGGCTTCGTGCCCCGGCGTGTCGAGGAAGGTGATGGTTCCCCGCGGGGTATCCACGTGGTAGGCACCGATGTGCTGGGTAATGCCACCGGCCTCGCCGCTTGCCACGCGCGTGCGCCGGATGTGATCGAGCAACGACGTCTTGCCGTGGTCCACGTGGCCCATTACGGTCACTACCGGAGCCCGCGGCTCGAGCTTGACCTCGGCGGGCTGCTCCTGCTCCTCCGCGAGGTACGCGTCGGGCTCGTCGAGCTTGGCGCGCTTGGCGACGTGGCCCATTTCCTCCACCAGGATCATCGCCGTATCCTGATCGAGCACCTGGTTGATCGTCACCATGGTGCCCATTTTCATCAGCACCTTGATCACTTCCGCGGCCTTCACCGACATCTTGTGCGCCAGGTCCCCGACCGTGATGGTTTCGGGCACGGTAACTTCCTTCACCACCGGTTCCGCCGGGGCCGTGAATGCGGGCTGCTCCCCCTCTTCTTCCTTGTGACGCGCGGACCGGCTCCTGCGCTCGCGCCAGCCGACTCCGCCACTCGCGTCCCCGCGGGTCTTGATGCTGCGCCGCTTGACCGACTCGTCCTTCCAGACGATCGCCTTGACCTGCTTCTTGGCTTTCTTCTCCGCTTTCTGCGCCTTTTCTTCCGGCTTGACGGCGGGCTTGTGCAGCGTGCCCTCGACGACCGCCGCGGCTGGCGCGGCGGGCGCCTCCTCCGCCGCCTTGGCATCCGCGGCGGCCGCTTCCGCCGCATCCTGCGTCTTCTTGCGGCGCTGCTGCTTCTTCTCCACGTCTTCCGCCTGGCGCGCCACGAGCTCGGCCTGTTTCTTCGCTTCCGCCTCGCGCAGCGCGATCTCTTCGGCATCGAGCACGGGCTTGGCGGGTTCGCCCGCCGGCTCGGGCTCTACCGCATCGCGTTTAACCAGGACCCGTTTCTTGCGCACCTCGATCTGGATGGTGCGCGACTTTCCGGTGCTGTCGGATTTCCTGATTTCGGTCGTCTGCCGCCGCGTGAGCGTGATCTTCTGCTTGGCCTCGGCGGCCCCGTGCGACTGCCGCAGGTAGTCGAGCAGCTGGGTCTTGTCCTTCTCCGTGAGCGGCGTCTCCTCGCTGAGCGCCTTCTTCACCCCGGCCGCCTGCAGCTGCTCGATGAGCAGCGTCGGCGGCAACCCGAGCTGGTGGGCAAACTGAGTAACGTTGATTTGCGCCATGTCGTAGCCGCCTATGCGTTGGTCTCCGCGAACCACGGTGCGCGCGCCGCCATGATCAGCTCCTTGGCGCGCTCCTCATCGAGCCCCGTCACCTCGACCAGATCGTCGGTGGCGAAATCGGCCAGCGCATTCTGCGTGCCGATCCCCTTGGCGGCAAGCAGGCGCGCGGTGTCGTTGTCCATGCCCTCGACTTTCATCAGGTCTTCGATGTCATGTTCGACGCGCTCCTCGGTGACGATGGCCTGGGTGAGCAGCGCATTGCGGGCGCGGCTCCTCAGCTCGTTCACCGTCGCCTCGTCAAACGATTCGATCTCCATCATCTCCCCGAGCGGCACGTACGCCACCTCTTCGAGGGTGTTGAAGCCTTCCTGCACGAGGATATCGGCCACCTCATCGTCCACGTCGAGCTTCTCCATGAACAGCGTGCGCACGCGCACCGCCTCCTCCTCGCTCTTCTTCGTGGACTCCTCCATCGTCATGATGTTGAGCTTCCACCCGGTGAGCTCGCTCGCGAGCCTCACGTTCTGCCCGGTGCGCCCGATCGCCTGGGCGAGGTTTTCCTCGTCCACCACGATGTCCATGCTGCGCGCTTCCTCGTCCACCTTGATCTTGCTCACTTCCGCGGGCGCCAGCGCATTGACCACGAACTGGGCCGGGTCCTCCGCCCACAGGATGATGTCGATGCGCTCGCCGGCCAGCTCCGAGGTCACGGCCTGCACCCGCGAGCCGCGCATTCCGACGCACGTGCCGATCGGATCGATGCGCCGGTCCTTGGATTGCACCGCGATCTTGGCGCGGGAGCCCGGATCGCGCGCTGCCGACTTGATCTCGAGCAGCCCGTCTTCCAGCTCGGGCACTTCCAGTTCGAACAACCGCACCAGGAATTCCGGCGTGGTGCGCGAGAGCATGAGTTGCGGGCCGCGGCTGGCGCGGTCTATCTTCCACAAGCACGCGCGCGCGCGGTCGCCCACGCGCAGATTTTCCTTCGGGATCATCTGATCGCGCGGCAGCACCGCTTCGAGCCGCCCGGATTCCACGATCGCGTTGCCCCGCTCCATGCGCTTGATCACGCCCGTCACCAGGTGCTCGTTGCGCGCGAGGAAGTCGTTGAGGATCTGCTCGCGCTCCGCGTCGCGGATCTTCTGCAGGATCACCTGCTTCGCCGCCTGCGCCCCGATGCGGCCGAATTCGACGGGCTCGAGCGGCTCCTCGACGTATTCCTCGAGCTTGATGTCGGAGTTCAGCTTCTGCGCTTCCGAGAGCGCGATCTGGCGCGCCGGCGTCTCGATTGCTTCGTCGGCCACCACCTGCCAGCGCCGGAACGACTTGTAATCCCCGGTCGCCGGATCGATCGCCACGCGCACCTCGACGTCGTCATGAAACCGCTTCTTGGTCGCCGATGCCAGCGCCTGCTCGAGCGCGGCGAACACGGTCACCTTGTCGACGTTCTTCTCCCGCGCCAGCGCATCCACCAGCAACAGAATCTCACGGCTCATTGCTCGTTCTCCCGCCATCTTCAGATACTGGGCACCAGACGTGCCGATTCGACGTTGCCAAGCTCGAGCGACACCACCCGGCCGTCGACCTCGAGGCGCAGCGTGCCCGCACCGGCTTCGCGTACGACCCCGGTAAAATTCCGCTGTCCGTCTATCGGCACGCGCGTGCGTACGCGTGCGCGCTGTCCCGCGAACCGCACGAAATCCCGCTCCTTCTTCAACCGCCGGTCCAGCCCCGGCGAGGACACTTCCAGCCGCTCGTAGTCCACGTGCTCCACCGCCAGCACCCGGCTCACCTGGCGGCTCACCGCCGCACAGTCGTCCACGCCAACCCCGCCCGGCTTGTCGATGTAGAGACGCAACAGCCGCCCCTTGGCGGAGCGCTCCAGATCCGCGAGCTCGAAGCCCATTCCGGCCACCGTATTCTCCAGTAACTCGTTCAAATCCATGGCAAATCCGCGCTACAAACAAAAAATGGGCGAACCGCCCATCTTCTGTTTATCCCTGAATCGGGGCTGAGAGTGTAACAAAAATCACGCTGGAATCCAATAGCTTAGGTGCTTCTTTTACGCGGCGGGCGAGAAAAAAACGTTGCGATTCATCGCGTTTGCCGCCGGCGTTGGCGGTGCGCCGCGTCGGTCGCCACGGGGCGGTGGCCGGTTGCTTGTGCCCGGCCGGATACTGTATATACTTACAGATATGGGGGGGCGATGGACGAGCTGACCTCGCGCCAGGAACAGATCCTGCGGCTGATACGCGAACATCTCGCGAGTTCGGGCTTCCCGCCCACGCGCCTCGAGATCTGTCGCGCCATGGGCTTTCGTTCACCGAATGCCGCGGAGGAGCACTTGAGGGCGCTCGAGCGCAAGGGCGCGATCGAGATGACTCCCGGCGCCTCGCGCGGCATCCGTCTGAAGCGTCTCCCGGGCATCCCGGTAGTGGGGCGGGTGGCCGCCGGCAGGCCGATCCTCGCCGAGGGCCACATCGAGGGCCGCTACCAGCTCGATCCCCTGCTCTTCCGGCCGCGCGCCGATTACCTGCTCAAGGTGCGCGGCGCGAGCATGCAGGATGCCGGCATCCTCGACGGAGATCTCCTAGCCGTGCACCGCACGCAGCATTTCAGGGCGGGGCAGATCGTAGTGGCGCGCCTGCACGACGAGGTGACGGTCAAGCGCATCCGCCAGCGCCGCCACATCGTCGAGCTTACCCCGGAAAACCCGGACTTCCGGACCCTCACCGTGGACCTGCGCCGCCAGCCGTTCGCGATCGAGGGGGTCGCCGTCGGCGTGATCCGCAACGGCAAGCCGTTATGAAAGACCCTGCAGAGCTTTAGCCACAGAGGACACAGAGTTCACAGAGAAAAAACTCAATCTCTCACCGCAGAGGACGCGGGGGACGCCGGGGAGCGCAGAAAACGACAAAATGGTGCGTGGAACCAGGCTGAATCCTGGATCCTCGTTCTCTGTGTTCTCTGTGTTCTCTGTGATCTCTGTGGCTGATTCTTGATTTTCATCAGCATTCAACAGCGGTTCCCATGGTCTCCGCGCTCGATCTCGTCCTGCAGAATCCCGCCTTGTGGCGCGGTAACGAATGCGCACGGGTCGCGGTGCCGGGCGTGCCGACCGGCTTTGCCGAGCTCGACGCGGTGCTGCCGGGCGGGGGCTGGCCGGCCGGAGCGCTGACCGAGATCTACGCCGAGCGCCCGGGCATGGGTGAGCTGCGGCTCACGATGCCTGCCGCCGCGCATCTCACGCGGGCGGAGCGCTGGGTCGCGCTGGTCACGCCGCCCCATGTTCCCTACGCTCCTGCGCTCGCTGCTCAAGGCGTGAAGCTCGCCCGGTTGCTGCTGGTGCAGGCAAAGACGACGGATGAGGGCCTGTGGGCCTGCGAGCAGGCCTTGCGCACGCGGGGTTGCGGCGCAGTGCTGGCGTGGCTTGGCCACGTCCACGAGCGAGGGCTCAAGCGCCTGCAGCTTGCCGCGGAAAGCGGCGGCGCTGCGGCGCTGCTGTTCCGCTCCGCCCGGGTCATCCCGCCTTCACCAGCAGCGCTGCGGCTGCACCTCGGAAGATCCGGAAACAGGACGGCAGTGCGCATCCTCAAGCGCCGCAGCGGCAGCCTGCCGGAGCCCGTCATGCTCGACCTGCACGGCGCCATCACGGAGCGAGGCAAGATCAAGAACAAACTCACCGCAGATGGACGCCAATGCATGCCGTTGGTCGAGGAAATAGGAAATGGGAAATAGGAAATGGAGGCACGCGGCACGCTGCTTTTTCCAATCACCACTCACTATTCACCATTCACCCGCCTCCAGACAGGCATCCATGCTGTGGCTCGCCGTGCACTTTCCTTCGCTTGCGCTCGATGTTTTCGCGCGCGGCACGCGCGCGCCCGGCCCGCTCGCCATCGCTTCCTCCACCGGCCACAACGCGACTGTCTTTGCCTGCAACCGCCTCGCGCACGGCCGCGGCGTGCGCCCCGGCATGCCGCTCGCAGCGGCCTGCGCGCTCGCCTCCGACCTGAAGGTGCTCGCGCGCGACGCCGCGCAAGAGCACGCGGCAGCCGTGCGCGTCGCCGCCTGGGCGATCCGCTTCACGCCAACGGTGAGCATCGCCCCGCCAGACGGAATCCTGCTGGAAGTAGCCGGCTCGCTGAGGCTCTTCGGGGGGCTCGCCCGCCTGCGCGCGCTCATCGAGCGTGGCCTCGCCGAGTTCGGCTACGGCACGGTCCTTGCCTGCGCACCCACGCCGCTCGCCGCGCAGCTTTTCGCCCGCGCCGGTCTTGCGGTGCGCATCCAGCACCGGGACGCCCTGCGCCACGCCCTGGAAAAGCTGCCTCTCGAAGTGCTCGGGCAGCCGCCGGGGATCACCGCGGCGCTGCGCGACATCGGGGTCGGCACCATCGGGGAATGCCTGCGACTGCCGCGAGACGGCGTGGCGCGCCGCCTGGGGCAGAGCCTGATCGACAGGCTCGACCGCGCGCTGGGCGATCTCCCCGACCCCCGCCCCGGCTTCGCGCCTCCCGCGCAGTTCGCCGCAACGCTGCCGCTGCCGGCACCGGTGCACGAGGCACAGGCGCTGCTCTTCGCCGCCCGGCGGCTGCTCGCGGAACTGTGCGGTTTTCTCGCCGCCACCGGCAACGGCGTGCAGCGCCTCGGCCTCGCGCTCGCGCACGAGGACCGCGCCGGCACGCACCTTGCTCTGAACTTCGTCGCGGCAAGCCGCGACCCCGAGCACCTGGCGAGCGTGGTGCGCGAGCGCCTGGCGCGGACAGACCTGCCCTGCCCGGTGACCGCGATCACGCTGGCGAGCGAGCTGCTCGTGCCCGTCGCCGCGCATAACCTGTCGTTTCTGCCGGATGCGGGAAGCCACCTCGAGTCCGCCGCCCGTCTCGTCGAACGGCTGCGCGCGCGCTTGGGCGACGCGGCAGTCGCCGGGCTCGCCACGGTTCCCGACTATCGCCCGGAATATGCGTGGCAGGTCTGCGAGCCCGGCCGTAACAGCGGCGAAGCCCTCCCGCGGCAACCGGATTCCCGCCCGCTGTGGCTGCTTGCCTCGCCGCGGCCGCTGCGGGAGGACGCGGATGTGCCCTGCTACCAGGGACCCCTCACCCTGCTCGCCGGGCCCGAGCGCATCGAGTCGGGCTGGTGGGACGGCAACGATGTCGCGCGCGACTACTTCATCGCCCGCAATCCGGACGAGGCGCTGCTCTGGATCTACCGCGAGCGAAGCACCGGCGGCGGCTGGTACCTGCACGGCTTCTTCGGATAGTGACGATTGACGTCCAATGTTCAAAGTTCAAGGTTCAAAGTTCAAGGTTCAAGGCTCAACGCATTGAACTTGGAACTCGGAACTTGGAACTCGGAACTTCGATGCTTCCCGAGTACGCGGAGCTGCACTGCCTCTCCAACTTCACTTTCCTGCGCGGAGCCTCGCATCCCGAGGAGCTCGTCGAGCGCGCGCACGCTCTGGGCTACCACGCGCTCGCCATCACCGACGAGTGCTCCGTTGCCGGAGCGGTGCGCGCCCACGTCGCGGCGAAACAATACGGGCTGAAGCTCATCGTCGGCTCCGAATTGCGCTTCGAAGACGGCCTCAGGCTCGCGCTGCTCGCCGCCGACCGCGAGGGCTACGGCAACCTCTGCACGCTGATCACCCGCGGGCGCATGCGCGCCGCCAAGGGCAGCTACCGCCTCGAGCGCCGCGATCTCGGGCAGAACCTCGACGGTTGCCTCGCGCTGCTTGTTCCTGGTGACTCTCCCGATCCCGGGCAAGCGCGCTTTGTCGCGGCACGTTTTCCCGGGCGCGCGTGGATCGCGGCCGAGCTCACGTGCGGTCCGGACGATCACGCACGGCTCGCCGTCCTGCGCAGGCTCGGGGACACATCCGGGCTGCCGCTCGCGGCGGCGGGCGACGTGCACATGCACGTGCGCGCGCGCCGTCCGCTCCAGGACGCGCTCACCGCGATCCGCCTCGGCATCCCCGTGCGCGAGGCGGGGCATGCGCTCCACCCCAACGCCGAGCGACACTTGCGGCTGCGGCTGCGCCTGGCGGGCATCTATCCGGCCGGGCTGCTCGCCGAGACCGTGCGCATCGCGGAGCGCTGCCGCTTCTCGCTCGAGGGCCTGCGCTACGAATACCCGGACGAGCTCATTCCCGCCGGGCACACGTCAGCGAGCCACCTGCGCAACCTGGCCGGGCGGGGTCTTGCCTGGCGCTTCCCGCATGGCGCACCGGAGCACGTGCGCAGCCTCGTCGAGCACGAGCTCGCGCTCATCTCCGAGCTCGGCTACGAGCACTTCTTCCTCACCGTCCACGACATCGTCGAGTTCGCGCGCTCGCAGGGCATCCTGTGCCAGGGCCGCGGCTCGGCGGCGAATTCCGCGGTGTGCTACTGCCTGGGCATCACCGAGGTGGACCCCTCGCGCATGTCCATGCTGTTCGAGCGCTTCATCTCGCGCGAAAGGAACGAGCCGCCGGACATCGATGTCGACTTCGAGCACCAGCGGCGCGAGGAAGTCATCCAGTACGTCTACCGCAAGTACGGGCGCGACCGGGCCGCGCTCGCCGCCACGGTCATCACCTACCGGCCACGGAGCGCCGTGCGCGACGTCGGCAAGGCGCTCGGCCTGGAGCCCTCCCAGGTGGACCGGCTCGCGAAGTCGCTTTCGTGGTGGGACGGGCGGCAGGTGCTGCCGGAGCGCCTGCGCGAGGCCGGAGTCGACCCGGGGAGCGCCGTGATCCGGCGCCTGGTGAGGATCGTGAACGATCTCATCGGCTTCCCCCGCCACCTCTCCCAGCACGTGGGCGGCTTCGTCATCTCGTGCGGGCCGCTCGCGCGCCTGGTGCCCGTCGAGAACGCGGCGATGGAGGCGCGCAGCGTGATCCAGTGGGACAAGGACGACCTCGAGGCCCTCGGGCTGCTCAAGGTGGACGTGCTGGGCCTGGGCATGCTCTCGGCGATCCGGCGCGCGCTCGCACTCGTCAACCACCACCGCGGGACCGCCCTTACCATGCAGCAGATCCTCGACCGCGGCGACGATCCCGCGGTCTACGGGATGATCCGGCGCGCCGACACCATGGGCGTGTTCCAGATCGAGTCGCGCGCGCAGATGTCCATGCTGCCGCGGCTTGCGCCCGCGAATTTCTACGACCTCGTGATCGAAGTCGCGATCGTGCGCCCGGGCCCGATCCAGGGCGGCATGGTCCACCCCTACCTCGAGCGGCGGCGCAACCCGCAGTTGATCGAATACCCGAATGAGGCCATCCGCGGCGTGCTCGAGCGCACGCTCGGCGTGCCGATCTTCCAGGAGCAGGTGATGCAGCTCGCGGTGGTGGCCGCCGGCTTCACCCCCGGCGAAGCGGACCAGCTGCGCCGCTCGATGGCGGCATGGCGGCGCAAGGGCGGGCTCGAGCACTTCTACAACCGGATCATCGTCGGCATGCTCGGGCGCGGCTATCCGCGCGAGTTCGCCGAGCGCATCTATCGCCAGATCCTGGGCTTCGGTGATTACGGATTCCCGGAGTCCCACTCGGCGAGCTTCGCGCTGCTGGTGTATGTCTCGGCCTGGATCAAGCACTACGAGCCGGCCGCCTTCCTCGCCGCGATGCTGAACAGCCAGCCGCTCGGCTTCTACGCCCCCTCGCAGCTGGTGCAGGACGCGCGCCGCCACGGCGTGGATGTGCGTCCGGCGGACGTGCGCGCCAGCGAGTGGGAGTGCACTCTGGAGCGTCGCGACGACGCTCCGTCACTCGTCACTCGTCACTCGTCACTCGTTACGCCTGGCGAGACACGAGTCACCAGTCACGAGTCACGTCTTTCCGCCCCGGCCGTACGGTTGGGGCTGCTGATGATAAAAGGCCTGTCCCAAGCCGGCGCCGAGCGCATTATCGCTGCCCGCGCATCAGCGCCGTTTGCGGACGTCGAAGACCTCGCCCGCCGCGCCGCGCTCGAGCGCCGCGACCTGCGCTGTCTCGCCGCGGCCGGAGCGCTCGCCGCGCTCGCCGGACACCGCCGCACCGCGCACTGGCTCGCGATCGGCGCCGAGGCGCCGCCGCATCTGCTGAATGCCGCGCCCATCCACGAAGCGCTGCCGGAGCTCTCCGCGCCCACCGAGGGCGAGGACCTGGTCGCGGACTACGCGAGTCTGGGGCTCACGCTCGCCCGCCATCCGCTCGCCCTGCTCCGCGACCGCCTGCGGCGCATGCGGCTCGCAACCGCCGCGGAGCTGCGCGAGCTGCCCCACGGCGATCCGGCGCGCGCGGCCGGCATCGTCACCTGCCGCCAGCGCCCCTCGACCGCCAAGGGGGTGGTATTCGTCACGCTGGAAGACGAGACCGGCTACGTCAACGTCGTCGTGTGGCGCCATCTCGTGGAACGGCAGCGGCGCGAGCTGCTGGGCGCGCGCCTGCTCGGCGTGGAAGGCGAGATCCAGCGCGATGGCGAGGTCGTGCACCTCGTCGCGCGGCGGCTCACGGACCACACCCGGTTGCTGGGCAGGCTTGCCGCAAAGTCGAGGGATTTCCATTAGCGGCCGGCGGAGGCCATCTTGGCCTCCACCAATGGCATACTTCCAAGTTCACGCTACCGAGGGAGACAGGCATGAAGGCCGAACCGGACCCCGACAAACAGATTCAGGCCATGGACCTGTTTTACGAGCAAGTGAAGCGCGTCCACGGGCGCGCCCTGTGGCAGACCCAGGGTGCCTCGAAGAAATCGCCGACCATCCCCTACCTGTGGAAGTACAAGGACTTCCGGCCGCTGCTGTTCAAGGCCGCGGAAATCGTTCCGATCGAGCTTGCGGAACGGCGTGTGCTCGTCATGGCCAACCCCGGCATCCTGACCGACTGGCAGGCCTCCAACACCCTTCTCGCCAATCTCCAGATCATCAAGCCCGGCGAAGTCGCGCGCTCGCACCGCCACGCGGCGTGCGCGTTGCGCGTGATGGTCGAGGGCCGGGGCGCGTACACGGCTGTCGACGGCGAAAAGTCGTACATGGACCCGGGGGATTTTGTGACAACACCCAACTGGACGTGGCACGACCACGGCAACGAGGGCGAGGAGACGGTGATCTGGCTCGACGGCCTCGACATTCCGCTCGTCCAGGGGCTGGAGACCAACTTCTTCGAGATCTATCCCGACGCAAAGTATCCGCTGAGCAGCCCGGACGATCTATCGCAGCGGCTTTACGGTTCCGGTAGCCTGAGACCCACGTGGATCAAGCACAACGCCCTTCACTCTCCGTTGCTCAACTACAAGTTCGCCCAGACCTACGCGGCGTTGAAGACGATTGCGGAACAGACCGACGGCAGCCCGTACGACGGGGTGTGCGTCGAGTACACGAACCCGCTGACCGGCGGTCCGGCAATGGCCACAATCGCGTGCTTCGCGAGCCTGTTGTGCTCCGGCACCCGCACCAAAGCGCACCGGCACGCCGGCGGCACCGTCTATCATGTGATCCAGGGCACCGGGCGCTCGGTTATCGGCGGCAAGATATTCGAGTGGGAAGAGAAGGACACGTTCGTGGTGCCAAGCTGGACGTATCACGAGCACCAGGCGCAAGCGGAGTCGGTGCTTTTCTCCTTCAGCGACTCTCCGGTGCTACAGCGGCTGGGGTTGTACCGCGAGGAAGTGCTCGAGGAGCACGGTGGATACCAGAAGATCGAGGGCACGTTCAAACCGCTGCCCGTTCCGGAGCGCGGTGTGGGGGTGCAGCAAAAGACTTAGAGCCGGCAACAAAAGCAAGAAATATTAACCGCAGACAAACGCCGGTACACGCCGAGGAAAATACGGTGAGTCGTGCGCGGTAAGCAGTGAGGAGAAAATCCGTAAGTGGTGAGCAGTGAGCAGTGAGCAGTGAGCAGTGAGCGGGAACGTCCAATAGAACGCGCATCGAATTAACCGCTTACCGCACCGCTTACCGCACCGCTTACCGCTCACCGCTTATCCCTAGGCGCACCGGATGGATCGGCCGATCGCTCCGGCCGGCGCTACCGCTCTTCCGGCGCTCCCTGCCACAGCATTTCGTAGCCCAGCTCCTTCGTATCGGAGCACATCTTCGCGAGCGCCTCGAACTTGTTGGTGAAGACCTTGTCGGCGTGCGATTTCTCGTGCTCTTCGAATGAGCGCCAGTAGGTGACGATGACGTAATGCTCGTCGGCGCTACGCGAGGCGTTGAGCGAGCCCTCGTCGGAAACGAAACCGGAAAACTTGAACACCTGGCCGGCGATGAACCCGCCCTTGTCCCCGCCGTAGGTTTCCTTGACGACGTTGCACATCTCGCCCACGGCCAGCTCCACTTCCTCGAACGCGACGCCCGGCTTGAGCGTGACCGTATTGAAAAGCATCTTGGCGCCGTATGGCAGCGTAATGGGGTCGAACATGGGATGTCCTCTCGGAGAAACTCGCGATCGCCGGACCGGCGAACCGTATTCTGCCTTTCTTTTACGACAGGCGACAGCGTGGCGAAGTTCCTCGGTACCCGCCCGCCTCTTCCACCGGCGCCTTCATCCTGTATATTTCGTTCCCCATGCCCCTGCTCACTCTCACCTCCGCCCAGCTCGCCTACGGCTACCTGCCGCTGCTCGACCGCGCCGGGTTCGCGCTGGAGGCGGGTGAGCGCGTCGGGCTGATCGGGCGCAACGGCACCGGCAAGTCCTCGCTCCTTTCCGTCATCGCCGGAACGGTGGCGCTGGACGACGGCGAGGTCACGAAGCGCGACGGCCTGCGCATCGCCTTCGTCGAGCAGGAGCCGAAGCTGCCGGCCGCGCCGACGCTGAGGGAGAGCCTCCTCCTTCGCGCCACAGTTCCCTCCGATTACAAGCTCAACGAATACCTGCACCGCTTCGGCCTCGACCCGGCGCATTCGCCGGGGGCGGCCTCGGGCGGGGAGCTTAAGCGCGCGGCGCTCGCCCTCGCCTTCGCGCTCGAGCCGGAGCTCCTGCTGCTCGATGAGCCCACCAACCACCTCGACATCGACGGCATCGTGCAGCTGGAGGCGCTCGTGCTGAAGCAGCGTTCGGCCATCGTCGTCACCCACGACCGCGCGTTCCTCGACCGCGTGGCGACGCGCATCGTCGAGCTCGACCGCGGCCTGCTGCGCTCCTACCCGGGGAATTATTCGCGCTACGAGGCGCGCAAGGCCGATGAGCTCGCCGCGGAGAGCACCGCGAACCGCAAGTTCGACAAGTTCTGGGCGCAGGAGGAGGTCTGGATCCGCAAGGGCGTCGAGGCACGGCGCACGCGCAACGAAGGCCGCGTGCGGCGCCTGGAGCGCCTGCGGGAGGAGCGCGCCGCCCGCCGCGCGCGCCTGGGGAGAATCAAGCTCTTCATCGGCACCGGCCAGCGCTCGGGCAGACTCGTCTCCGAGCTGGCCACGGTGAGCAAATCGTTCGGCGGCCGGCCGATCGTCAGGGACCTCGACCTCCTCGTCAGCCGCGGCGACCGCCTCGGCATCCTCGGCCCCAATGGCGCGGGCAAGACCACGCTGCTGCGGATGATCCTCGGCACCCTCGTCCCGGATGCCGGATCCGTGCGCGTCGGCACCAACGTGCGGACCGCCTACTTCGACCAGATGCGCGAAGCGCTCGATCCGGAAAAGACCGTGGCCGAAACCATCAGCCCGGGCTCCGACTACGTGGAGCTGCAAAGCGGCGGCAAGCACGTCATCAGCTACCTCGGCGACTTCCTGTTCCCGCCGCGCCGCGCGCAATCGCCGGTGCGCATGCTCTCGGGCGGGGAGCGCAACCGCCTGCTCCTCGCTCGGCTCTTCGCGCACCCCGCCAACGTGCTGGTGCTGGACGAACCGACCAACGACCTCGACATCGAGTCCCTGGAGTTGCTGGAGGCGGCGTTGCAGGACTACGCGGGGACCCTGCTCCTCGTGAGCCACGATCGCGCCTTCCTCGACAACATCGTGACCCAGACCCTCGCCCCCGAAGGCAATGGCGTGTGGCGCGAATACGCCGGCGGCTACAGCGACTGGCTCCGCCAGCGCCCCGCCGCGACCGGCGACGACAAGCCCGCCCCGCAACCCGCCTCAACCGCGCGTGAACGCGCGCGCGTGAAGCTCAGCTACAAGGAAACCCGCGAACTGGAAGCGCTACCGAAGGAGATCGAAGCGCTCGAAGCCGAGCAGCGGGCCCTCATTGCCCGGATGCACGAGCCAGATTACTACTGGCAACCGGCGGACATCCTGCGTGCCGATCAGCTGCGGAACGATGAAATCGAGAAGCTCTTGCTGGAAAAATTGGAACGGTGGGAGGTCCTCGAGACGAAAGCCGGTGCCCCGGTGCCGTGATCGGGGCAACGCAAGCGAGCGTACAGCGTAATGTGGGAGAGAGACATGGACCGGGGCATATGGGCGATATCGTACGAGCTGCCAGAAGGAGACAAGTCCGAGTACCTGGCGTGGTTTCATGACGTGCACATTCCGGAAAAACTGTTGCGCCCGGGGTACCTTTGGGCTGCGCACTACGACCTCGGGCACGGTGGGCACGGCAAGGGCTATCTCGCGCTGTTCGGAGCCGGCTCGGCGCACACGTTTCTGAACCCGAGCCCCGGCCAGCTTGCACAGCGCCAGAGCGCGGAAAGCGGGCGCATGATGGCCATGCGGCAGCAATCCTTCGCCTGCATCCTGGTCGAGGAGACCCGGGTGGATGGACCCGAGGCGTCGAAGCGCGGGCCAGGCATGACCCCGGGGCCGGTAGTCCAGATGGGCAACTACAATGCCGCGAGCCCTGCGGTCGAAGACGATCTCGGCGCGTGGTACGCGCAGGAGCGGCTGCCGCTGCTGGCGAAACTGCCCGGCTGCATCGGCGCGCGCAAGCTGCTCGCCGCCGTCGGCGCCTACAAGCACGCGATCCTCCACGAATTCGCTTCGCTGGAGCTGCGCGAGCGGCACTTCGGCCCGCACGAAGCCGACGCACGCAACCCCGACACCTGGATGGGACGCGTCAGGCCGCACCTGACCCACGCGCCGCGCTCGCCGGCGGTGGGGCGGCGCATCTGGCCCGCGCTGGATTTCTAGTGCTACCGTCGGGCCGCCAGTCGCCGGGGCCGGCGACGGTTTCCGGGATAAGAAGAAGAACATGGACATCGGGCCACGTCTTGAACCCTGACCAGGCGACGGCTCGAGCGCTGTCGAGGAGCGATCCGGCGAACGCCAAGATTCCGTGCGACGGCGAAGAGCACGCAAGGCTCGTAACGCAGCGCCAAGCTGATAAGATACCGTCGGCGTCGATACCCGTGCTCCCGTTCTTCGCCGTCCAGGCAAGCGATGCGAGTCGCGGCTTAGGCTGACGCAGGAAAGGTCATTCAAAGGAGGATTCCATGATCCGCCGAGTCGTACATGCACTCGCATTTATTCTGGCGATGTCCGCAGCCAGCGCCTTCGCCCAGACCTATCCGGTGCGTCCCGTGAGGGTGGTTGTTGCCTTCGCACCGGGCACCACTTCGGACATCATCGGGCGAATGATCTCCGAGCGGCTCACGCAGGCGATGGGTCAACCGTTCGTGGTCGAAAACCGGACCGGCGCGGGCGGCACGATCGGCGCGGAATTCGTCGCACGGTCGGCCCCCGACGGCTACACGCTGCTGCTGTCCACTGCGGCACTGCCCGTCAGCGCCTGGGTCTTTCAAGGCCTCAAGTACGACACCGGCAAGGACCTCGCGTCGGTGACGGTGATGACCCACTCGCCGCTTGCGCTCGCCGCGAACCTCAACTTCCCGCCCAAGACGGTCCGCGAGCTGATTGACTATGCAAAAGCAAACCCGGGGAAAGTGAGCTTTGGCTCGGCGGGGGTCGGCACCTCGCACCACCTCACCGGCGAAAAGTTCAAGCTCGATACCGGGATCGACATGGTGCACGTGCCGTACAAGGGGTCGGGTCCCGCGCACGTGGATCTACTCGGGGGGCAGATCCAGGTCATGTTCGACAACATCGTCGCGCTGATGCCTCACTTCAAGGCGGCGAAGCTCCGTCCGCTCGCGGTCTCGAGCGCGAAGCGCCATCCGCTGCTGCCTGACGTGCCTTCGATCGCCGAAGCCGGTGTGCGCGATTTCCAGACCGTCGCGTGGTTCGGATTCGTCGCTCCCGCGGCAACGCCGCGCGACGTGATCGGCCGGCTCAACGCGGAGATCCTGAAGATCCTCACGATCCCCGAGGTCCGCCAGCGGCTGCTCGACGCCGGCTCCGAGATCATCGGCAATTCTCCCGAAGCGGCGGATCGCTTTCTGAAGAGCGAGCTCGAGCGCTGGGGCACCGTCGTCCGCGCGGCGAACGTCAAGGCAAACTGAGCCCGGTCCAGGGTCGCGGCGCGAACGCCGCGACCCGGCGCGGTGAGCCCGAAGCCCGCCCGTCAGGGCGTGCGGCGAAGCCGCCGCAGCGCTTCTCCGCTGTCGAGCGCTGCGCGCGCGGCATCCGCGGCGCTCTTAAGGGAACCGTGGCGCCCGAGATGCCACAAGCACAGCGCGGCGCCGTAGACCAGGCTGTCGCGCGTGGGCCCGGGTTGGCCGGTGAGCGCCGCGATGCCGGCCTCGGCGGCGGCTTTCGCGACGGCATCGTTGTCGATCTCCGGTCCGTCATCCGCGTCCTCGCCCGCGGGCCCTCCGGGCAGTCGCGGCGCGCGCACGGACTGATCGATGCCCAGGTCCGCCGGCTTGAATTCCGTTGACGTCTCCTCGCCGCGGTCGTGATAGTGGAACACCTTGCCGGTATGGGAGAGGGAAGGAATCACGCCGCCCTCGACTCCGCGCACGATGAGGGCGGAGGCGAAGCCCGCGTGGCGCGCGAGCAGCGCGTAGATGCGCGGGTAGGGTTTGTGCACGTAGCCGGTGACGAAATGGGTCTTCACGCGGCCGCGGACAGGCGCAACCAGCACTTCCGTGGTGGTAATGGCGGGCCGCTTGACGATGAGCGTGCGAAGCGCGGCCAGGCCGTAGAGTTTGGGGCAGAACGCCTTCTGATCGATGTAGGCCCAGCCGACGCGGGGATCGCCCACGCGCGCGGCGGCTTCCTCGGGTTCCATATCCACCGGAAGGCCGGCGGCCCCAAGCACCCGCCGGTGCGTGACGCCGTACTTTGGTCCCATCCGTTCGACGCCGTGAGAGACCGCCGCGATGCCGCAGGCGGCGAGCACCGACGGCAGAAAAGGCGACGCCGGCAGCGTGCGGTTGTAGCCATCGTAAGGGTCGCCAATGCTCATCACCTCGTCCACCGGCGCGATGGCGTACCGGGTCGCCTCACGGATGGCTTCGAGCACGCCGCAATTTTCGTCGTCGGTTTCGCGCTTCATGCGCAGCGCGATCAGGAATACCCCGGCCTGCACCGGATCGACCTGTCCGTCGAGCACCAGCCGCATGCCGGCGCAGGCTTCCTCGCGGGAAATGTCCTTGCTCAGCTCCGGTCCGGTGGCGATGCGCTTGAGGATGGAGCGCATCAGGGCCGCGGGATCGGCGGGGATCGCCTCGACGCGGGTGCTCATGGCGTCCCCGCTTCCGGCAAGCCGATCAGGATGCGCTCGCCTTCCAGCCGCACCGGATAAGTCCTGAGATTCTCTTCGGCCGGCTCCTCCAGCGCCTCGCCGGTGCAAACGTTGAAGCGGCTGCCGTGCAGCGGGCATGTGACCAGCGCGCCCTTCAGGACGCCCGCTGAGAGCGAAGCCTCTTCGTGGGTGCAGGTATCGTCCGCGGCGTGGAACCGTCCGGCCACGTTGGCGAGCAGGATGCGCCGGCCGCCGATATCGATGCGCTTCATCGTTCCGGGCTGAAGCTCGGCTACTGTTCCCGCCTCGATGTAACCTTCTGCCATAAATCCTCGTTTGCGCCCGGCGCGGATCTCACGCCGTGGGTTCGAACCATTTGAGCCGGTCGCGCAGCTTTACCACTTCCCCGACGATAATCAGCGTCGGCGCCCGGACACCGCTTTGGTGCACGATACCCGGCAGCGTATCCAGCGTGCCCGCCAGCACGCGCTGCTGCGGCGTGGTGCCCTGCTGTATGAGCGCGGCCGGCGTGGAGCCGGGCAGGCCGTGCACAACGAGCTCGCGGCACAGGATATCGACGCCGAGCAGTCCCATGTAGAACACGACGGTCTGGCGCGGCTGCGCGAGTGCCGGCCAGTTCAGGTTGATGCTGCCGTCCTGCAGATGGCCGGTGACGAACACCACCGACTGCGAGTATTCGCGGTGAGTGAGCGGAATGCCGGCGTAGGACGCGCAGCCTGCTGCCGCCGTGATGCCCGGCACCACCTGGAACGGGATGCCCTCGGCGGCGAGAGTACCGATCTCCTCGCCGCCGCGTCCGAATATGAACGGATCGCCGCCCTTCAGCCGCACCACGCGCTTGCCCTCCCTCGCCAGGCGCACCAGCAACTGATTGATGTCCTCCTGCGGCAGCGCGTGTTTCGCGCGCTCCTTTCCGGCGTAGATGCGCTCGGCCTCGAGCCGCGCAAGATCGAGAATCGGCTGCGATACCAGGCGATCGTACACCACGACGTCGGCCTGCTGCATGAGGCGCAGGGCGCGAAAGGTGAGCAGGTCCGGATCGCCCGGGCCGGCGCCGACCAGGGACACCTCGCCGCCGCTGAGGGCAAGGCGGGTGTCGTCAAGCGCATCCTGCAGGGCCTTGCCGGCCTCGCCCTCGCGGCCGCTGAACACCAGCTCGGCAATCGGGCCTTCCAGCACGCGTTCCCAGAAGCGGCGCCGCTCCGCCGGCTTGAGGCGCGCCTTGACCCGGTCGCGGAACGCCCCCGCCAGCGCGGCGAGACGTCCGTAGCCCGCCGGGATGAGGCTCTCCAGGCGCGCGCGCAGCAGCCGCGCCAGCACCGGAGAGGCGCCTCCGCTCGAAACCGCCACGATGAGCGGCGCGCGCTCGATGATGGAAGGCAGGATGAACGAGCACAGCGCCGGCTGGTCGACCACGTTTACCGGGATGCGCCGCGCCCTGGCGGCGGCGGCTACCGCGCCGTTTACCGCACCGTCGTTGGTCGCGGCGATCACCACCGCACATCCGGTCAGATCCTCGTCCCGGAAATTCCCTGGCCGGTGCGCAATCCGGGCGGCCGCGAGATCGGCGTCGAACGCCGCGCTCAGCGTCGGGGCGAGCACCGTGACGCGCGCGCCCGCGCGGAGCAGCAGCGCGCATTTGCGAGCCGCCACCTCGCCGCCGCCCACCACCAGGCAAGGTTGATCGCGAACATCGAGAAAGATCGGCAGAAAGTCCATGGCGTTCTACGCTCGCGATCGCACGCACGCTCCGCGATGTGATAGATTCGAACGCGAAGGTGCATGCCGCAGGCATTGCCGGTACGAGACCGTTTTCCGAGGATCATGACGGCGCACGTGCAAATCAGGCCGAGCGGCCGCGAGTTTTCCGTCGACGGCAACGAAAGCCTGCTGGAGGCGGCGCTGCAGGCAGGGCTCGCGCTCGAATACGGCTGCAGCATCGGCAGCTGCGGAAAATGCAAAGCGCGTATCCTGTCGGGCCAGGTGCACAGAACGCGCCATTCCGATTACGCCCTCACCGCGGCCGAGAAGACTGCCGGTGTCGTGCTCATGTGCTGCCATACCGCCGTCGGCGACCTCGTGATCGAGGCGCACGAGGCGCATGGCGCCGCGGACATGCCGCTGCAGGACATCGAAGCCAGGGTCAAGTCCGTCAACCCGATCGCCGATGATATCCGGCTGCTGCACCTTCAGACGCCGCGCACCAACCGGCTGCGCTTTCTTGCCGGCCAGTCGGTGTCGCTCGAGCTGGCCGGCGGGCTCACCGCGTGCTGCCCGGTGGCGAGCTGCCCGTGCGACGACCGCAACCTGCAGTTTCATATACGCCGGCGCGCGGGGGATGCCTTCTCCGAGCGCGTGTTTGAAGGACTGAAAAGCGCGGACACGGTGCGCGTCGAAGGGCCGCGCGGGGAATTCGTGCTGAACGAGGAATCGCATCGTCCGCTCATCTTCATCGCCTGTGAGACCGGTTTCGCGCCCATCAAGAGCCTGGTCGAGCATGCGATGGCGCTCGATGCGGCCGAGACGCTGCATCTCTACTGGATCGCCTCCGGCAAGAGCGGCCGCTACCTCGACAATCTCTGCCGCTCCTGGAGCGACGCCCTGGATAACTTCCGCTACACGCCATTGACGGCCGACGCCGCCTTGCCGGACGAAGCCGTCATGCAAGGCGCGCTGCGGCAGGTGCTGCAGGATCATCCCCGGCTGGATGGCTGCGATGTCTACGTCGCCGGGCCCAAATGGCTGGCGAACGTAGCCGAATTCCTGCTGCTCGACCACGGGCTGCCTCGCGCGCAGTTGTTCGTCAACGCACTCGAGCACTGAGGGAAAAGCCCGCTCTGCGGGCGCGCGCGGGTTCATGCGCCGGGCGCAGGCCCGGGCTTTCTCCGTTTCCGTCCCAGGCCGTGCTCGACCGCCGCCACGGCGGCCTCGACCCTCGAGCGTACGCCGAGCTTGCGCAGGATCGCCTTGACGTGCAGCTTGACGGTTCCGTCGGTGATCTCGAGTTCGCGCGCGATCATTTTGTTGCTGGAGCCGTCGGCAACACACTCCAGGATCTCCAGCTCGCGCGGCGTCAGATCGGCGAAGGGCGCCTCCGGGCGCCTCGCTTCCCGCCCCGATCCGGCCTCGTTACCCACGAGACGCGCAAGGGTTCCGACCATCTCGCGGGCTACGACATTGTCGCCGTGCAGCACGGCGTTCAGCGCCGGCACCAGCTCCTCCGGCTCGATGTCTTTCAGCAGATATCCCTGCGCCCCGCCGCGCAGCGCCGCGTTCAGATCGGCATCTTCCCGGCTCATGGTGAGCATCACGACCGGCGTTCCGACGCCGCTTGCGCGCAGTTGCTTCAGGGTCTCGATGCCGGTCATGCCCGGCATCTTGATATCGAGAAGAATGATGTCGGCGGACAACTCGCGCGCGCGGCGAAGGCCTTCCTCGCCCGAGCTGACCGAGGCCACGACCTGGACGCCGCGGCTCTGCAGCAGCTCCTCGATGCCCTTGCGCACCAGCGCGTGGTCGTCGATCAGCAGCACGCGCATGTCAGCCTCGCTCCGCAACCGCGGGCACGGCGGCCGGCGGCGCATTGAAGATCAGCACGATGCGCGTGCCCTCCCCGGGCTCGCTCTCGATCACGATCTGGCCCGGCAGCTTCTCGGTGCGCTCGCGCATGATCGCGAGCCCGGCATGCTCTCCGGGCATCGGCTCGTCGGGGTCGCCCATGCCCAGGCCGTCGTCTTCGATCAATACGGTGTAGAGATCGCCCTCGTTGTTGAGCAGGATGCGCACGTTGCGCGCGCCGCTGTGCTTGCGGATGTTGGTGAGTGCCTCCTGGATGATGTAGAAGACCTGGATTTCCTGGGCGGGCGTGAGCTCGAGCACCCGGCAGTCGTTCTGGAAGAACACCGCGATGCCGGTCTCCCGGCCGAAGCGCTCGACCAGATTGGCGACCGACTGCGCCAGCCCGGAATCGTCGATTTTCAGCCGGTAGTTGGTCAGCAGATCGCGCAGGTCGGCGTTCGCGTCCGTCAACGCGCGGCGCAAGCCGTTCGCTTCGTAGCGGGCGGCGCCGAAGTCCTTGCGCGCCAGGGCCTCGCTCAGAATTTTCAGTCGCAATCGCATGCCGATCAGCGACTGGGCGAGCGAGTCGTGCAGCTCGTTCCCGATGAGGTTGCGCTCCTCCATGATCGCCAGGCGGCGCGCGTCGCTTTCGAGACGCGCCTTCTCCAGCGCGAGGCCCAGATGGCGGCCGACGCTGATCAGCAGATCGTGCATGTCCTCGCCCATGACCGCGAGCGGCCGGTCGAGAAACAGGTTGTATACGCCGAGGATGCGGTCCTGGTATTGCACCGGGACCGCCACGAACTCCTCGCAGTCACGCTCGAGCATCGGCCGCCCGATCAGCCTGGCGCATTCTCCGGTGCCGCTCTGGGTGCGAATACCGCCTTCCGTCGAGGCCCAGCCGCACTGGCAGCGCCCCGTCTGCATCAGCCGGTCCCGCTCGACCACTTCCTCCGAGAGGCCGCGGCTCGCGATGAGCCGGGTGTGCCCGTCCCCGGTCACCAGCCGCACGCTCGCCGCGCGCGCATCCACCAGCTCGATGAAAGTGTCGAGGAAGCCGTCGAGCAATTGCTCGAGGCTGCCGGGCTGGCTCAGGCACGTGGCAACTTCGTACAGGATGTCGAGCGACTGGGTCTTGCGCGCAAGGCGAACCGTCTGGATGTGCGCCCGCGGCCCTTCGTGCGCCGTGGACGCGGCGTCATCGGTTATCGCGCCTGGTTTCGGGCCAGTGGGCTTGGACATGCTATAAACCTGTATCGCGGCAAGCGGCAAACAATATCGACGAGCTCCAGACTAACTGCCCGGCGCCGCGCCGTCCATAGCCCGGTCAGCGCGCCGGCCCCGGCGGCTTGTGCGAGGGATCGTTCGGGTTGATGAAGATGAAGCGCAGCTCTCCGGGGTTGATCTCGACGTAGTCGAGCGTTGCACCGGTCAGCAGCTCGACACTGCCCGAGGATACGAGCACCTTGATCTCGCCGGTCACGACTTGCGTGTCGCCCTCGGCCGCGTCGTCGAATCCCATGCCGTATTCAATCGCCCCCTTCTCGCCGAGGCGCGCCGCCAGGCGCAGGCACGCCTCCTTGAGGCCCGCCTGTTGTGCCGATTTTAGGATCTGCTCCGCGGCCTGCGGCGTGATGGTGATCATAAAAATGAAACCTCCGCGCGCCCTCAGCCGGTGCTCCATGCGCGGGGCCGTCGCATGCCGGCAATCTTGCACGCCTGCTTGACATAGCCATAGGGAAAGAGCCTGAACAGGTCGTTTCGCCCCTCGTCGTGCCCGCCCCGGTACGCGGCCAGGTGCCTCATGACGTGACGGGCGTCCGGGATGATCTGGTGCTGCTCGTAGTACTCGCGCACGAACCTGATGACCGCCCAATGCGCATCGGAAAGCATGACACGCTCCTGGCGCGCCAGCTTTTCGGCAATCTCCTCGTTCCAGTCCCCGGGATCGACGAGGTAGCCTTCGTCGTCCACCGGTACCGTCTTCCCTCCGATCCCGAGCGGCATTGTTCCAGCCGCCATCAGACGATGGTTGCCGCGACTTCAGAGCGCTGCAGCGCGCGGCTTCGGACAAACTCGACGAAGCGCACCGCCCAGGGACTTCCGGCGACGTTGCGCAGGTGCGCATACGACGCGAGCAGGTTCTTGTGCACGATGCCGTCGTGCCGGCCATCGATGCCGTGCCCGCGCTCGACCTCGTAGGCGAACTCGATGCCGGCGGGAAGGTTCTCAACGCTCGAGTAGTGGAACTCGTGCGCGCGGATCGGCGGCGCGCCGTGCGCGGGCGCCTGCGGCCACGGGCCGCGGCCGGTTTCGCGCAGGTGCACGTAGCCGCGGCCGACCGGGCGGGCGTGCATGACGATATCGGCCGGCAAGAGGCCGACCATCTCGGCGCGGCGCCCGTTCCATTCGATGCCACGCGCGAGGTACATGAGCCCTCCGCATTCGGCATACGCCGGCATCCCGGCTTCGATCGCCGTGCGCACCTCTGCGCGCAAGTCCGCGTTGGCGGCGAGCGCGTCCATGTGCGTCTCCGGGAACCCGCCGCCGATGAACAGCCCATCCACCTGTGGCAGGCGCTTGTCGCGCAAGGCGTCGAAGGCGACGAGCTCGGCGCCGGCAACGCGCAACGCCTCGAGATCGCCCGGGTAGTAGAACCCGAACGCTGCATCGCGCGCGATGCCCACGCGCACCGGCGGGCCGCCCCGCCCTGCCGGAATGCCGCTCGCGAGGGCCTGGGCTCCCGGCAAGGGTGGCGCCTCGCGGGCGACGGCGAGCAGTCGATCGAGGTCCACCTGGCCGGCCACGAGCGCCGCGATCTCATCCACCCGCGCGCGCGCGGCCTGCGCCTCGTTGCTCGGGACGAGGCCGAGATGGCGTTCCACGATGGTCATGCGCTCGTCGTGCTGCACGGCGCCGAGCACCGGAACCCCGGTGTAGTGGGCGATCACGGCGCGCAGCTTCGCCTCGTGGCGCGAACCCCCGAGCTGATTCAGGATCACGCCGGCGATGCGGACGTTCCTGTCGAACGCCTGATAGCCGAGGATGAGCGGCGCGATGCCGCGCGTCATGCCGCGCGCATCGATCACCAGCACCACGGGCGCACCGATCAGCGCGGCGAGCGCGGCGTTGCTGTTGCTGCCATGGAGGTCGAGCCCGTCGTACAGGCCCTTGTTGCCTTCCACGAGTCCGAGCGAAGCGCCGTGCATGCGCTGCGCAAGCTCGGCGCGAATCTCGTCCGCGCCGCTCAGATAGGGGTCGAGGTTGTAGCACGTCCGGCCCGCCGCAAGCCCGAGCCACAGCGGGTCGATGTAGTCGGGACCCTTCTTGAAAGGCTGCAACGCCTCACCGCGCGCGCGCAAGGCGGCGCACAGGCCGATGCACACGGTGGTCTTGCCCGAGGACTTGTGCGCGGCGGAGACGAACAGCCGGTTCATGCCCCCACCGACTCGGCGTCGCCGTCCGCCAGGCTCTGCGGCAGGAACGGCAGCACCTTGAGAGCCACGGCGGTGAGCGCCAGGGCCAGCGCCACGCCGCCCACGCCGAGCGCCATTTCCGGCAGGCTCGGCGCGTAGGCCGCGACCACGCCATCGAAGAAGCTGCTGGTGACTTCTTTATCGGGGAACATCAGTTGAGGGTACGCCTGGCCGCCGATGATGAGGACATAGATCTGCGCCAGGCCGCCCAGAATTACGCACACCGCCGCCGCTGCGATGGTGCGGTGCGATCCGCCCGATGCGGGACCGAACAACAGCGCGAGCGGAACGACGCTTCCAACCAGGATCTGCCCGATCCAGAACAGCGCCGTGTACACGCCGCCATCCAGAAGAATGAAGCGCTCGACGTCGTGCTGGCGCGCGATATAGAGGTTCGTGAGGTGATAGACGACGACGAAGTAAAGGACCGCGGCGACGAACACGCCGAGCAGGTTCGCGAGCCGGTTGAGCATCATCTCGCCCAGCGCGCGGCCGCTGCCGCGGCACGCGGCCATCAGCACCAGCACAAACACCGCCAGCCCGAAGGAGAACGACATGACGATGAACAGCGGCGCCAGCAGCGCGCTATTGTAGGGTTCCCGCGCCACCAGGAAGCCAAAGATCGACCCGGTGCCGGTGGTGAGGACCAGGCGCCAGATGAACGCGAGCATGCCCGCGCGCTTGCTGTAGCCGTTCATGCGCCGCTCGAACAGGGTCCACAGGTAGAGCGCAACGACGGCGAAGAAGCCGGTGTAGAGGAAGATATTCCAGGCGAAGATCGACTTGAAGTTGTAGTGCGTCATCGCGACGATCAGCCGATCGGGCCGCCCCAGATCGAGCACCAGCACCACGAGGCCCCCGGCGAGCAGCGTGAGCGCGAGCAGACCGGAGAGCCGCGCCAGCGGCTTGTACAGGTCCCGCCCGAACACCGAGGCGATCGAGGCCACGTTGAGCGCACCCGACGCGGCCACGATGAGGAACACCGCGAATACGTGCGGTGTGCCCCACACGATGCGGTTGCTCATCCCGGTGACGTAGTGGCCGTGGTGGTCCATGTACCAGCCGGCGCCCGCGCCGGCAAGGATCAGGACGCCCAGTGCGCCGAGCAGCGCGTAGAAGCCGCCGCTGCGGCCCTCGATTTCGCGGTAGTGGACGCTGGACACGGCTACAGGCCCTGGTAGCGCACGCCGGTATTGAGGGCGAGATCGGCGCGCACCTGGGTCGAGGGCTCGCTGCGCAGGCGCCGGTAAATCTCCGCCGAGGGATCATTGAGATCGCCGAACACCATGGCCTTGCCGCCGTCCCGGTTGCACGCCTCCACGCAGGCCGGAGTCTCGCCGCGATCCACGCGGTGCACGCACAGAGTGCACGACTCCACCATGCCCTTGCCGCGCGGCACGTCCGCTTTCTGCCCGCTCACCGCCTCGTGGATGAAGGAGCGCGCGCCGTACGGGCAGGCCATGACACAGTAGCGGCAGCCGATGCAGGTGTGCTTGTCCACCAGCACGATGCCGTCGGCGCGCCTGAACGAGGCGCCGGTCGGGCACACGTCCACGCACGGCGGGTGCTCGCAGTGCTGGCACATGAGCGGCAGCGTCTGCGCGTAGCCGGTACGCTTGTCGCGCAGGCGCACTTGGCGTATCCACTGCGCATCGGTCTCGGGCCGGCCGTGGCCGGTGACACCGTTCTCTTCGTGGCAGGCCGTGACACACACGTCGCAATCCGCGCACTTCGTGATGTCGATCAGCAGCCCCCAGCGCTGCAGCGCCGAGGCGGCCTCTTCGGGCGAGCGCGCCTGGGCGAGCTCGATCAGCCTGAAGGCCGGCGCGAGCGCCGCACCCGCGGCCGCGGCAGCGCCCCAGCCCAGGAACCGGCGGCGATCCGGGCTCATCGGGGCGCTCCGGCGGTCCGGCCTTGGCGCAGCGGGGTATGGCACTCGAAGCAGTCCATCCTCACCGAGGCGTAGGCGTGGCAGCTCGAACAGAAGCCGTCCTTGCCGAGCACGCTGCCGGTCTCGCGGCTGGCGTGGCATTCGACACAGTTCTTGAGACTGAAGCGGGTCTCGCGCAGTCCCTGGCGCATGGTCCGGTCGCGCTGGTGCAGCAGCATCTTCATGTGGTCGCGGCGCATTTCCTCGGTCGCCGCCACGCAGGCTTCACCTTGCTCGATCTTGACCACGGGCATGGCGACGCGCCCGGCGCGCCTTTCTCCCGAGTCGGCGAAGCCAGCCGCCGCCAGCACGGCCGCCATGATCCCGGTTGCGATCCGCAACATCGCCGTCCCCAATGATCAGTGATCCCCCATGCCCATCTTGATGTAGCCGGTGGGGCAGACATCGGCACAGATGTGGCAGCCGATGCACAGGTCGTAGTCGGTGTAGACGTAACGTCCCATCGTTGCCTCCGACTTGGGCGTGCGCTTGACTGCGGTCTGCGGGCAGTAGATGACGCAGTTGTCGCACTCGAAGCACATGCCGCAGCTCATGCAGCGCTTGGCCTCGTCCACCGCCTGCTTGTCGGTCAGGCCGACCATGCGCTCGGCAAAGTGGCCCAGAACTTCCTCGGCCGACGGGCCGGTATCGGCGCGCTGGATGCGCTCCTGGTAGGGAAAATGGCCGAGGAACAGCTCATCGGACTTGCAGACTTCCGAGGCGCCGCGGTCCTCGTAGTTGTGGATGGCGAAGCCGCCCACCGCCTTTCCCCGGAGCGAGGTGCCGCGCAAGCCCTGGTCGATGGGGCGCGGGCCATTGGCCTCGGACGACTCGAACGGCGCCGGTTCGAGGTTCACCTCGCGCAGCTTGTCGAGCAGGTTGAAATGATGAACGTCCACCTTCGGTCGCTTGGCCATCTCCTTTTTTTCGAGGTAGCGGTCGATGCTGTCGGCGGCGATCGATCCCTGGCCGATTACCGTGGTGAGCAGGTGCGGGCGGATGATGTCGCCGCACGCGAACACGCCCGGGCGCTTCGGCAGCTGGTAGAACTTGTCGGCGGCGATCAGTCCCTTGCCGTTGTCGAGCTCTTCCATGCCGCGCAGATCGCCCGCCTGGCCGATGGCGGAGACGATGAGATCGGCCTCGAGGTCCATCTCGGTGCCCGGCTTCTGCACCATCTTGCCGCCCGACCAGTCGACCTCGACCACGCGCAGCGCCTTGGCGCGCCCGCTCTTCTCGTCGACGAGGACCTTGCTTGCCAGCAGGCTGCCGCGGATCTTCACGCCCTCGCGCTGCGCATCCTCGATCTCGTGCTTGGCCGCGTTCATTTTCTCGATCGGCTGCATCGAGATCAGCAGGACGTCGGCGCCCTGCCGCGCGGCCATGGCCGAGACGTCGTGCGCGGTGTGGCCCATCACCACGAATTCCGGGCGCTCGGTTTCCTTGATGTTCTCGACATAGCCCAGCCGGCGCGCCACCGAGACCACGTCGACCGAGGTATCGCCGCCGCCGACCACCACCACGCGGCCGGCGACCGTTTTCAGCCGGCCCTGGTTGAAGGCTTCGAGAAACGCGACCCCGCTGATGCAGTTGGGCGCGTTCGCTCCGGGCACCGGCAGCGCAAGCCCGGCCTTGCAGCCCATCGCGATCAGCACCGCGTCAAAGCCCGACTCCAGGTCTTTCAGGGCGATGTCCGTGCCCACGCGGGTGTTGGTCCGGACTTCGACCCCCATCGCGATAATTCGGTTGATCTCGCCGTCCAGGTGCTTGCGCGGCAGCCGGTAGCCCGGAACGCCGTACTTCGCCATGCCCCCCAGCTCGTCGTGATCGTCGAACACGGTGACGGCGTGCCCTTTGCGGCGCAGTTGATACGCCGCCGAGAGGCCCGCGGGGCCGCCGCCCACGATCGCAACGCGCTTGCCGGTATCCGCGCCGGCCTGGAAAGAATAGCCCTGCTCGAGCGCATAGTCGCCGATGTACTGCTCGACCGCGTTGATGCCGACGTAGTCTTCCACGGCGTTGCGATTGCACCCGGTCTGGCAGGGCGCCGGGCATACCCGCCCCATCATGGACGGAAACGGATTGGCGGCGGTCGAGCGGCGGAACGCGTACTCCTGCGGGCTCGTGCCCTTGGGCGGCTTCTCCACCCCGCGCACGATGTTGAGCCAGCCGCGGATGTCCTCGCCCGACGGGCAGCTTGCCTGGCAGGGCGGCGTCTTGTGCACGTAGGTGGGGCACTTGTCGCTCTCGTCTCCGGCGAAGATTTGCTCCTGCAGCGAACCCCATTCGTGGTCGCCGTCCTTGAACTTGCGAAAAGTGTGCCCGCTCTTTGCCTCGGGCTTGCCCGCCGGTGCTGACATGTCTATCTCCGTTCGTATCTCATTGCCCCGGCCCGAGCACGATCGCGTTGCTCACCAGGCCGTGCACGCTGCCGATCATTTCCATGGGATGCTTGTAGTAGGGCAGCACTTTGGTGAACTGGCTCTTGCAGATCGCGCAGATCGCGGCCATGTAATTGACGCCATGCTCCTCCACCACCTGCTGCAGCGCCTGCATGCGCGGCAGCGCGCCCTTGACGCGCAGCTCGACCAGGTCGTCGGTAAGGAGTCCCCCGCCCCCGCCGCAGCAGAAGGTGGCCTCGCCGATGGTCTCGGGCGCCATGTCAACGAACTTGTTGACGCAGGCGCGGATGATCTCGCGCGGGATCAGGAACTGCCCGCCCGGCACATCGCCCATGCGCGAGCCGCGCGACACGTTGCAGGAATCGTGGAAGGTCACCACCTTGTCGTCGTTTGCGCTCCTGTCGAGCGTGAGGGCGCCGCGGCGGATGAGATCGTAGGTCACCTCGCAGATGTGCTGCGGGGCCGGATAGCTTGGATCGAGGAAGTCGAACGGCCCGATCAGCGTGTTCCAGAAGCTGTAGGCGACGCGCCACGCATGGCCGCACTCGCCGACCACGATGCGCTTCACGCCCAGGTCGATTGCCGCCTCGCGGATGCGCTCGGCCACCTTCTGCAGGTTGTCGTGGTTGCCGATGAAGAGCGAAAAGTTCGCCGCCTCGGAGGCGTGCGAAGAAAGCGTCCAGGAGATGCCTGCAGCGTGGAACACCTTGGCATATCCGATCAGCCCGTCGACGTGCGGCTCGGCGAAAAAGTCGGCGCTCGGCGTGATGAGCAGCACCTCGGCGCCCTTCTGGTCGAGCGGGAACTTCACGTCCGCGCCGGTCGCTTCCTTGACGTCCTCCTCCAGGCCGTCGAGCGTGTCGCGCAGCGCCGGCCCGGGCAGGCCGAGGTTGTTGCCGATCGTGTGCACCTTGCCGATGATCTCGTTGGAGTACTTCTGGCCCAGGCCGACGCTGTCCATGATGTCTCGCGCCGCCATCGAGATCTCGGCGGTGTCGATGCCGTAGGGGCAGAACACCGAGCAGCGCCGGCATTGCGAGCACTGGTGGAAGTAGCTGTACCAGTCGTCCAGCACCTCCTTCGACATGTCGCGCGCGCCCACCAGCTTCGGGAAATGTTTCCCGGCGAAGGTGTAGTAGCGACGGTACACCGAGCGCAGCAGGTCCTGGCGTGCCACCGGCATGTTCTTCGGATCGGAAGTCCCCAGAAAGTAGTGGCATTTGTCGGTGCAGGCGCCGCATTTCACGCACGAGTCGAGGAACACCCGCAGCGCGCGTGACTGCGATACCAGTTCTCCCAGCTTGGCGACCGCGACCTTCTCCCAGTCGGGCACCAGCTCGCCTGGGAAACCGAGCCCCTGCTGATGCTCGGGCTTCGCCACGAACGGCTTGCTGTGCGCCATCGCGTCCACGCGCACCAGCGGGATCACCAGGTATTCGCCCAGCGCCGGCGTCTCGAAAGCGGCCATTCAGCCTCCGCGCGCCCTGCCGGCGTGGCCGATACTCGCCGACCAGCCCGCCGCGTGGCGCCGCTCGCGCGCGTCATCCGCCTGGTTGAGGCTCGGGCTGAAGAACACTCCCGGCGCGTGCAGCAGCTTGCTCAAGGGGAAGACGATCATCAGCGCCGCCACCAGCGCGAGGTGAACGAGCAGCAACGGGTCGGCGGGAAGCTCCTGCCAGTCGAGCACCATCAGGCCGAGAAAAAAGGCCTTGAGCGCGACGATGTCGGTGTGCACGAGATACTTCATCGCGAGCCCGCTCGCGGCGATGGCCACGAGCAGCGCGAGCATCAGGTGATCGGAGGGACTGCTGATGTAGCGCACGCGATCGACGAACATGCGCCGCGCCCAGAGTCCCGCAAGCCCGGCGACCATGGCGAAGCCCGCGTACACGCCGAAGGGCTGGATGAGGGTCACCCAGGCCCAGACCGGCTCGGTGAAATAGCGCAGATGGCGCAAGAGCACCGCCAGCAGCGCGACGTGGAAGACCCAGCCGAACAGCCAGATCCACTTGTTGGACCGGAACAAGCTCCTGAAGAGCGTGATCTCGGTCAACATGCGCAGTGCAACGCCGCGGCGCGTGGTCGGCGCCGGTGGAATCGGGATCTTCAGCGGTTGGGGCGTGCGCGCGTACACCCAACTCTTGTACGCCACGCCGCCAACCAGTATCGCCGCCGCAGCGTAGAACAGAAGCGCGTAGAGGACGGTCAGCGCCGACAACGGTCGCTCCGGCCTTCGGCCAAGGCCGCGCCTAGACGCAGCCGGTCGGCTTCGGCAGCCCCGCGTACTTGCAGGCCTGCTTCGCCGGGCCGTAGGGATACAGCTCGTACAGGTACTTGCTGTTGCCCTTGTCTGCACCGAGCTTTTTCCCGATGGCCTTGGTCAGCACGCGCACCGCCGGGGCGATCTGGTACTCGTCGTAGTACTCGCGCAGGAAGTTGATCACCTCCCAGTGGTTATCGGTGAGCTCGCAACTGTCGATGCGCGCCATCTCCTTCGCCACGTCCTCGCTCCAGTCGGAGCGGTTCGCAAGATAGCCTTCCTCGTCGGTTTCGAAAGTCTGTCCGTTCACTTCGATGCTCATATCGTGTATTCCCTTCAGGGTCAAAGCCAGGATTGCACGGCGTTGTGCTCTACCACGAGATCCACGAACCCCCCGTAGTCCACCAGGCGAACGCCGTCCATCACCCGGTTTTGCATGCCCCGCGCCTCGACGTCGGGCTTGAGCGCATAAATCGACACGCTCTTCAAGGCCTCCTGCATCTGCTTCGAGACGGCCGTGTTCCTGGCCGCCGCGTACACGCCATCCTCGATCAGCAGCACCGCGCTGCCCTGCCGTGCATACTTGAGGCAGGCCTCCAAAGTGTTGTGATCGAACGGAGATTTGTTGACGGTATGCAGCATCTCTGCGGTCCTCAGAAGCTCAGGATCACGTCCTGGTTTTCCATGATCTCGGCCATGCGTTGTGCGCTCACCACTTCGACGGGGACCACCAGGTCGGCTTCCGTGAGGCCGCGTGCCTGCAGCGCTTCCTGCTCCACGTAGAGCTTCGTCACGTCGTAGTCCTCGAGGGCGCGGAAGGTCGGCGAGAAGTTCTTCATCTCCAGACCCCTGGTGTCCTGGCCCTTGGTCAACTGGTAGACTCCGTCGCCCATGAACGCGAGGCTCACGTCCTGCTCGAACGCCGCGCCGATCAGCACCACTTCGAGCGACTCGAGCGCGTAGATCGTCCCGTACGGTGCCTTGCGGTTCACGTACAGGAACTTCTTGACGACGGCCTCCCCGGTCTGCTCCGCCATTGCTTCTACCCTTCAGTCCCCGAACACCACCAGGCGGTCGGCCTGGATGCCGGCTTCGATGAGCTGGCCCAGGCCCGAAATGCGAAACCCGGGCGCGATGTTGTTGGCGTCCTTGCCGTTGCGCTTGGCCTCGGCCGCGTCCATGAGACCACGGCGCTGAGCAGCGGCGATGCACACGACGAGGTCGAGCTTGTGCTGCGCGGCGAGTTCGCTCCAGCGCTTGACGATGTTGCGCTCGTCCTGCGGCGGCACGGTGAGCCGCGTGCCGTTGTTCACGCCATCGTGATAGAAGAACACGCGATAGATCTCGTGCCCCTTCGCGAGCGCGGCCTTGACGAAGTGGTAGGCCGTGTCCGAGGCCTGGTGCGTGTACGGCCCTTCATTGACCAGGATGCCGAGCTTCATGCCCGGTCGCGCTCAGAAGCGGATGTGCGCCGAGGCGTTGAGACTGTTGCGCGCCCCGCGCCAGTTGTCGATGTGGAACTTCGTGAACGGCAGCCCGGTCAGCTCGAAGAACCTCGGCCAGCCGATGCGCTCCACCCAGTCGCCGACGCGCTCCCAGTCGCGCGCATCCTTCTTGTACGTGTAGAGGATCTTCTTCACCACCGTGGCGACCTCGGGCCAGCGCGGCGGGTTGTTGGGCAGGCCCGCGGCCACCAGCTTCTGGAACATCGGCTTGGAGCGGGCATTCGAGTTCTTGCCCCCCACCCAGATGGCAAGCTTGGAGTGCTCCGGATCGTTGATCTGCATCGGCGGGCACGGCGGATAGCAGGCGCCGCAGCAGATGCACTTCTTCTCGTCCACTTCCAGCGAGGGCTTGCCGTTCACGATCGCCGGACGGATCGCCGCGACCGGGCAGCGCGCCACGACCGAGGGCCGCTCGCACACGTTCGCCACGAGATCGTGGTTGATCTTCGGCGGCTTGGTGTGCTGCACGTTGATCGCGATGTCGCCCTGGCCGCCGCAGTTGATCTGGCAGCAGGAGGTGGTGATGTGAACGCGGTTCGGCATCTCCTCCTTGATGAACTCCTCGTAGAGCTCGTCCATCAGCGACTTGACCACCCCCGAGGCGTCGGTGCCGGGGATGTCGCAATGCAGCCAGCCCTGGGTGTGCGAGATCATGGTCACCGAGTTGCCGGTGCCGCCGACCGGATAGCCCGCGTCGTTGAAGGCCTGGATCAGCGGGCCGACCTTTTCCCACTTGGAGACCATCACCTCCATGTTCGAGCGGATGGTGAAGCGCACGTAGCCTTCGCCGTACTGGTCGATGATGTCGCACAGGAGGTTGATCTCGTAGGGCCCGAGCTGGCGCTGGGTGCCTACGCGCACCGTCCAGATCTCGTCCCCGGAATGGGCGACATGGTGCAGCACTCCCGGGCGAGGCCGGTCGTGGTATTTCCAGTTGCCGAAGTTCTTGAGCATCAAAGGGTGCATGTACTGCATGCCGTCGGGACACCCGCTCTCGATCGGCGTGCGCATCTGCTTCTTTTCCACCGCTACCTGTGCTTGTGCCACTCGCGCCTCCTGCGTTCGAACTCAGGCCGGATTCAGACCGCGGCCTGCTGCTTGCGCTCGATCCATTTCTGCGCTTCCTGGTCCCAGTCGTCCAGGCGCACGTAGGAGCTGGTGCGCGGATGGGCGATCATGTTCGGGTCGACCTCCACGCCGATGCCCTCCAGGAAGTTGGCCAGGCCGATGCGCTCGATCGTCTCCCCGATGCGCTCGTGCTCGAGGCCGTTCTCCGCCCAGAAGTCCACCACCGTCGCGGCGAGCTCGCGCAGCTTCTCGAAGTCCTCGTCGGTCTCCATCTTCATGAACGGCACGATCACCGTGCCCATGGTGTCGCCGATCTTGAGCGTGCGCTTGCCGCCGATGAGCAGCGTGATGCCGCGGTCCTTGCCGGGCTTGAGCGCCTTGGTCATGACGTTGATGCAGTGCATGCAGCGCACGCAGCTCTTGTTGTCGACCTCGAGGGTGTCGTCGTCGTTGAGCGACAGCGCATTGGTCGGACAGCGCGCGATCACGTTATCGATCGTGTACTTGCGGCCGTGGCTCTCGATGTAGTCCTTGACCCCCTTCTGGTCGACCTGCATGTCGTCACGCCAGGTGCCGATCACGGCGAAGTCCGCGCGCTGGATCGAGTTCATGCAGTCGTTCGGACAGCCCGAGATCTTGAACTTGAACTTGTAGGGCAGCGCCGGACGGTGCATGTCGTCGATGAAGTTGTTGACCAGCGTGCGGTGGATCCGGATCTCGTTGGTGCACGACTGCTCGCAGCGTGCCGATCCGACGCACGACATGGCGGTGCGCACGCAGGGGCCGGCGCCGCCGAGGTCGAAACCGTACTCGTTGATCTCGTCGAAGAAATGCTGCGTGTTCTCGGTCGTGGCGCCGATGAACATGATGTTGCCGGTCTGACCGTGGAACGCGATCAGCCCGGAACCCCACTTGCTCCAGGAGCCGGAAAGCTGACGCAGCAGCTTGGTGGTGTAGTGGTTGCCCGCCGGTGGCTGCACGCGCAGCGTGTGGAATTCCTTCGATTCCGGGAACATGCTCGCGACTTCCGAGAACCGCGGGATGATGCCCCCGCCATAGCCGAACACCGAGACCGTGCCGCCTTTCCAGTAGCCGAGGCGCGTCTTGTAGGAATGCTCGAGCTGCCCGAGCAGGTCGACCATCATGTTGTTCTCGTGCGCCAGGCGCTTGAGCCCGGTCACGAAGCTCGGCCACGGACCGCTTTCGAGCTGGTCGAGCATGGGTGTCGGATGAAACGGCTTGGTGGACTTCTTTTCCTTCGGAATGTACGTGCTGTGCCGCTCCGGATTCCTGGGCTGCTGCCGCTTCTCGTCGGACATTTATATCCCTCCAGACGGTGCAAAGTTGCCTTCCGACAGTGTAACGAGGCCCCTGCGCGCGCCCTCCTGATCTTTGGGGATAGCCACGGGGAAAGGGACCTCCTCTTTGGAGATATGCGCGGCGCTGCGCAACCTGTATAGTCTATTGTTTTCAGCAGCTTGCTTCATATTAGATGCAACGTTGCGCGCGCGGAAACGCCGATGGCAGCTGCGGCGGCGTCCTCAGTGTGACGCCGATGCGCTACCTTCTATGTTCTCGGCTCCGACACCGGCCCGCGCGTCTTGATTGCCGCCCTGCCAAACACCTCCGGAAAACCGTTTGCGCCAGACCGGGCGCAGGCGTACCTGCGCTGGCGCGAGCGCAAGCTCGCGCGCTACCCGCGCCGCGTCGAGGACCTGATCGTGGAGGTGCGCGACCCGCGCAATCTCACCGAAAGCGAGGCCGCGGAGATCCAGCGCGTATGTGGCGCAGCGAACATGGCCGTTTATGCGAGCCCGCTTGCGGGCGTCGCCGACAAGGACATTCCGCGCCGCTTGGGAGCGCGCCTGGGCCTTGCGCGGCTGCTTGCCAACCCGCTTGCAGATGAGGACGGCATCAGCTCGCTCGAAACGGTATCGGAAAAATCGTCCCGCGGCTATATACCCTATTCGAACCGGCGCCTGCTCTGGCATACCGACGGCTACTACAACACCCCGGAGAGCCGCATCCGCGCGTTCATCCTGCACTGCGTGCGACCCGCCGCCGCGGGCGGCGAGAATTGCCTGCTCGATCACGAAATCGCGTACATACTGCTGCGCGACGCCGATCCGGAGTACGTGAAGGCGCTTTCGGCGCCGGATACCATGACCATCCCCGCCAACTCCACGCCGGGCGCGGAATTCCGCCCCGCCCAGACCGGGCCGGTATTTTCCACCGAGGCCGGGGTACTTCACATGCGCTACACCGCGCGCACGCGCAGCATCGAATGGCGGCCGGACGACACGACGCGCGCTGCCGTGCAATTTCTCAACCGGCTCCTCGATGCGGGCTCGCCGTACGTGTTCGCGCTCCGGCTGGCCGGAGGCCAGGGCCTGGTGTGCAACAACGTGCTGCACAACCGCAGCGCTTTCACCGATGATCCCGCGCCCGGCCTGAACCGGCTCGTTTATCGCGCCCGATATTGCGATCGCATTGCAGAAAACGTCGCCGCGCTCTGACGCAGCTCCGTTCACGAGAGAAAGGCCCGCATCGAATGAAGTACATCCCCCTCAAGTACATCAAGGAAGACCCCTCGGTCGGCAACGCCGACGACAGCACGGATGCGAAAGAGTCGACCGCCATGCTCGAGCGCCTGGTCGCCGATCTGCGCGACCGGCTCGCCGGCCTCTCGCCGCAGGCCGAGACGCTGCGGCGTGCGGACCTTCTGCTGCAGCTCGGCCGCGCCCTCGTGCGCCTCGAAAAACGGCCCGAGGCCTGGTCGGCGGCGCGCCAGGCATTCGACCTGTACCTGGCCGAGCAGGCCTGGGAAGGCGCGGCACAGGCCTGCGACATCCTGTTCCTTTCCGACCAGCCGCAGTCCCTCGCCGCGCTCGGCCAGGGCATCTGGCTCGCCGTGACTTATCCAGTCGATCCCGAGCTGAGCGTCGCGCTCCTCCAGCGCGTCGTCGAAGAGACACCACCGGACTCCGACGGTGCGGCGGTGGCCGCTATCACGGCGTACTACCTCGTGGATCTGCGGGCGAAAGCGCCGCAGCGCGAGCACCTCCTCATCTACGCCAATCAGGTGCTCGCCACGGTCGCGCGCCGCCATAGCAGCGTCGAGGGACAGGAAAGCTTCAACCGATGGATCGAGGACATGGAGCTCAACGACCCGGCGCTGTTCCTGCCGCGCCTGCGCAACGTCGTGGACGTGCTGGTGCAGGACAACTGGTGGTTCGATCGCGAGGCGCTCCAGGCCGCACTGCCCGTGGCCTGACGGGCACGATGCTCCGGGAAAAACACAACGCCGCCGCGGCAAAATATATCCCCGGCGACATCGTGGATGCGGTGTTCGCGATCTCCTGCCGCAGCCTGCCGGTCGATCATGCCTACGCGCTGTCCCAGGCGATCCAGGAAGCGCTTCCCTGGTTCGCCGAGGAGCCCGGAGCCGGCCTGCACCTCATCTACGGAGCGGCTTCGGCAAGCGGCTGGATGCGCCCCGAACGGCCCGATGCCCTGCTGCAACTTTCGCACCGTGCCAAGCTCACGCTGCGCCTGCCCAGGCACCGCCTGGACGATGCCACCGCCCTGCTCGGGCGCACCCTGCAGGTCGCGGGCTGGCCGCTGCGCGTGGACAAGGTCGCCATGCGGCCGCTGTCGCGGATCACGACGCTGTTCTCGCGCTGTGTCGTCCTCGCCGCCGCGGGCGACGAAGCCTCTTTCCTGGCCGCCGCCGCCGGCGAGCTTGAAGCGCTCGGCATCAGCTCGCCAAGATTGCTTTGCGGCCGGGTGACGCCGATCGCGACACCGGCGCGCATCTACCGGGCCCGCAGCCTGATGCTCGCCGGCCTCACGCCGGCGCACTCGCTTGCCCTGCAGCGGCACGGATTGGGGGCCGAGCGCAAGCTCGGCTGCGGCCTGTTCATCCCCCACAAGGATATCGCCGACCTGCGCTCGCGGCCGGAGTGACACGTCACTTCAGCCACAGGGAACACAGAGATCACAGGGAAGAATAGAATCAAGAGCAATCGAACTGCAGAGATGGGGAGAAAAACAGGAACTTGAGCGCGACAGAGGAGACCATGGCTTACGAAGTGAAAGGGAAGATGCTCGAAGCGACGGAAAACGGCTATCTGATCTCGCAGGACGACTGGGACCGGGACGCCGCGGAGGTGATCGCGGCCGCGGAGGGGCTCACCCTCACCCAGGACCACTGGGACGTGATCGATTACCTGCGCGACGCCTGGTTCAACCACAACGGCGAGCAGCCGAACAACCGCGCGATCCTCAAGGCGATGCAGGAGAAATGGCCCGCCCGCAAGGTGGACAACAAGACCCTTTTCGATCTCTACCCGGGCAACCCGTCCAAGCAGGCAGGCAAGATCGCCGGGCTGCCCGAGAGCATGCGCAAGGGTGGCTACTGAGCGGTGATTGGGGAATGGGGAATGGGGAACGGGGAACGGTGAACGGTGAACCGACCCGACTTCGTCGGGGAGTTCCTGCTTACTGCTTCCCGCTCACTGCTTACCGCTCACTTCATTTCAGTCGTAGTGCTTGCGCTGCGAGCGGCGCCGGCCCGCGCGCTGCACCACGCCGCCGCGAATCGTGTACGGAGGCGTGAGCTCGAAGCTGCCGTACTTCGGATTGAGGGGCTTCAGGAAGCGGCGCTCGCCGTCGAAAACGAGCTGGCGGAAGAAGACGTCGCCCGCGAACTCGACGATCACGTAGGAGCCGTCGCGCGGCACGTAGCCGGGGTCGACGATGACGACGCAGCCATCGGCGAACTCGGGCTCCATGCTGTCGCCCATCACGCGCAAGGCGTACGGTTCGAGCGTGCTGCAGCTGTCTTGCGCCATCCTGCTCCTTCCCGTCCCTATCCTAGCGCCCGCCGCCGGAGGGCTTTTTCTTGTAAAAGCGCACCGGTTTTCCTTCGCGCGCCGGCTCGTCCGTGAAGCGCGGGCGGCCGCTCTTCGGCCGCCCGGCGGCCGCCGCGAGCTCGCGCTCGCGGGCGCTGATGAGCGCGAGGCACTGGCGCAGATCCTGGATCGTCCCGTCCGACAGCGGATGGCGCATGCCGTGCGGCGTCGCGGTGTCCTTGATGACGTTGGCAAGCGTGCGCTTCATCGCCTGGAGAATCCGCTCCTCCATGGAAAGTTCCGGATCGCTCATTGCGCGTGCCTCAGAGATCCGACCACATGCGCATCAGGTTCAAATACGCGGCGTTCACCTGCGCAGTTTCCGCCGCTCCGGGAGCGCTTTGCAGGAGCTTCTCGCGCGCCGCGTTGAGCCCGTAAAGCAGCTCGCGCTGCGCGGCGTCACGCACCATGCTCTGCACCCAGGTGAGCGCCACGAGGCGCTCGCCACGGCTGACCGGGTTGACATGGTGGACGCTCCCAGCCGGGTAGAGCACCGCGTCGCCCGCTGCGGACTTCACCGCCTGGTCGCCGAAGGACGTGCGGATCACCAGCTCCCCCCCATCGTACTCTTCCGGAGCGTTCAGGAACACGGTGACCGCGACGTCGGAGCGGTACATCACCCCATCCGCACCCATGATTGGATCGTCGAGATGGTCGCCATAGGCCATGCCGGGCTGATAACGTGCATAAGACGGGCTTGCCGCGTGCAGCGGCAGCGCGCCCGCGCGATAGACCGGATGGCGTGTAAGGTTTCCCATCACCAGGCGATTGAGCCGCTCCAGATCAGGCGCCCCGGCATCGAGTTCCTGGTTGTTCTTGACGCGCCGCGCCGCCGAGCCGGCCGATAACCGCCCGTCGACGAAGCGCGCGCCCGCGAGCCACGAGCGCACGAGAGCCAGCTCGTCGGCCTTAAGAACGCCGGGGATGGGGAGCAGCATGCGTAGAACCTATTTCATATATAGGCTCTAATCATGTATCGGCCTGGGGCATGGGCAGACCGGCGAGCTTGCAGATCTTGCGAACCGGATCGGCCGGAAACAGGCTGTAGATATGCTTCTCGTAGGCCTTGCGGTCGCGGAAGCGCGAGCCCCGGTGCCTGCCCAGCTCCAGCACCAGCTTGTGCATGGTCGGGAGGCTTAGGGTCTCCTCGTAATAGTCGCGGAAGTACCAGATCAGCTCCCAGTGGTCCACGTAGAGCTCGATCCCTTCGTGCTGCGCCAGGGCGAGCGCGAACTCCTCGCTCCAGTCTTCGAGATCGAGCAGAAACCCCTGCTCGTCCGTCTCGATGATCCTGCCGTTGACGTCGAACTGCATACCCAGGCCCGCCTAACGAACCCACAACAGTATACCGAGGGCCGATCGGCCGCATGGCTGCCATGGCGCGCGTCGATCACCGCTCGCTGGCGGCTCACGCAAAACAGATCCAGGTGGTGGCAATGTACTTGACGCCCTTCCCCAGCATGACCCCACGATGCACGTGGGTCCAGAACGGCGGGAACAGGATCAGCTTGCCCTGCTCCGGCCGGATCGAGACGCCTTGCAGCGGAAATTCGGTCTCTCCGCCCGGCCCTCTTACGTCGTTCAGGTACCAGATCGCGACCAGCTGGCGCTCGCTGAACGCTCCCGGACCCGCATCCACGTGCCAATGGTAATACTCTCCGGGCAGGGTGCGCTGCAGGTTGTAGCCGATGTCCTTGAAGGAGTTGGCCGAAAAGAAGGGAAACTCGCGCGCGAACTCGTTGAATGTCGCCACGAGCTGCTGCGAGAGCGTCCGGTCTATGTCGCGCCAGTCCTCCCGCCCGCTGATGCGCAGATCGGTCGAACGTTTCACGTCCGGCGCTTCCTCGCTCGCCTGGCCGATGCGGCCGCGATACTGCTGGTCGGCGCGGGCCTCGAAGCGCCGGATCGCCTCGAGGCAGACATCCGGCGGGAGCGCCTCCGTCACTTCGTAGATGAAGCTGAGGGGCTTGACCTCGCGGATCCGTCCGCTTGAAAGCGCCATCGCCTACGCGTAGAGCAACTCGGTATTCTGCATTTCCCCGGTCGCGTCGATATTCACTCCGGTCGCCCCGGGCATGCGCAGGGCGATGTACCCTGCCATCAGCATGGCCGTCGCCTCATTGCCGTTCATCAGGCTGGTGAGCAGCTTGTCGGCAACGATCTGGCAGCGTTGCAGCCGGTCCGGCTGCTCGACGAAGTGGCGGCTCATCTGCCAGCCCCGGTCCATGTCGCGGTCGAGCTTGGCGTGAAACTCGGCCGCCTCCCGCAACAGATCTTCCGGCACCTCGATTGCGTAGACCTGCTCGCCGATGATGGCCTTGAACCGCATCCGCTTTCCCGAAGTCGTCCCGCTGAAAGCTTCCTCCGATTCGCGCGAGGATAGCGCGACCGCAAGAGGGAGACAACCGCGGCGGGCGTGTACAGGTATTTGAAAACGGCTTCGACATCCCGTACCATGCGCCCGATCAGCGCATCGAGGAGCACGACCGATGACTACCGTCTACTACCAAACCATCGACCGGATGCAGAAGAAGGGCGTCGATCCCGAGTACATCAACGGCTGGGCCTGCGGTTTTCTGCACAACCCCAAGCGCGAGGAGCAGCGGCTCAACGAGGCCTACGAAGCAGGCTACGCGCACGGCCAGGAAAAAAAAACCGACGGCTTCGACGCCTGGCTGAAGAAATAGCCCGCAGGTCAAGCAGTCTTTTCGGACTGCTCACGCCATTTCCTGGCCTCGGCGGCGTCGCGCTCGACGCCCACGCCCTTCTCGTACATCATCGCGAGCGTCGATTGCGATCCCGCGAGTCCCTGATCGGCGGCCAGCCTGAACCATTTGGCGGCCTCGACGGGGTCCGCCTTCGTGCACTCGCCCTGGAAGTACATGAATCCCAGCCCATGCTGCGCGAGCGCGAATCCCTGCTCGGCGGCAGCGCGCATCCATTTGACCGCGCTGGCGCAATTCTTCACCATGCCCAACCCGACCTGGGCCATGATCGCGACGCGGTATTGCGCCCGGGGATCGCCCCGTTCGGCGAGCGGCTGCAGCAGCTGCATCGCCCTGGCAAACTCCTTGGCTTCGAAGGCGGCGATGCCGCTCGCCAACTCCATATCGGGTTCTGACATGTTTTGCTCCCGGAATTATAATTCCCGAATAACGTGCATTGACCGGTAACCATGGCCATCATCAGCACGCGCCCTTCCGTGAGGCTGGTAAAGACGCGCTGGCGCAAGAAAGGCCCGCGCACGCTCGCCGATCGCGCCGGCGTGATCGGCGCGAACATCTGGAAGATCTCGCTCGAGATCTTCAAGCACATGGAAAAGGACGGGTTCCGCTTCGGCTCGGACCGATTGGTGACGGACGTGATCTCCGAGTTCATCGCTTTTCTCGTTCAGGTCGTCGACCGCAAAGTCTACGGCAAGTTGAGCGAGGCCGACCGCGCCAGCCTGATCAACGCCGTCGCCGCCCATCTCGCCACCACCATGGAAAACAACCAGCTCGACCTGCTCGGACCGGGGGACTACCGCGCGCCCTTCATCAGGCTGCTGAACGAGCGCTTCGGGGATTACGCCGGTTTCGAGTACCCGGGAGGAGAGCCAGGCTATCCGTGCGTGCGTTTTTTCGCCACCAGGGTATCCGACGCCATGGCGGGCAGCGACAACAGGTGGGTGGTGGAGCAGATGATGGACATCGAGGCGCCGGAAATGGTGCGCCTGATGGGCAAGTTGGTAAGCGAAACGGCGGATAGCGCGCCTCTCTAGAACCTATTTCATATATAGGCGCGTGATGCGTTGCGGCCAGGACGGACCGGATGCAAGGCGCCCGACGAAGGCCATATGTCGATATGGTCAAGGAGGGCAACGACGCAGCCGGCCGTCCTGGCCGCAACCCGCAGGGACGGGGCGATCTGGGCGCATTTCTTCGTCGGGGACCCTCGAGATATCGACATATTCCTTCGGGCCCTCCTCCTTGAACTGCATCCCACATCGCCTCCGTCGCACACGCGCCTATATATGAAATAGGTTCTAGCCTGCCGCCGGTGGCGCCGACGCAGCGGCGAGCATGGCCTCGATGGCCGCCTCGCGGCCCGCCGGCTCGAGTGCGAGCAGCCGCCGCGCCTCGGCGAGCCAGCGCTCCTTGCCTGCCCGCACGACGTGCTCCAGCACTTCCAGGCTGCCGCATTGCAGAAAATGTTCGTAGGCCGCGAGAGCCTGCGGAAACAGCTCGCGCCGCGGCGCATCGAAGGTGGCGAAATAGAAATGCAGGGCCGGCAGGTTGGCGCGCTCGAGCAGCCCCGGCAGGGTCGAAAGGCAGTCGGCGAGGAGGTCGCGCACCGCGCGCACGACGGGCTCGCTGCGGGTGCGAGCCACCGACAACGCCATTTCGCGCCACGCCTCGCCGAGCCGCTCGCCGGCCATGGCCTCTCCGACCTCGTGCAGGATCATGGTTTCCATCTCGTTGTCGGCCATGCGCGCGAGCGCCGCTTCCGTGTCGGTGATGAAATCGTAGCTCGCCAGCGCGCGCGCCATGGCATTGTCCTGCTTGCGCCACCGCCATTCCTCGATCTTCTCCCACAAATAGCGGCGCACCGACTCCTGGCGCACGAAGATCGTCCGCCCCTGCAGCATCGCCGGGGGCGCGGCCAGCTCGCGCGCGTACTCGCACGAGGAAACCAGGATCGTGAAATCGGCCCGCCTTTCGACGCGCAGCAATCCGCCGAGAAAGAACACCGGCTTATGAAACCGTCCGAAGCCGGCGCTGTACACGAAACCCTGCGGGAGCAATTCCCGATTGGCGGCATCCGCTGCCAGCGGATCCACCTCGCCACACTCCAGCGGGAGCGGCAGGAACTCCTCGGCTTCGATGGCGTTCCACTGCCGTTCGCGCGACTCCAGCCAATCACCGAGCTCCTCCTTGGGAAGGGCGCTCGCGAACGGCAGCTCGTTTTCCCAGCGGAAGTATTCGCGCATCTTGAGCAGGAAGGTGCACAGGCCATAGTCGCCAGCGTAGCGTGCATCGGAGATGTCGCAGTTGTGCTGCACGGCGCTCGCAAGCTGGGGAAAGTTGCGCATTCTCATGCCGGGTATATACTCAGTTTAGCATCGTACTCTGCGCTTCCTGTAATGGCCCGGGCAACTTATCCCAAGGCGCATGTCACGCTGGATATGACGGGGGCCGCCTGCCCCGGGCCGATGCTGGGTGCCAGGAGAGTTCTCGACGAACTGCTTGCGGGCGAGGTGATGTTGCTGGTTTCCGATTGCCCCGCGACCAAAGACGACCTGTTTTCCTGGCCCAAGTACGCGGACGTCGAAATCCTGAAAACCAGGAAACTGCCGCACGGCGGAACCGGGTATTACATCCGCAAGGGCAAGGCGCGGTCGGTCTCTCCCAACGCCGTGCTCGACGTTCGCGGCAGCACCTGCCCCGGGCCCATCATCGAGGCGAAGAAGCTTCTCAACGGCATGCAGCAAGGCGAAGTGTTGCAGCTGCTCAGCGACTGTCCGGGTATCCGGGCGGACGTGCGCAGCTGGGTGAAGGCGACCGGACTGGAACTGGTTGATACGCGGGAGAGCGCGCCGGGCGAATTCCAGTTCTTTATCCGCAAGCGCTGATGCGACCTGCGCGTCCCAACGGAGGATGGAGCCATGACGAGTCTGATGGATGCGATCATTGGTAGCGGATCGGATCGAGATCCCCGATTTCGCTACGCGCCGGAAGGCTGGACCCCTGCGGCCGCCGCAGAGACCGCGCGGCACGAAGGCTTGGAAGTCGGCGACGACCACTGGGAAACGGTACGCGCGCTGCAGGAATACTACGCGAGACACGCGGAGACCACCGTCAACCTGCGCGAGCTGCGCGATGCGCTCGACGAGAAGTTTCATCACAAGGGCGGCATGAAGTATCTGTACGCGCTGTTCCCCCGAGGACCCGTCGCACAGGGCTGCCGCGTCGCCGGCCTCAAGGCGCCCGCAGGCGCGGTCGACAAGGGCTTCGGCAGCGTCGCCTAGGTAACGAGTCTGTAGGAAAACCCCTTCGCAGAAGCTTACCACCGCCCGTTTGCGTGCGGCGCGGGGTGGGCAACCGTTCCGTCCTCCCGCCGCGGGTTGCTATCGACCGTGGGCATGCTGATCTTCGT
>Ga0194131_10000646_pt1 | contig 58903 bp, 85 predicted proteins | sample TA2KigO120mmetaG_FD_148631 | JGI IMG/M metagenome (GOLD analysis project Ga0194131, IMG submission 148631) | Freshwater microbial communities from Lake Tanganyika, Tanzania - TA2015053 Kigoma Offshore 120m | ecosystem: Environmental > Aquatic > Freshwater > Lake | place: Tanzania: Lake... | reverse complement strand
TAATTTGTCTACGAAATATCCAGCATCAAATGGATATTTCATATATCTGACCCTGACCTTTGTTTAAGGTAGTCTCGCTCATGAGCTAAGATATAACTTGTGGGTCGAGTAGCATATACATCCACAACCTCCCACAACTCATTGTCTTCGTCTTCAAGCATATCACCAACTCGAGCAAAGCAGCTTTTGATCCAGCCTACTGTCATATGTTCTCCGCTTCCGGTATGTCGAGTCATGTGACATTGGGTCATCGTCTCCGATTTAAAGCGGACCACTTTCAGTACTCCTTTAGGGCTCTATCAAGTTTCTGTCGAGATATATCCCGCCAGTCAATTGCAGCTAAATATACAGGATCTTGAAAAAACCTCATACATTCTTTGAAGCTTTCTGTGGCGTTCCATTACTTGTAGTAATGTCGAACCATCAAATCTTTCAGGAGTTAAGTCTGCAAAGAAATCATCTATGTCTCGATGTCCAGGTGACATTTGGATTTTTTTATTCTCCCAACAAACATTCTGTATCTTCAAAGATACCCACCAAGGCATCTCCAAGATTAGAGCCGTCGCCTCGTTCACCAAAGTCCAACCAAGTTCCTATTTCCATTACCAATCCGTAACTGTCCGGGATATTGCGAAATCCACCGTCCTCGGCCAAAGGAGAGATCAGATAAAAACTAACATCAGCTTCCATCAACCTGGCGGCCGTCTCATCTTGTGCCCACTCCAGGCCTCTTCCATTTGCCCACTGAGCCATTTCATCACCTATGACAATGGCCACTCTCTTGGCAAACGGTATTGGAATGTTAATGGGATCAGAGAGATCATCTGGATTGGGACGCCAGCCTATGTCCTCGACGAGACCATCTAGGTCTACATCAATCTTGTCATCTACAGCAAAGTTCCATAGAGCCAATAAGGTGTCCTCTACACCACCTTGCAAGAAGTCTAATACCCCACTAGCAAGTTGGGAGAAAATCCCAAAAGCGTCCAAACCATTAGGATCATGAGCTGACATACACCCATTCGTTGGCGGCCAAAGAGAAACCCCATTGCCCCCACCAACTATAATAGGGATATAGCAGAAACGATCCTCTAAGCCTTGTTCTTCAATTGCTTCCATTAGCTCAAGAAGAGTGTTCCCCACATCCATAAGCTCTGCAGAGAGCATTGACCCAGAGATGTCTAGAATTATGGCAAGGACAATTTGTGGTTCAATATTTTCAAAGCCATCATCTACGAGACCATCACAATCGTTGTCGAGACCATCGCATCGCTCTGGCTGAGGAGAGGCTTCCGCAAGACATTCATGGAATCCTCTTTCACGAGCGCCGCCAATGAATCTTTCTGCACAAATAGCGACCCCAGCGCTACAGGTTCCCAAGAAGTCTTGAGCTTCGTCTGGCTCTAAGATCTCCACTTCCCCGTGGTTAGTACGGCAAGGGTGAGTAAGAGGACCTCCATTTGGGCCTTCATCTGTTCTGCCATCACAGTCGTTGTCCAGGCCGTCACAGACTTCTTCGCTAACTGCATCTTGTGAATTCAAATCACAATGGCACCCCAAAAGATCTTCGTCTATTTCACCATCACAGTCATCGTCAAGATCGTTGCATTCTTCTCGAATCTCAGGGGCGCATATGCCACATGAATTCAAAGGTCCTTCGTCAGTTTGCCCATCACAATTGTTGTCAAAGCCATCACAAATTTCCTCAGAAGAGAGAACCTCTCCTTCACAGATATTACTAAATCCATATGTTCCATCTGCCCTCAATGTGCATTTGTTTTGACCAGACCGGCAAACACCATTCTTTTGTTGTTCAACAGTACCTCCAAAACAACTCCTAGCGATTAGATCTTCTCGGCCAATGTAGGCATTATCCACAAAGCCATCGCAGTCGTCGTCAAGCCCATTGCATTCCTCATGACTAGGGCCAGTATTCGGAACACAATTTCCCCAAGTTCTATCATAGCAATACTCAAGCCCAAGACTGCAAGAACCTTTAAGGCTCGGGATTTCACAATTCCTCACCAAAGGCCCTTCACATTCAGGGGGCCATAAGAGCGGCAATCCTGGAAGAGAGGTTGGCAGTTCTGCAGACTGCTCTGGCCATTCTTCAGGAGCCTCAGTCGAAGGGGCCGGAGGCACTTCTGCATCAGGCAAAGGAATTCTAAATTGATCCTCTACGGGAATCTCAATAGAAGGAGCGTCTTCTTTAGGTTCATCAGAACATGCTAGCAAAAATAAAAAGCTAACTAAATTTACTATCAGACTTTTCCTCATATTCTCATGAACTCCTGAGTTAACTTTAAACTGCTACATCAAACTTAATTGCCGGATGTGGATCATAACCTATTAACTTAAAGTCATCAGGCTCCAACACAGAACCATCTCTAGGGCATCCAGGATAGGGCAAAGGCTTATTGGCTATCTCAACTCTAGGTAAGGCACGAGGCTCTCTCGAGAGCTGCTCCTTAAGCCCTTCCAGGTGATTTAAATAGATATGTGCATCACCAAGGGTGTGAATGAAATAACGAGGAATCATATTCGCTTCGCGCGCTAATAACACTAACAGTAATGAATAGCTAGCAACATTGAAAGGTACGCCCAGCATCATATCCCCTGATCTCTGGTAGAGCTGGAGATCCAGATAATATCTTGGCTCAATATTCCAGGCAGGCAATGGCATGTAATATCTATTCGTATCAGGTATCTCACTTGCATAACACTGAAACATAGTATGACAAGGAGGAAGAGCCATTTTTGGAATGTCATCCACATTCCAGGCAGATACTATGTGCCTACGAGACAGTGGATTTTCCCTAAGATTTCTGACAAGCTCCTGGATTTGATCTATCCCAATATTGGTTGTTTCACCAAGAAACGTAAGAGGGATCGGATGCCAGTCTCGCCATTGCTTCCCATATATAGGCCCGAGCTCACCATTAAGATCTGCCCATTCGTTCCAGATCCCACATCCAAGAGTTTTTATATTCGTTTCTCCTCGAAGGAACCACAAAAGCTCTTTGACCACTGCAGAGAAGTTAACCTTCTTAGTAGTTACAAGGGGAAAACTGGAACCTCCATTCAAATTGAATCGCATTTGGAGGCCAAAAAATGATAGCGTCCCTACGCCTGTCCGATCTTTTCTTTCAGTTCCATTCTCAAGAATGAACTTTAAGGTATCAAGGTACTCTTTCATTTTAATCTCCTATTATTGGCTTGCTCTTTCGCAGTGACCCAACGACAGTTCGATAGTTCATAATTTCCATTCACATCTATACGATCAATGCTTAAACCAGATTGATAACCAGTTTCCATGTCTTCAAGAAAAAGAACGAAATCATTCCATCTATCACAAACCTTAATTCCTCTTCCTCCATACAAGTAATACTTCTGAGAATTAGGATTATTACAACGCTGACGCATTGTTTTCCAGACAGGATAAAGTGGATGTTTGTGGGCCAAGCCATGTTTAATCTGATGATTATCTTTAACTAAACCTTCAATTCGAAGACAACCACAAGATTTCGAACCATTAGTTTTGTGAAGCAACAAACGACTTCGTACCGTTCGTTCTGTTCCACAACTACATTGACAATTCCAAACAACTTCTTTGTAATCTTTACGCTCTATATATGAATGAATACTAAGAACAGTCCATCTTCCAAATTCTTGACCAACTAAATCTTTAGCATGTGCCATATTAAATCTCCACGTATTTAGGATTTAATAATACCATTAGTCACAACAAAGATCAAGGACATATTCACGCAAGTCATATCGAGTTTGCATTCCAAAAACAGAAAGCGTTCCTGTTCCTGTCCTATCAGATCTTGGTTCACCATTTTCTAGAATAAAATTTAATTGATCTAGATATTGTCTCATGGACTCTCCGCAGGGAGACCAGTTATTCTAGCCATTATCGTCCTTAGCTCCAATTTCTATTCTCTGAACAGTGCAAGCACTATTAACGAAGGTTACCCCTTCGATCACTTCCTGACGCCCTCCGTGCTCATGAACGTGACCGAAGAAATGATACTTGGGTTTCAATCGACCATTTGCCAGGACACCATATAATGGTCGAATCCCGATACGGTCTCCATGTCGGGTCTTGTCCATAATGCCATAAGAAGGGCAATGTGTTAGTAAAAAGTCTGGCTGAGCTTTCGTCACCTCGCCCACAAGAAGGCCGAGCAGACGTTCATCTGCTTCACGGTTCCAGTATCCATAAAAGTACGGCACATGACCGAAGCCCGCCCATTTGTATCCCATAAAATGGATTCCTGTTGGGGGAACCTTTTTAGCTACGATTCCTGTAGTAGAGCAAATCTTCTCTAAGTCTGCGTAATCATGATTCCCTAAACAAAAAAGGAGGGGCCTCTCTCCTAATATTGCCTTGAACTCATCTACGTGCTTAAGCATCCAGGCTTCTTGCCAGACTGCTTCATCGACTTTATGTCGGCTATAGTTGGTCGGGGAGTTGGGGAAAAAATCGCCAGTCATAACAAAGAGATCCGGCAACCCATTTCTGTCTATATACTCTTTAAGTTTTTGAAAGCTTCCATGATTATCGCTGAAGTGGTACAGGATTGTCATAACATCTTCCTAAGTCATATACCCAGGTATGCCCATCATAGACTCGCACATACGAATTATTGAACCGCAGTCCCGTCTCTAGTGGGTTTAACATATAGCAGACGTTAGACCCACCTGGATCTTCACAAAATGTCAGGGGGGACCATTTCCAATTGATGATAAAATAGCCATCTTTCATACAAAGACGCTCTGTATCATTAAGAACTTGCTTAAAAGGCAGCACTCCAAATATAAAGCTCAGTATAAAAGTCAGCATATTTTCCTTTTATCCCCTCAGTCGTTCTAGTGCAGCTTCAAAAAAGCTATTAATTTGGTCAAGCCCTCTATCTACGAAGGTGTCAAAATCTTCAGGCTCTAAGCCTGGGGGAAATTGAGCTGTCAACACACCCCATAAAGCATATGGGTCTACAGTATTCGTACCCCATTCACCCTCGCTACGAAGCATCTCTACTGCTGCGCCTATGTAAAGATCCTGGAGATAAGACTCAGCAATAGTCCTGTTGTTCATTGACTAATTCTTTCAAATAAGTCCGCCTGCTGTTCAGCCAGATTCTTTATCCCACCTGTCGAACCAAGACCACCACGATTTACAATTCCTGCAAAATCAGCTGATGTCTGTTCATCCCATTCAATCTGAGAGAAAGGATTTAGCATCAACTGACCAACCCGATCTCCGGCAAGAAACTCGACAGGAGCATCAGAGCTATTATGCAAGATAACTTTGATAGTATCTTCAGGCCCACAATAGTCTCTATCAATCAGGCCTGGGGAGTTAAGAACATAGACTCCCTTCTTTGCAGCAAGTCCGCTTCGGGACAAAACCAGTAAGCAATGAGCTCTCGGAGCACGACAAATAAGTCCCGTCTCGACAGCCTTTCGCTCTCCGGGCTTGAGAATAAAATTCTCAACACACTGGAGATCCACTGCTGCGGCCTCTTTGCTTTGTGCAAAAGGAAGTGGAAGGTCTACTACAGCATCATCACTCTTATATGATTTTATCTTTCTGAAAATCTTAACAATCATTAATCTATTCTCCCAAAACGTAGTTCATTTGCCAGCGTGTTCAATGCTGCCGCTTTCTCTAAAATTAGACCAATAGTAAATTGAGATATTGGTCTAAGATAGGCAGACGAGACTCGATAGGAAAGCAAAGCCTTTCAACTCTCCTACCCTCCCTTGTCATCCCTGCAGTTAACCAGGCATAGTCACCTTCTATTTCCTAGACATAATAATAGTTACGAGGAATATACCTGTGGTTCAATTCAGTATGCTTCTTATTGTTCTTCCGAGTATTGGCTAAACCATTAAAGTCATGACCTATTTGAATCGAGCAATATTCTCCGATTTGCATTTTATTTCTCTTCGAAAATATTGCCGAACAATGCGCTAAGTTCTGATCGTTCTGTCTTAAGTAATTGGATGCTGGCCAAGATAGGAGATCTTTTAGAAACTTCGCTATTCACAACCTTATAAAGTCCTGTCTGTTCTGCGGGGACCTTCTTGCCATAACGCTGACGGTAATCACCCATCAAGATCAACTTCGAACCTTCTGCCGGACGAGTCCCAAGCGCATACATTTCTTCTGCATTTAAGCTCTGAACTTCGTCTGCGATAACGATGGCATTGTGCCAAGAAGATCCACCAATTAAAGACAAGGGCATCAATTCTATTGTCCCCTTGTTCATTGCGGTTTCGAGATAGGTTCTTCCATTGCGGCCCATTAACTGTTCGAGGTTGTCGTAGAAGTTTCCAAGGTATGGAGCCATCTTTTCTTCTGGCTCACCCGGGAAAGCTCCCATCTCCTTTCCAACAGAACTCATAGGACGTGTCAAGATGATCTTCTCGTATGGCCCGCCCTTACGTTCAAACAATTGATGAAGAGCATAAGCTAGACTAATGATTGTCTTCCCCGACCCGGCCTTGCCGACGACAACCTGACATCGGATACGATCGTCCATCAGGGTATTAAGAAGCATTGTCTGCTCCTTATTCCGTGGTTTCAAATTATAAACAGGTGTCTTTGTGTAATCCTTAAGAAGCCAAACCTCTTCACCCTTGTGGCCAACTCGCGCTAAAGCCACACTCTTCTGGTCATCAATATATGAGACCAGAACAAGGATTAGATTAGGGTATCTCTGCCAACTCATATGTGGCAAAGGGACTCCTAGTGCTGCACAAGCTTCTGCTCCAAGCATTAGTTGAGACAAGCGTTCAAAGGAAAGGGTCTTCTTTGAATAAAGCTCAGCAACAGCCTCAGAATCAACATGAAGCACTTGGACACCAGTAAAATTATTCATTCGCAACCTCTTCCGACTCATCACTTGGAGGAGCCTCGGCCAAGTTCTGTCCTATGTCGCCAAACATACGATACTTTACACGTTCGTATACAATAGTGAAAATCTCTGGATGTTCTTCTAAGAATGTAATGGCATTCGCTCGGCCTTGCCCTATCCTTTCATTTTCAACAGCTAAGGAATACCAAGCACCAGAGCGCTGTATGATTCCATATTCTTCGGCAAGATCCAGAGCTTCAGCAAAAATGTTCAGCCCACGACCAAACTCAATATCCAATTCAGCAATCTTGAAAGGTGGTGCTATCTTGTTTTTGATAACCTTTACGCGAACACTATTCGAAGTTGCCTCTCCATCAGCATCCTTGTTGGTAGTCGTACGCCGAATATCTAGACGTTGAGAAGCATAAAACTTAAGAGCCTCTCCACCAGGGGTGGTCTCTGGTATGTTATCTACAGATTTACTATTTCTGTAGCATGGACTATCTCTTCATCCTCTTTCGAGGAGCCTTGCGCTTCAGCTTAGTACTTATCTCTAAGCTTACTCTACTCACTTCCATCTATTTATAGATGTGTTTTCGATAGTCTCTACACCTTCCTATTCCTAGGCTTGGCACGGTATTGTCCACTTTTGAGGAGTTCACCGTTAGCTGCTTTCGCAACACCCGCGAGTGCGGTTCACAAGGTTTTTAACATGTCCTTACGGACAAGGGAAACCCAGATATAAAATCTTTGATTTTCTCTTTGGCCTGTCCAATATCATGTTCATGGATTCTAAGATATTTAAAGCCATTGGCCACAAGCCAGTCAGCTTTTCTTTTATCTCGCTCTTGAATCTCATCTTTTTCGTGAGACCAAGTCCCATGAACATCTATGCAATGCTTACATCCTAAATAAAAATCAATTGACCATTTATCAATTTGCTTTTCATAGATATAAGCTAAATCTAAATCTTCCAGAATCTTAATAATAGATTCTTCCAATCTAGTTGTTGACATATTCCGACGAACCGTAACCCCAAGAAGCTGTCTCCGTTTAGCTACTGCCTCTGGTGTACATCCATATTTATCTGCAATTTTTACATGTGATATATAAGGATTTTTCATTAGCTCTTCTGCTTCTTGATTATGTGGAATAGATAGTTTCCACTTTCGTTCTCGCTTAATTTCAAGAGCATTAAGCAATCTATAAATCGTCTCATCACAAAGCCCGAGTTTATCCTCTAGCTCTGTGAGCTTTTGATTATAGTTCTGTCTTAAATAGTCAACTTGCCATTGTTCAAGTTTGTTAAAAAGTATTCCATTTATTGTTAAAGACATAAGAACTCCAGATAAAATCTAGAGTGTCAATAACAGTAATGGAGTTAGTCAAAGAGCAACATTTAGTTGATTTCCAAACATCACGCCAATCTTCATTCTAATCTGATTGGTAAAAATTATTGTCGTACCCGTATGCTTTGCCTGAGGGGTAATCATCCTAAGAGCTTGGGACATTAACCGGGCTTGACGCCCAACATGAGTGTCGCCAACTTGCCCCTCTAGTTCTTCCTTAGGAACTAAAGCTGCAACAGAGTCGACAATGATAAGCTTTATCTTTCCCGTACGAGTTAAGCGGTCAACAACCTGAAGAGCTTGTTCCCCATTGTTCGGCTGAGAAATTAGAAGTCTGTCGGTATCTACACCAACATCTTGTGCATATTCAAGATCAAGAGCGTTTTCAACATCGACAAAGGCGCATATCCCTCCTGCTTCTTGGACCTCTTTTATAGCATGCAAACAAAGAGTAGTCTTCCCTGAAGACTCAGGGCCAATTATCTCTATAATACGTCCTGCGCCATAACCTCCACCCAGAGCTCGATTTAACTTGGGTGATCCAGATGAAAACTTTTCCGTTGCGAGGATTCTCCCACTGGCTCCAACAGTAAATAATGTTCCCTCGCCAAATTCTTTATTGATTGCATCGATTGTCAGGTCAAGACCCAATTCTTCTTTCGCTTTCTTCTTCCCTGCCACTTTCTTTTTCTAGCTCCTGGATTATGCGGGTAAGATACCAAACTGCCTTCCGAAGGTCTTCAATTGGTTTCCCCTTATGTCTATAACGACAAATGTATTTCAGGGCACTTGCTGCCCTGAAGTCCATCTCTTGATCTTCAATGAAATCTATGACTTCTATTTTACCTCTGCAATAATGTTGTGGATGCTGTACTGCGTCCTGGACATCCTGGCCATTCTGATTAGAAATCATCTCACCACCTCACAGGCGCCCCCGTAACAAGCTAAATTCTCAGCTAGTTTCGTGTTGTCATCTTCCTCTTGCATAAGGAGGTAGTCCACCGGAACCGTATCCGTAACCAGCGACTTCCATTCCTCTTCATGAGTTATTGAGGCAAGAAGCGTAATAATATCATCTGCATCTTCAAGATGAATGAGCTGTCTAATACGAGTATAGATCTCCCAAAGCTTATCCGATCGATGCTTTGACAGGAGTTTCTCTCCAGTCCAGCTTGCCCCTTTAAGGGTCTTGTCTACGGCAAAGATATCTCGTGTATCCTCTCCGTCCAAAACACGCTTTAAATAAGCCATAACATGTCTTACATGGCCAAATTCATCGTCCAAAAATCTACGTACATGTCTTGCTGCACCAACATTAGCTCTGCCAAACTTTTCGATTAGTTCATCTTGGAACCAAATCTTTTGCATAGGAGCTTGTTCGTACACAAAGTCTCCAGATTTGGCTAGCAGAGAAATGCCCGAGAAGCATCCTCTGTTGTCCCAAATAAAATCCGCAACAGCATCCCATTCATTAGGGCCAACAGCGACTGTATTGCTTACATTATGTTCAGCATTTTCAACAGATGCAGGCCTTCCGGTCCCAGTTGCGACCCAAGTGTTCTGAACAAGTTTAACCATCTCCAAGAACTCAAGTGCTGTAACATCATCCTTAGTGATAGCCCCTTCGTGACTTTCTACCGGGAAGGAAATTACATCATCAGTCTTATTCGCTGACCATACAGAATCCTCACACATGTGAGGATTGTAAAGTTTGAATTCTTGGTAGACTGGATCAAACTTATTTACCTGCACACGACGAATGAGTCTCTTCGAGTGAGGCGGATGAATCCCAGAACCTTGACAACCAAGGACAATAGTTGAGTTGCCAGCGGGCTTAACGCACGTCACTCTTGCAGCCGATTCAATCCCAAGTAACTTTGCCCAATCCTTGTTTACCGCAACAGCAAGCTCTGCCATTTCTCTCAGTAGCTTTGCGTCAAAGCAAAACTTTGGATTATCCATCATCCCAGTTATAGAAACACCCAGCAAAGCTTCTCTCTCTATAATGTGTTTAGAAGTCTCTGTCAGATATCCTGGGTCTGTATACCCCGCCTGAAGAGTCCCGATGATTGTCGCAGCAGTGACAACCTCTGCAAAGTCCGGCTCGCTTTCGATCGCGGCCCCGTTAATCTCACAAAGATTACACACAGCCACCCCGGATTCGTACGTCCAACCAAGAGACTTATACTTTTCCTGGTCATTCAACATATCAAGAGTATAACTATTACAAATCTGTCCCTCAGGATTTCTGATTAGAACTGGATAGAGATTAATCTCTGAACAGGGGTTGAATGTTGATTCAAGCGTATCTGCAAAGATAAAACCCGGTTCCCCAAACTCTTTGGTAGACTGGAATAGTCTTAAAAATTGCTCTTTAGTTGTGCTACCTCTCAGTAATATAGCTGAGTTATTTGCCCTTGCTCTTTGGGGATTAGCTATATACCAATCCCCAGTCTTAGCATTCATCATCGCTTCATCATCAACTGAGAAGAGAGAGATCAAAGCAGAACGTCGGACTCCACCAGCAAGAACGCTATCACTCATATGACAAATAATGTCATGACACTCAAGAGGGGTAAGCTTATTTGATAGCAAGTTTGTTCGAGAGATGGCGCGGACGAGAACCTCCTCCACTTTCTCAAGAGCATATTTCAATGGCTCAGGGCCAGGGGCCTTGCCGCCGGTTGAAAGAGGAGCACCCTGAGGACGGATTTGAGAAAAATCAAACCGGTATTGGACTCTGGAATGTTCATTGCCTAGGTGATAACTACTGATCAAAAGATTAAAAGCTTCCGCCCATCCTTCAATAGAATCAAAAATAGGATAAATTTGTTCGACCGAGGAAGCTGCATTCCCAAAAGGCATAAGATTCGGGAGTCTTGCTACATGATGTTTCTGAACGGAAAAACCCACTCCACAACCACATAAAAGCAAGTATTCAATCTCGGCAAAACTACGCAACCTATCTATATATGTAGTAGAACAGTTATAACTACGCAGATTGTGCTTTAAAACTCCTGCTCCACCAAACTGAAGAGCCCTCTGAGAAGCCAATAATCTTTTCTTTTTAACCAAGTTAAAAGCGCCAAGCACCTCTGCTCTTGCTCCATGAAGATCAGTAAGCACTGGATATTTTTGAAAATGCATTTTGACCATACGGTCAACTGACTCTTCAAAAGTTTCTCTACGCTTTAGTTCAGGATTATATTTGGCATACTTAGAAGTAAAATTGAATGCGGACATCAATTCTGAACCGTTCATATTAGACATATGCAACAACACCTCAAGGGGAAATCTGGGTAGCAAAGAATTAAGGAAGGAATCGATTACGGAGTCTTATACAACCCCGTAACGTTATTCTGATTGGCAGTATTGATTGGAGTGAATATCAAGGTTACGCTTTCGGAGCCTAAAAGCCATCGAAGATATCATCGGTGTTGGCCTCATCAAAAGCGCAGATGAAGCCTGCTGTATATGCCTAATGGGAAAAGGCCTAGCTGAGTTTAGCACTTGATGTATGACCCATCATTATAGATGCAATGGACTTAGCCGAACGATGCAACGCAAACAAATATAAGTATAACCTGTATTCATAAATACTTATCCTATCTAAAACTTAAAGCATGTTTGTCGTACGTGCTTCTTGTAAGGTAATTTCACTAAAATCTTTGAGACACCTACGTTGTGCTTCTAAATCTGCAAGGATATGCTGAAAGAAGCTAACTTCCATCTTTAAGTCTTGATAAGCACGGCGTAATTCAAGGGTGTAGTGTTGGGCCATCTTTTCAAATTGTTCTTTAGCAGGACGCTTTTCTCCTGCCTTAAGCTTATTTGTAGTATCGTCCCAATGATCTCCACCTTTTTTGTATTTTGCCACTTCAGCTGTAATGAACTGAGCCTCTTTTTCTTCGATAACCGAAAGGAGCTTTTCTGCTGCTATGAATAGATTTGCATGGAAGGATGACGCTGTATGGTAAGCTTGGGCCAACTTCATAAAGTATGCCTTTAGCTCGTCCACACTTACACTTCTTTTATCCCCTGGTAATATCTTAAAGCTCTGCATCCATTCTGTTGCAGTCTTGCCTTCAAACAGGACCCCGCCAGCATTAGAGAATAATTTTCCTATCTTATAATGCTGGCTAAAGCTTTGTAGATACCCATCCCTCAGAGCTTTCGACTCTGGCCTTAAAGATGCAGAATAAGTAGCTTGAGCATCTTTCTTTGATAAGGCGATAACTTCAACATCGACCTCTTCTGTCCCTTCCATGCTAATCCTTAGGTAGAATCTTCCTCTCCAGTTCTACTTGGATCAAAGAATTCACCACTCTTAAATTGTTCAATGTCTGCGTACACTTGGTCCAACAATTCGTCAAAAGGAAAATGGGGACCTGGGTCCATCTTTCTCTTTGGAGATAGATCCGAATGCCTGACGTGCCATTCTCTAGCCATTCCTGTTTCTAGAGCTAATGCAGCTACTAAAGCTTTATATGAGTTTAGAGCAGGTAGTGTATAAGGCTCCCATGTCTTACCATCGACATGGGTAACAAGACCGAGGTCATCTGCATCCTTCTTAAGGACTATTGGATACGAATAAGGCTTAGAGACTTTATCCTTCGGTGGCCATGCACACCAATTTCCATTAGCATCCTTACGAAGATCACCCCAGTTACTCATGTCCCATCCAACAAACCACTGATTTGGACTCTTTGTTACTATCCCATTCGGGAGTGTATACGGCACATCACCTTTTTCGAAATCGAAACCAGCATGCCAAGTTCTGTCGTGGATGGAGGCAAGGACATAAATATCCGCATAAAGGCCTCCAGAAGACGATTTACGGTCAATCACCCCATGAGTGCTGGCTGACCTACCGCCCTTAACGGAGAAGCCTTTAGCAGTCCTTTCCGCACTTCCTAAGGCATCATAATGCGTACAAAGACCCCACAGTTTATTATCGTGGTTCTTCACAATATCTGAATGCATCCCGACCCACTTATTTGGAGTCGGGATTTTAACCACTCTAAGGGTCTCTGGGTCATTTGAAATGAGCCAGCCATTATCGTCAAAAGACAATAGACCAACATAATCTGGTCCATAAGGATTGATATACATTAGATTAACCAAAGGTAATTACAGGTTAAACCACCTGCTGCTGACGCCTAATTCTATTGCGCGTACTGTTTGCCTTGTAAGCGGCAATCGATCTACGCATTGCACGATTCTCGTCGTTAAGACGATCTGCCGTAACCTCAAGACTCGAGGTACGGTTCTCGAGAACGTTGATATACTCATAAAGCTCATCAAATGTAACAGCATCTACTGTATTATATTTGTAAGATTCTGATGAAACTGTAATCATTTTTTTACTCCTTCAAGTAAGGTTGGATTTCGATAACAGGACGTGATCCATCACAGTCCTTAAAAACAAACAACATCATGGGGACGCGATCTTTATAGGGCAAAACTTTGATGTCGATATATTGGTTTGCTCCACGAGCGAGTTCCCCAACGGCCTTAACTCTGCGTAAAAAATAACCAGGAACAAGTTCCTTTTCATAATCGACCTCAACACCCATATAAGATTCATCAAAGAAATCTAATATAGTATTTCCATTAGGATGTTCCCGACCAGCCATGAATGTAACAGCAACCACACCTCCTTTTGGCCTCATTCTCAATGCGGCTCGCAAAGTGCTTAGTCGCTCTAACGTAACAGGTCCGCAATAATCCAACCAAATCACATCGTAAGGGTTGCCTTCCATCTCTTGGACGTGACGGTCTATGCTTCCATGGACAAGAGTGGTTCTCAAAGGAAGGGTTCCATCTTTGATCCCTTCTTTTACGGTCTTATCACCTTCTCTAAATATTGTTGGATCTTTCTCAAAAAGAACCATCTGCCAGACTTCTTTCTGGGAACATAGGTTTTTCTCAAAAATAGCTTGGCCTGCAGGCAGGCCAAGATATTTCATTTGGCGGATATCTGGTATATACGGCATAAACCAATCCCTGGCTTTTGCCTTGACTGACCGTTCTTCCCAATTCATTCTTACATTATCCTTCTTCTTCGTTTAGTTGGTTTCTTTTTATATCCATATGATTCGGATACCAGAATGTGTTTTATCCCAGTCTCGATTCCCATTGCAGTATCACGAGCCCCACCAAAGATAAAATACCCAACTATTAAATTTATAAACTTATCAACCACCTACTTTCCTGGCCATTAGGCACTTAAGAGATTCGAACTCCCTTAGCCCCAAAAATCCAGGAAGCAGCCAGCATCGAAGCTATGTCTGCTGTGCTAAGAGAGATATCTACGTGTTCTGTAGTATTAACCCCAATACTGTAACCGTCAGGATGATCTACTACAAAGCTTCTTTTAGCATCAGATATGCTGCGAAGAAGTCTTTGTAGTTCTTCCGCAGATATGGACAGTTTTGATATGTCTAGAACAGCACGATTTTGTGCAGGAATAACTTTCTCTTGAATATCAGTCCAAACTGACTCCTTGAGTTTAGTACTCTTTAGAAACACGGAGGGTTCGGCCCAAACTAAATCAGCATTTTCTCTATAAGAATTAGCATCTGGATGAGCCACAATGCGATATACCCCAAGTGCTGATTTAAAATCAGTCAGTTGGGTTGTTACCTCCCAATGAAAGTTCGGAAATGTTTTCTGGACATTCCTCATCATCACCATTAGGAGGTCCGCTTCCGCCGGAGTTTTGACTAGTACCAATATTTTCATTAGCTTCTCCTCGGATTGCTTCTTCTAAAATGTCAAGATCTGTAAATAGGTTTTGCCTATATGCCATTAGCTCTATAGAGGCCCTGTTTGCCCTATGCATTACCCGTTCTGTCAGCCGGTCTTCAATTGTTCCGATGTCCGCTAAGGTAATAGGTTCTATAACACTTTCGATTCGGTAACCATGATTGTCCATAAAAGCAGCCATAAGCATTCCGAAGAACATGGAGAGCCCATCGTCAAATACAGTCTCGTCGCTCTTCTTCAGAAGATGTCGAACTGTGTTCACACAGAAGACAAATTCATCAGGAAACGTCGATAGACTAATTTTCGAGATACAGTTCTTCATAATACCATGGAGTTCAGCGACTAGTATTTCTGTATTAATTTCATTGTCATGTGCATCAAGTACCTTAACTGTTCTCTTGACACGTTCAGAAAGAGAGTACTCTGTTCTCAGTTTCTTATCAGGTTCCATCTATTTTTAATCCTTTTTAGGTAACCTTCTTTGTCCTTAATGTGAAACCCACTCCAACATAGGTATTTGTTGTCTTCTTTCTTGTATCTTTTCCTACATTCAGAAAGGACAAAAGCCCCACATCTAATTGACGCTTCTTGGCTTATACGAGCCAGTCTGCAATAGGGCGGGGCCTTTTCATTAGCATACCATGTTTGACTAATCTGCATTATATTGACGATAGAAGTATCAAAACGACTTTCTCCATAAGTCATAACGACTACTAGTTCCGGATCAAGTCCTGCTTCATTTGCAGCTCTATGAATATATTGTCCAATTCTGAATACTTCCTCATCTGATATAACACTATCGTTCGGTTGTATTTTACGAATTGTAGATGCTATAGACATGCGCTCATACTCAGACTCAAGAATAAATGCTGTCAGCATCCAAAAAATTAAACCAATAAACATTAAACTTAAACTTTCTTAAACCGCATCCCACCCTAATACTTTGTTAATTGAGCTAGCAAGTACAAGTTTGAGGCGAGTAATGTCTGCTCGTCCAACGAAGACGCTCACTTTATTCTTTGCAGACTGATCTGCCACTTCCATTAAAAATGTTGGACGACCATCAGGGGCTGGGCTTCCTGGCTTAATCTTAAAATACTTTACGATTGGTGCATTATCCGGACCAGTCGTATGAGTCAGATTGACCAAATTACCACCCTTGTCTACCACCCCCGACTCAAGAGCATCCACAATTGCTGCGATATCTTTGTCAGAGAGAGCAAATACAATCTTCTTATTCTTCCAATCTAACTTGCCTGGATCGTCTGGATTGGGGGGGGCTGCCTCAATAAAAACCGCCCCCTCCTTATCGATATAAGAGACCTGGAGTCCATCCCTGTCCTCTGGGGCCCCCCAGCGAGGCGAGCCAACAGCAAACTGTAGCTGACCTCCCTTTGGACTATAAAAATTAGTCGAAGCAGGACGCCGAATAACCCGGGATCTTCCCTGATCAACCTTTTCTAGAACCTTAGTAACCCCCCTTATCAATGCATCAAGCTTTTCTTCCGATGTTTTAAGTGCTATTGCCATGCTTTATTCTCTCCTCATACTCTTCCCAAAGCTGAATATTTGCTTCTGGATTATCTCTCTCACGAATAAGCAGCTCTCTAATTTCGTGAGGTAAATGCGAAATGAGGATTAGAGCTGCAGGCCATGTTGGTGAACGAGAATAGTCTGCCAGAACTGCGTCGTGGTTAACTTCTACGCGATCATACAAGGCCTCTCCGATTCCTCGAAGGACCCCCATAATCGCGTAGACTTTTTCTACGGCCAATGCTCCCGAAATGTTAATCACATTCGCAAGCTCATCGGCAAGTTCTTGAACTCGCTCAAGATTAAACGTCTTTATGTTGGCGTTCATATTCTTGAATCACCTGAGCAATCCGCTCTTCTACTTGACATTTAAGTAATTCAATTGCAATAGCCCTGTTCCTAAAAGGAGTAAACTTATCAACTGTTACACTAAGTTTTGTAGGGAGATGAGTGACAGTAACCCTGTTCATAATACTTTCTAAGTCTTGACCAGGATACTTTGCATAATCTATCTCACCATTCGTTATCCCAAATTGGACAGGGCGTTGCTTGTCTGGGTGTTGAGCCACATCGATGACACAATCCCCCAGATCAAATTTTAAATTCTGAAGGTTCTTCGGCAGTTCCATAAGACACCTTAGAATGGGACAGACTGATTGCTTTCTACAACCGAATCATCCCCATCAAGCTTGCTTAGCAAGTAAGCCTCTAACTCTTCACGTCTTTCCTTTGAAATTGGACGAACTTCATCGAAGAACTTCTTATTCTCTTTACTCGGAGACTTTGAAGTATCAAACTTCGGATTCACAGTACTGGGCAAAACAACCCTCAGTGAACCATCGTCTGCTCTAAATACTGAAAAATTTACTGCCAAAGCATCAGCAACAACAAAGCTTCCGCGTGCGGCAAGCTTTCCGCTGTTGCTGGGAAAAATCTTAACTTCTGTAACGTACTCAAGTACCATTTGCATTCTCCTTTTTAAAACCCGTGACCTTCTCTACTATTTGTATTGCTTGTTTTAACCTAATATAGTCACGGGTATATTTATCTATTTTGAGCTTACTCAAAAGTTCCTCTAAATTCACACTCACCAAATAGCCTAAATATTCTATGTCATTATGCTGCATAATTTCTCATATGCCTTCTGATCCACATGCCGAACATGTTCCAAATATCCAAGCTCATTCTCTGTGAGAGAACTAAAAGGACGCCCTTTCAATCCCTGGAACAATTCCTCCTTTATCTTTCGGGATAAAGTTAATCGCTCATTATTCACAACCACCCCTGTTACAACTTGTCTTTGATAATAGGGCATTAACTTTGTCTTTTTCTTATTCCTTGTAAGGTCAAAGAAACTTAGACCATAGTCTACTAGTTTTAGAATCCTGTTGAATTCTTCCTTCAGTACATCACTTCCCGAAAAGGTGAGATCATCCGCATACCTCGTATAGGTAGCACCCAATGCCTTGGCCAACTTCAACATCATTAAATCAAAACGATGAAGATAGATATTAGCTAGTACTGGAGATGTTGGAGCTCCTTGCGGGAGACTCCCTTCCCAAAAACATGCAGCCTTTATCCAGTCCCAGGTTTCTCGATCCCAGGCGTACCATTGTTGTACAATTTCCATGCAAGGCTGAACCTTAACACTCGGAAAGAAATTCTTTATGTCTATATTTAAGACATATCGTTTTTGCTTATGAGGAGTAGCGTTTGAAACAATATCTCGTCCTTGGACAAAACCATGAACACAATCTAACAGGGGGATAGTGTTCAGCTTATCTAAAATAGCCCATTGAATGGCTTTTAGCTCTGGATTGGGCTCACTGATGGTCCTAAATCGACCGTTCTTTTTAAGGATTCTATATGTCCTATACATAGAACTCCTTTAGACAGACATCAAATCTTTGATGTTGTTCAGAAATGAAAACTCATTATTGAATACAGTTAGAGTCTTTTCATCATTATGAATATTCAATCCCATAAGAAATTCTTTTATCTGATTTCTACTTATCTCTGCCTGAAGCAAGCCTCGGGCAATATTCATTCGTGACAAAAACGTTGCTTTCGTATTCCCAGACATAGCATCGAAATACAACGCTGACGTTCTGATCTGCCTACTAAGAACCTGGACTGTAAGAGAAGTTGCACAAAAGGCACTCATCATATTTGCCTGAATTGTCTGAGGATCCTCTTCAACTAAACGAGCACAATCGTTCTGTGGAACAGGAGGTGTTCCGCCAATCTTTGCAAAGTCCCTAGGATACTCGTCAAAAAAGCAGGGTAGGTCTACTGGCTCAATATCGTTACCGATCTTGGCTCCAGACCAATGAACTGTATTATTCATCAAGTTTCTTCCTGTCGGATTAGATCGAGCCCCAAGAATTGCTTGCCCATTCCAGCCTTCGTTCCCAGAATCAATCCAGAAAACTGGGTACTGGTGCTGTCTATCAAGAAAATACTGCCACATCACCATACGGGCTCGATGGTTATCAACAGCACCAATAATAATATTGGGGCAATCACTAGGAGCCAACTGAAGAAGCTCTTCCTTGTTGGAAATATATCCTTCAAAAGCATTCATTCGGATCCCGAAAACACTTGTATAGCGACGAGCGAGTGCAGCAGCCTTATTCAGTGTTAGATCTGTAGCAGTAAATCGTTGACGAACAAGATTCTTCTGCTCTACGGAGTCTCCATCAACTAGAATAATCTCTGGCAACTCTTGCTTATCTTTTGTGTGTTGTGCCCAAATATACTGAAGAATATTTGGGAGTAAATGGCTACCAGTCCCACCACATCCAACAAGGACAATCCTCGGAGTTCCATGAAAGACAAGAGGCATTTTTAAACTGTAATCAAGGAGATTAACTCCTTCTGTTCCAACACCAATAGCCTTTAACATAGGGTGAAGGCCTGAAACTTTACTTAGATTGGCACCAACATGCTTGTTCAAGAGAAGTAGAGGATCAACACCTCCAAGTTGTAAGTTCTGCATTCGTCATCCTTTATCCAATATAGCCATTCGCTTAACAAACTGATTGATATCGTTCCAAGTAGCATTTGATCCATCATCAAGACCCAGACTAACATCAGTAGAAAATGGATCTTCCATCTCAACCATAGACGCGATGTCTTCAATATCTGTATAAGCTTCCGCCAATTCCTCAAGGAAGCCGGCTTCGATTACACTATCGAAGAAATTTGAGAGCGCATCCGTAACAGTTTCTCTTCTGAGTGCGAGGATAAATTTTTGCGCTGCCGTCCTGAGGGCAACGCGTCCGGCACTCGAATAATTAGCTTTAGATTCCTCAAAGAAGGTGAGCTGTTCCCCTTCAGTGGAACCGGTCGGCCACTTGGAAGGAGTGTAGGTGCCTGATGGGTCGTACATCCCGTAACGAAACGATTCCCGAGGACTTCCTCCCTGGAGTCGATGGATGCTAACATAGTTAGCCGCAACATTTAGCTTGCCCATCCATTCTTCTGGGAAGCTATTTGTCTCTGCTAACCATGTCGGAACCTGAACCTTCCACTCATCCTCATCCATTGTGAAGATATTATTTAATTCCAAGAATTTAATTTGAGACCCAGCAACACTTGCACGAATACGGAAGGTGGGATGGGGTCTCTGAAGATTCCCCATGACCATATAACACATATCCCCCTTTTCATCGGCATCATCAGTGCCGGAAAAGAACGCACCCATCGTGTTATGGCTATGACAACTGACTACGGGAAGATAACGTTCCGGTGACCATTCTTCTCCAAGGTCATACTGGACACCCCCCTTACTGATTTTCTGCTTAGGACATACAACTAGATACTCTTTCTTCTCACGGTCCCACAAGATCATGGTATATGCCTCAGCATCGTTATGCTTAAGCATAACATGTCTGTAAAAGCACACCTGTGTCTTCAGAATCTCATGAGGAATCTTTGGAAGCAAAAGAGTAAAGTCCCCTTCACCAGGACCATCTGCCAAAGCAGGCATCGGAGCCTTAGAAACTTGTCGAACAAACCTTCCTATTTCATTCTTCCGAAGAAGATAGGTACCATCACCGCAAATAACCATTGTCGAATTCTTTTCAGGATTCTCAGGGATCTTTCCATCTGCGGCAAGGATAGTCGTATACTCTTGTCTTTCAAATAATACTACAGCTTTACTTTTCATTCTTTATCCCCACATTGCCGCGACAACTTGGTCTAATGTATAAATAGAACTACCAGGTGGCTTGTTTGACGCTGTAAACTGCAGCCAACGATCAGTTGTTCTCTCCAAGTGATTCGTAAACGTCTGAGTATAAAAATCACTGATAATATTCGTCAGAGATCCTAGCGAAACAATACCGCCAGGAACAACACCTGTATTACCCCAACAGATATTCGATCCTACGAAAGGAGAACGAGTTTGATAAACGTTTCCAAGAAATGCTGCGTCAAAGAGGGGAGTTTTCGCTCCTAGAGATGGACCAGAGCCTACAAAGATGACCTCCTTCTCACGGATATACCCACCATTAGCAGGCTTCAGCTTGAAGACCATGTAGGTCCAAGGAGTTGTCACCTTTACTTCGGTAGTTGCACGATGGTCAGTCCAACGAATTGTTTGGTCTGTTCTCAACCCTCGTTGCACCACGACCACTTTATTTCCATCTCTTTCTTCAATATAAATTGGACCATCTTGGGAAACTGAGAAGTACCCAGTGTTATAGCGACCGGCAAACAAATTCCGAAAAGTATCCTCGCTAACACGGAACGTCTCCTTCTCAACCCCATTGTCCATTTCTATCAAAATGGTATCTCTGGCAGGTTCAATCTCAATCTTAATTTTATCTGGATTCTTCATTCTTATTCCTTAGTTAATACGTCTTAAGACTATCTGGGGCATCACTGGAACAGGCGGAGGAGGTTCCGCTTCCTGAGGAACAGGCGGGGGAGGTTCCGCTTCCTGAGGAACAGGCGGGGGAGGTTCCGCTTCCTGAGGAACAGGCTCCGCTGCTACCACAGGAACCACATCCACTGCCACAGGAACTACAGGAGTAAGAGCAGGATGCAATTGTCTAACCTTCACTGCAAGAGAATCTAAACTATTCACAAAGACAGTTAGGCTAGACCTTGCATCAACTGGGTGTCTTGCCATCACTGGCAAGTTTGCAAAACTAATCTGAAAAGTTACTGTCCTTCCCAGTGCCAAACGCCAAGTGGTCCATGATAAGAAGCCGCCGTCTCTAAGAGCCTCAAGATCTCTCATCAGATTTTGAAAAGCCGTTTGAGTATTAGGCATTCGCAATGTAAAGTTATATGCAGAATAGCCCCGTTGTTTTTCAAGAGTAATTGCCTGCAAGTCAACCCCAGTAAAGATTGACTCAATCAGATCTCGAATCATACTTGAAACAGTCTTACTATAGGCACTATCAAAGACTTCTTTAAGTTCGACGTTCCGTTTGTAACGACTGATAATGTCTTTTTCTTTTAGATACTTGTTTAGTTCAAGGAAGCCAAACTTACGCATCATTGCCGCTAAACGATAATCGAAGCGCCAATTATTTTCAAAACAAGTAGCCGTCTGACAAATTGTTGACAAATTCATAGTAATACATCCGAAGAATCAGAAGCAGGAGTTGCCGCATTAAGGTTCTTCAAAATAGCAGTGAACCAAGTGCTTGTGGGAGTATTAGATTCCGCCATAATTCGTTGTAAGAATGCAATGGTATCTGGATGTGCTGTCAAGATTGGCAATGATTCAACAATTGTTGTTGTGCCTGCTAAAGCAGTTATAATTGCATTGAGTTTTTCAGTATCTCTATTAGCCACAATTTGAATGCGGTTAGACAGAAATGCTTCAACAAAGTCTTCAGTCTTCATTTATTCACCTTTGTATTTCGCCTATTATTCACCCACTCAGCTATTGTTGCCCAATGATATCTTCCGTTTTGCCTCCTATTTATTTCTATCTTAACAACATAAAATATTTACATATAATTTATGATATCAAATCAAGAAGTCATTTAGGAAAATGTGGTACTAAATAACTATTTGACATTAACATTTAAAGTCATTAATATAGCTTAAAGTACCTAACAGTCTAAAACTGTTGGGAGAGTAGGGGCTCAGCCCTTTTCACCTGCGCGCTTGCTGAAGATGAATCTCTGCTCCTGACGAGCATCATCCGTTACCGTCGTCCAGGTTGCTCCCCGAAGATCCGGGAAGTTCGGAACAAGTGCCTGATCCAAAAATACCTGTGGTTCGATGTCTTCCATTGCGTAGTTGGCACCATTATAAACTGCTACTCTTGTATAGGTAGTCATACTTCATTCTCCTTCTATTGTTGTTGTGAACTAATTACTTAAAGACAACCAGACTCTATCAGTCTGGATTCGACAATACGATCAGGGTCAAGCTCGTTGAGCTTTTCCTCTACCTCTTCCAGCTCATTGCTAAGATCTGCTGACTTGCGATGAAGCTCAGGAAGAGCCGCACCAGCAGCAACAGCTGCCTCGAAATCTGTAGGAAGCCTATCCTCGACGTAACGGTTCAGTGCATCATTAAACGTTTCGATCTCTTCCTCGACAGCCTCGATCTGTTCGTTGAGATTCTGTACTCGCTTAACAAGGGTGAACACTTCCTGATCCTCTCCCGCAATAGGATGTCTTCCAACCTCCTGCAAATTCGCGAGAGGACCGCGAACCACCAAACGAGCATGCAGGTCGGCAACCGCACGGCGCACCGTGCTGCCGGCCAACTCGTCATTATGGCCAATTGCAGTGGCCAATGTCCCAAGTGATGATGCTGTCACGAACAGTCTATTCTTGGCCCTACGGAACGACAATGAAATTGTCGGCCACGTCTGGACCAATTCCTGACAAAAAGCATCAAAACCATAACTTTCCTGTAGACTCATCTTCTTACTCCTTCTTCTTGCTGACCAATAATATGATCCACTAAACCATAGTTCTTTGCTTCTATGGCCGACATATATGTCTCTTGTTTTAAATCTCTCAAAATAGTTCTTAAAGGTTGTTTCGTCGAATCAACCAATTGCTTTGTAATCTCTCTATTCAAAGCTTCAAGATTTTTAATGTTATTCTGTAGTTCTTCCATGTTCCCATCAACGCCAGAGGCACTTAATTGATGCACGAGAAATCTACTAGAGGGCAATGTATAACGGTGACCATGGGTGCCAGAACACGAAATGAGAGCGCCCGCCGAATATGCTACTCCCATTACTTTCGTCGATATGACGAAAGATCTTGATGTTAGATACTTAATATAGTCGGCAATTGCTAAACCAGTAGAGACATCACCTCCGTTGCTATTAATACAAATATCAATCGGATGTGAGCTTAATTGCGCGAGATCTTTTAGCCCCCTGATCACATCGCGAAGAACTCCATCATCAATGTCACCGTCAATCCAAAGTTCCCTACGCAAAACATCTACCATTACAGTATCTGTAGTAGACGAAAACAACGTTCTAATTAGCTGATCATCATAATTGCTCAAGAGAGATATCTCCTTGCAGAATTTTAATTTGTTCTATATTTAATGGTTGCTGAAAGATAATTACTTTTATCGTTTCAAACAAAAAGACCGCTGTTTCCAGCGGTCTGTTATCTAATATCTTTTGCAACCTTTGTTGCAATATCTGGGTAGGGACCGGACCTCGAATCACTACTAATTCGTAATGATCAATGTCATGTGAACTTTGGATGAACAGAAACCAATCTTGCTCAGTGTATGGTAGGCTCACGAATCAACCCTTCAATTTCAGGAATTAAAGTTCGGTGAAATGCCTTACTGAAATTTTCATATACTTCAGATAAGAGCCCCGCTAGCTGATGAAAACAAAGGAACTTAACTGCCATTATATCTCCAGGAGTCTTTTCCAGGAGATCCTGATTGCTAAGTTCTATCTTTATCCAGGGCATTCTTGCTTTAAAGAAGTCAAATATATCAGTGATTTTAATATCATCGCTATAGATATGTTTTATCTCTCCACGCAATTCAATATAATCAGCTGGCCAAAGATTTGTTTCAATAATCTTTTGTAAAGTATTTGGTTCTACCTTCTCTGTAGAGACATCGTGAAGATATTTACTCTTTAAAAGATCGTAAAAAGCCATACTCAGATCTTCCCAAGTTCCTTAAACGCTACATTCAATACAGCCGCTTTAAATTCTAAAGGTGCATTGAGTTTGAACAATTCGTCTATCTTGACTATAGGAGTGCTAACCACAGCAAAGTCCGTGCTAGGCCTATCCTCTCCGTTTACTATATTTAAATAATATTCCGATGCAGAATTCCCTATAAAATAGGAAACTTCCCAGGTATAAAATTCTCCAAGATTGATCGCTTCTGCTCTCTTCACGTTCTTAGCGCCATTAACATAGTGAAGAGCATACTGAAGAGCCGGCTCATTCGGATTCGTAAAATACCTCATTTGCCGACCATAAGTTTGCATCGTAATAACGTGGAGAACCCCACTTCTAGATGTGAACATTGGAAGGAAAATGCTACCCGTTACCCTCATTGGCAAAGGAAGTTCTAATGCGGGAGGGGCCTCAATCGTTGGGATTGTCATTATTGTTTCCATCTTCATCTTCCTCTTCCTCTTCTAATTCAGCTTTCCAATCAAACTTTCTGGAGCGTCTATCAAATGGAGTAAGTCGACCTGTCTTTCGTGGACCAACTTCATCTGAGTCATCGTTACGTCTTTCAATCTTCTGCTTACGACGTAGCTTTTCTAATTCTCGATCTAGATCTTCTTCTTCCATCACACTAAATGATTGCTTTCATGGTTGGCTATTGCTGTTATAATCTCTGCTTGTATTGTATTTACTGACACCTTAAGTATTCGACTATGATGAAACTTCTTGTTCCAAGGAGAGTCGGGAACTATGGCAAGGCCATTAGAATTAGCCTGTAGCCAAGGTTCGATATAACCAGGCCAATCATCAAACAGAATGTCTCCCCTTAAAATACTCTTATCTCCAGATATTGTGACTGGAATCCCAGGCAAATACTCTTCACACCACTGTATCTTTTCCATTGAAGCAATGGCCGTATTGTGCCGAGGAGCCTTAGACGCCACATGAAAATTATATCCCAGATCGCGAAGTACACTATACACAAAGAAACCAAGGGGGATAGGTTTTAAGTGCCTATAAAAACCTGGCATACTTCTAACCATTCGCTCTCGTTCTTGCATATATGTAGGGACAATATCTCGCTGAAACCCTATCCCACTCCTGTCTATAAACACTTCTTCTGATGACATAAGAGAAGCAAGGCCACTAATCATAGCTGCATCATAATCCGCCAATGTTCCATCTAAATCTAGTAATACTAATTTAGTCATCAATTCTTTCCGATACTGGATCGATCATATTACGCTTTTCCATAAAAACTAATATTTCTGTAAGTGAAAATAGTCGATCATGATTCCCATTAAAAAAAATCGATAGAACCATTTAACTGGGAAAACACATCTTTTACTCTTGACACAAAATAGCATCAAGATGATTAACCTTCCGAAGATGCTCTACTGTTTCTCGGAATGTAAAAGGAGGTCTGATATAGGTAGGGTTATCGTCAATCCATATATCGATTGCATAGCCTCTCTGAAGAGCGGCTTCAGCTTTCCATCCACCATCAGCAAAGATGATAGGCATAAGATCCCCTACAAGGGCTTTAGGGGCCTCATCCATGCCATGTCTTTCAGGTCTTGCTGTCACCATGACCGGGATGTGCCCTCGTGCCTTTAAAAGCACAACAAAGGCCCTAAACAATTCTGGATCAGCGGTGAACGTGCTATCGAAATCTATCCCGAATATCAGACTGCGTTGTTGTTCCATTTTTAAATCTTTCTTGTCCACCTCTAATAAGATATGGAGCCGGCGGTGAGATTCGAACTCACGATGGATTTTACATCTCCTGCTTACAAAACAGGTCCAATCGACCACTATGGGACACCGGCCCAAGCCAGTTAACTGGCTTGGTATTGTCCGACGGGAGATCTCCCGTCGGACAATGCATGCCTTTAAGAAACCTTAAAGGCTCTTTCAGCTTCAGATCTGTCATCTGAAGCTGAAAGTTCTGCCTCCTTAGAAGAAATTCACTAAGTTGGGCATAGAGCTGGAGACAGGAATCGAACCTGTATAAAAAAAACCTGCTTGACCTATTTAAGGCTTTCGCCTAAACGTTCGCAGCGCCCCACCTTGTCCATAAGGCTACTCCAGCAAATATCCGACAGGGTTCCCGCAGGATATTTTGCGACGTTTCCCTCTCGAGACGTTACTCTGGGGGAAAAACAGCTCAAACTTAGCATGCACCTATGAGCGCTGGTGATCCGGACCTATCTTCGAGGAATTCTGGGGTTCTTCGAAACATGTTGATACCAGGCGGAGAGGTGGCTTAACTTAATGAATGGCCTGCAAGGCCGTCGGATAAGATAAGGACTGAGCTGAGTCGTAGTGTCGACATCCCCAGTCGAAAGATTTACATCTTCGACTGGGGATGTATTTAATCTCCTCTTTCTCAGAGTAAGATTATATATAGCTGTGGTTGGAATCGAACCAACTATCTTGAAGGCTATCAGCCCTGTAGATCACCATTTTCTCTCACAGCTACCACTGCTACATAGTAGCCGCGGTTTCGGAACTCAGCAGGACGGACCCAGAGGACGTAGTTCTTTCGATGAGCATGTACATCAGCGCAATCGCAGGAACTTTGTCCGTTGGGGTAGTCTGCTGAGTTCCGTTTAGTCTTCCCCACTCTCGGGGTTGGACATATCCTCAGAAGCTCGGAAACCGAGACCGATAGGGAATCTCGGGATCCCTTCATCCGTTAACTCGAAGTATTTAACCTTGTACGATTGACCAATGAAAATTGTTTTGTCTGTGCACCACGCCGTCCATGCGGTCTTCTTCTCTTCTAGACTTCCCTTTGGGCAGACACCAAAAGTTCGCCCGTCACCAACGTCACATACCCAAGTAATACACTTTTCGAATTTACCGACTCCTTCATAAGCGTCTACAATTGTGTATTCCCCATCCTTGAAGTCTTTGATCTTCAACAATTCTCTTGAGCGGTATCCGTATTGGTAGAGACCTTTATGGAAACGAGCAATTGCTCCCTCGTAACCATCTTCAACACAACGAACATAGAGATCGTTCTTTTCCTCTTCGTTGTTTGCTGTCCAAGTTGGGACTAGCTTTATGACACCTGGGTCGAGCGCCAGACCAAATGTTCCACACAGATCTTTATATCTGTCTGACCAGCCTCGATCTTCCGCATCATCAATAGGACAATCATAGACATGGAACTCTAATCGATTACTATCTTCTCTATTCTTTTTTACAAGTCTAACAATTTCTTGGAAAGTCATCCCATGTACATAGATTTCACCATCAAACTTTGTACCTCTTGGCAGGAATTCTTTTAGAGTTGCGGCAATATGGGGAACATCATAAAGTTTCCCGCTACGACTCATAAGGATGATCTCATCACCTTCCCATTTAGCCAGACAGCGTACACCATCAAGCTTTGGCTGAATATCAAGGGGATAGACAACCTTCTTGATCTTGTCAAAGTCATGAGCAAGCATTGGCAACTCAAGAGGTTCTTCTGCTTCATCAGGAGTCAAGCTATACTTCCTGTCTAGCTTAAATTTATGCATTGCCTTTGCTTCTACAAAAGCTTGATTCTCTCCTGAAGTTTCGTTCTTCTTACCTACATTCTTGGGGTAGGCGCGTTTTCTTGCTTCTTGCTTCTGTCCGTCAATGAGACCATACGTTGTTACGATCTCATCACCTTGAACTTCAATCTGCCAAGAGTATAGGCTCCCAGCCTTACTCTTGTGATACAGAATTTCAAACATTAAATTCTCCTTCATTTAAAAGTGGCTGATACTGAGGTTTGCCCTCTATAGTCTAAAACTATATCAGCCCAAACGTACCTCTGCCAAGTGATCAGCCTGGCAACCCAGCTGGGAGTTCAAGATACTATGTTTGGCCCAATGCTCATATCAATAATGTATATATAATATTTCTAGCGAGCAACCATGTCGCGCAGCGATTTGGAATATTATATATACATTATTGATATGAGCATTGTAAAAATTATCTCCTTAACTCTCTAAGTAAGATAAATCAGAGCCAACAACATAGTACGACCATGTATCTTCCAAACCTTAGTCTGGGCGTTCTTCTCTTGAACTATGTTAGCCCAAGCCTTAGCTTGGTGTTTCCTTAACGCCACCAGCTCGCGGTTGCAGCTCCGCGGAGACACACCTGCGAGTGAACCGAAGAGGAGACTGCAGAATAAGACAAGGTGGTTTCTAGCGTTATCTACCGTACATCCATGCCGGAGGTATAATGGTTATAAATTTTCTACCTTCCGGCAGGTAATCTGCCGGAAGGTAGAAAATTTTACAGTTCTACTCTGTCTCAGAGTGGGAACATGGTGCCAGTGGAGAGTATCGAACTCTCGAACCCTGAGTGGAAGTCAGGTATGTTTCCGCTATATCACACTGGCACATTATTATTATTATTGAGCAAATAGACGAATTAGGGGTCTAATATGGCAAGATAACCTAATCCTACGGCTCAAAAAATCTTTTACTTAAACAGTTTCTACTACTGTTTGTGTCTGAAGTTCCGCTGTAATCTGAGTCTCCAGCCAAGTGATCTTTGTCTTCAAAGCTTCTGTTGCTGACGTAAACGTCTGCTTAGTCTCAGGGGTAATAAATGGCTGATCTGCCTCAGCCACCAAAGTCTCAACTGTACGTTGCAGACGAGCAAGACTCGCCTGATTCTCTCTCAATCTAGATGCCATTTGTCTCTCCTTAATTTGTATTATATTTGCATCAACTCTATGAAGACCAATTGTGGATTCGAACCACTGGATTTCCCATACCATCCATATGTCTATGGTATTGGTCCAAAACCCCATGGTCTCCGAAAGGACCATGGGGTTTTCTAAATTTAATTTATTTGTTTCCTAGCGAGCAGCACCATAGGTGCAGCGCAGCGTTTATGCTATTGACATTAATTTTGTTATTATGCCTATGCCGGAGCAAGACAATAAATTAATTAAATTAATTAAAGTAGTGCTACTTCTAACTCGAAGTTACCGCACTAAATGGATTCACTGTCGGTGAATTTAAACCGACAGTTTTATCAAATTCCCCCACAATTGCATAAACAATGTGGTCCTATAGTGTCCACTGTACTGTGGTATTTCTTACGACGACCTAAGGTCTTTAACTTTAGAGCGCTAGGTTCTACGGTCCTCACTCTAACAAAACCCATTAGGCGATAGATAAGAAAATAAGGATAAGCCTAATTGGGAATATAAATACTCATATTAAAAAACTTTCTTAATTTAACAAAATTAAGCTTTAAGAAAAATTGAACTTTAATGATACCATTACAATCTATCAATATGCAGGGATACAAGGACTCGAACCTTGAACATAGATTTAGAAGATCTTTATGATTATCCTTTTCACCATATCCCCAAAGAAGAAGTAAATACTCCAAAAATATACTCGTATTATGTCCTAATCACCATTGAAAATTTAACAATGGATTATTGACACTAAAGATGATCTTAGAAAAGACAACTAAGTCTTAACTAAGATAAGCATCTAATTACTTAGATGCAGGGCTGGATGCCGAAGTCGTTGGAACCGCAGCAGGCTGGCTCGCAGCCACAGAAGGAACCGCTGGGCAAGCCAACGAAGGGGCTGCCGAAGGGCCCAAAGGGCCAACATCTGGAACCTCCGGGGTTAGCACCAGTGGTTCAACCTTGACCACTGGTGCCGGAGAAGAAACAGGAGCAGAAGCGCCAGTATCAGAGGCAGTAGGAGCCTGAGGTCCACAACCAGAAACAAGAACACACACAGCAACTGCTGCACAAAACAACTTCATCATAAAACACTTTCCTTTTCTATTTTAGAGTTAATTTAATTTTCCTTCGCAGTTTCTTTATCAGCGATAACAAAGCTGCGAAGAATTTCTATAGCTTTTTCAAGGCTATAATCAAATACAAACACATATTGGACAATGTGCTTGAGGTGATCGATCATCAAACCCTCAGACTTTTCTACCCATTCCTGAAGATTAATTTCCCTTTGATACTTCTCGGGGATATGACGCTTAAAGAATTCCGTCCTAACAACTGGAGAGGGCGGCCCTACTTCAATCTTTGTTGCAAAGCGACTAGGACGATTAATAATTCGTAGAGGTAAATCTCCGAAGTAATTAGTAGTAGCCAAATACAAAGTATTAGGAATAGAGTTTTGGCCATCCAATAACGCTAAAAGAGCCTCATTATCAGCCCACTCTTCAAAATCCTCATAAACAACGAGCATGAATTGGTTAGGAGCAACACTATGAATCTTCTTCCCTCATAATCTCCCTAACACGAGGAGAAAGAAACTTTCTTATCTCTGTCAGAATACAGTTGATAACAGACTTACCCCCAAGTGGCAAGAGCTCATCTGTATGCAGAGTCTATCGTTCAAGATACCAACCACGATTATTGAAACCAATTTAATAAAGACCTGGAACAGGAACCTTGGCAATTCTATCAACATTAAATGGTTCAAAGTAACAACTAATGCCGTTAAGTTCTAGGGGCCTAAAACCTTCTACAATATTTGTCATCTTCCTATCACAGGTAGAGGTATGCGAAATGCTATCCTCAAGGTCTCTTTCGGAAACATCATCCTGAATTCGACCACATCCTTACGTTCAAAATTACCATGGACTTCATAGATGCGATCTTGGGGCAAGCCCGCTTTTTAATGTAGCCCATCGACATTTTGAGTAATGACATGGACATCTTTTCCAGAGCGATAAAGTTCAACAATAAAGTTATGCCCAATGGAGGATTATGCATTTCTGATTTTCTCTTCTAATTCAAAAAGAAGGAATCGAACCTTGCCTCGTTAATTTGGAAAACTGAATATTAACGGTTCATTAAACGGTGCGAAGGCCAGTTCATCACTCTGGACCCCCTGGAGTATGCGCCCAGGTGAGTTACTTTACTCCACCTTCTAATGTTCCTGACACAGGACTTTAACCTATACCTCTCCACTTTAAGGCTAGTGCAAGGTATCGGGCATTGATCTCGTCATATTCAGCCTCGAGGCTTTCAATGGCAGCTTTGAATTGATGCACTCGAGTCCGCACAAACATGTTGACAATTTCAAGGTTACCAATCGTCAAAGAGATCTTTGATTCAAGGGGACTTAGAATCTCTACTACTGACATTTTACTTCTTCTTTCTTAGTTTCTCTTATAATAGCCATCAATAGCTAATTGTTCTTTAGTAACCAGAGAGGAGGTATTCATCTTCCCCTTAATCATCTGAGCCAATCGAGCTGCATCACCACCGATGACTTCAACTAAGGCATCGTTCCAGCTACTTGCAGAAAGGTTTACCCCACCAAAGAGTCCTTTCCAAATAGGTCCATGTTTAAACAGATATGCTTTTAAGTGCCACTCATATGTATAGTGCCACTGAATATCTTTATAAGCTTCCTTGACCCCAGAGACTCTCCCCAAGAGAGAGGTTCGTTGCTTTAGGCACGGTGGACAAGGACCTTCTTGCCAATTGCAACATGGATTGTAATAAGGAAGACCAACAAGAATGGTAGCTCTTTTGGCGGCGTTTAATTTGCCAAGAAAGCTCTGAACAGCTGTAGTTCGCGTGTCTTCCTTTATCTCCCCGGATTCGCTTACTCCTACATACAAATTATATGTAGAAACAATTGCTTCATCGTATCTCCTAGAGGCTAATTCGAGCAATCTAGGCTCCCACTCAGTGGGATCTGTATAGATTTTCATTTGGAAACCTTACAATAAATAAAGATACTTCCTTAATAGAAGACGGCAAGTTGTTCTGCCTCCAGCAGAAACAAGTTAAGATAATACAAATCTCGGAGTGGCAAGGATTGAACTTGCGACTTTTCCGCCCCAAACGGAACGCTCTCCCTCTGAGCCACACTCCGATAAAGGCCAAAGCATGCCTAACTTTTCAGTTGGTCTAGCTGGCCAAAGAATCAAACCTATGTAGTTCTTACAGGGAGTATGGGGCTTGGACCATAACAGCGGTTATTTGACATCTTTTACTATTGCTCTGATACATCAGCCTTCCAGTACTTATTCCCTGATTTACCCGATGCTCTTTCTATGCGAGCTACTCTCCAAAAAAAACAGGACGGGTCGCACACTTACTACCGTCCTCTCTCCACGTTTCAGTGTGTTCTAGCTTTTTAAGCCAGGGGAGATAGATTGACCATTCAATCTTCTAAAACTAGAAATCCTTCAAGAATATCAGCTCCTTCTTCAGAAGAGATGACTGAATCAATTACGTCATCTATTATACGGTCAAACTTACTCCTCAACTTTATTCCGGCCTCTTCTATAGGTCCGTTAATATTCGCATATAACAGACGGGCTAAAGTTTCACACTGCCCTGCATAGTATCGGTGCTCAAAAACAGTCCAATCTTTTCTTTCATTCGCACCTTCCCAGCACGACAGGATAGATACAAGAAGTTGATTCAAAGTAAAAGTCATTCAGCCTTCTCCTGCTTAGCAAAGATTTTTCGGATGTGCTTTACATGACCTTCGTGGAGACCTTTCTCCATTGAAGTCATGATAAAATATTTGGATAGTGAACCAAAATTTTCTACACCCATGTCATCTATAATACAGATGCTTACATTCTCACCAGGAACTAAGTCATTTTCATCCAACCACCTTTGGATTTCATGACCATGTTTGCTCCATCCTTGATAGACATGAGTAGTCCCATGTAGTGTGGTATAGACTTCATCATCTAACTGCCAAGGTCCAGGAGTATAACCAACCACAGGATACTTAGCTCCAAAGCCAAGAAACTTTCTGTTAAAAGTTTCTTGGTCAAAGATCAACCTCCAAGTACTAGAAAGAATAATCTCAAACCCGAGCTCTTCCTGAAGTCTGTTAAGAATGTTAAGGTACCTGAGGTTCATAAAATCAGGATCTTTATCAGTGGAGGTGTTCAAAACGCCATCAACATCACAGAACAATATTCTCCTCAACATCTTAACATTACCGATCAGTGGGATCTACAAACCGCCCACCTTCAAGAAGGGACGTATTAAGTAATATCTGGTAGTCCTCAGCAGTCATTCCTTGGGTTGAGATGCACTTAAGATAGTCAGCCTTATCCTTCCACTTCAACCATTCATTGGTGCCAATATAATATTCTTGAGACCAATCAACTTTATCAAGTTTTCTATTGAAGGCATCCCAATCTTTTTGAGAGAAAAACTTTATGGCCCCCTAATATCCATCTCATCGGCCCAGTTATCCCTGAAGCGAACCAGTACATATGCCCTGTTCATAATTCAATCCTGTCTGAAGGCATCATTAAGTTGCCTATTAACTCTTACGAAGGTAGTTCTCTTACTGAGATCCTTAAGCCTATCGGCTCCAACATAAGTACAAGCACTTCGGAGCCCACCCATTAACTCTTGCAAGAACGGTTCAACAGGCCCCTTACCAGGAATGGTCAAACTACGGCCTTCAGAGGCCCTGTAAGCCTGTTTCCCGCCATGGTTCTGCATAGCCTTATCGGAACTCATTCCATAAATTTCAAGGCTTTTAATGCCCGTCAGACGGTCTTCTGTCCAGTTCCCGGCGCACTCACTATAACCCATTAGCATTGAGCCAATCATTACAAAGTCAGCACCACCAGCAAAAGCTTTAGCCACATCTCCAATTTCGGTACAACCACCATCAGAGATGATGTGTGCACCTAAACCATGTGCTGCATCTGCACATTCGATAACAGCAGAGAGTTGAGGATAGCCGACACCAGCAACTCTGCGGGTCAGGCACAATCCCCCTGGCCCGATCCCAACCTTAACTATGTCAGCACCAGCTAAGATAAGAGCTTCTGTCATCTCAGGAGTACAGACATTCCCTGCAATCAAGGTAGTAGCAGGAAATGCTCGACGAACTTTCTTAATGAAAGCAATAAAGGATTCTGTATAACCATTAGCTACATCAAGGCAAAGAAAGGAAGGATCTCCATAGGTATCCACAAGAGACTCAATACTAGTATCCTCACTAATGCCTACCGAACGAGCAAAATAATCCTCATCAAGAAGCTCAGCGTCTGTCTTTGCTCGATCATCTTGAGAATACCTTCCAAGATGATCAGGAAGGTCTGCAAACTTACTAAAGCAAGTAAACATCCCACAAGACCTTAAAGCTTTATACATGGACCAACATCCAACCTGGTCCATATTGGCTGCCATAATAGGAACACCAGTCCACTCTTGTTCGCTATGTTTAAACTTATAAGTTCTTACGAGATTGACTTTAGCTCTAGATCCTAAGCTTGATCTTTTTGGTAAAATTAAAACATCTCTAAAATCAAGCTTAACATCTTCAATGATACGCATTTAAGAACCTCAAAAGAATTATAGGGTGTCTGAAGAGAATTAAACTCTCGTAACTGGTGCCACAAACCAGTGCCTAAACCCCTCGGCCACAGACACAGCAAGCCCTTACGGGACAATTTTTGTACGACAAGAAAGAGTATTTGTTTTAATAAAGGAATTACCGCTATATGACCAGGAGGTCCAACTATTTGCATTAGTTGCATAACTTGTATTTGCGTCCATGCGTTCTCCTAGTCTTAATAAGCGATATCCAGGATCAAGGATAAAATCAAATTTGATATTGCCATTTGTATATTCGTACAAATTATCCCTAATCCACTTAATAGATCGTGGAAAATCTTTCAGTCTACGACGACAAGGATAAGCAGAAGCGTTACGGACAGTAGCCCCAATTTTAGAAACTACAGACTGCCAGCAAAACTCTACATCTGAAAGTTTAACCAGAATTTCATCTTCTTCTGTTAAGCACTCATCGTTCCTTAGAAAAACATATTCAGGACCAGAAGAAAACAAGAAAGCCCCAACTAGGCTGTTATACCGATACTGGTTACGGGAAAGGGCTTTTACATTTAATGGGAGAAATTGTTCTGATTGAACAAACGCCGAATTTGTTTGAACAACTAACAGAGTGGATGTTGCTGGCTCAGAGGGCATGTCCCCAAGATTACGAAAACGCCTACGAACGGATTCCCTTTCTCGTTCACGTTCGGCATCACTAATGTCTCGAGTGTCTTCGTAAGCAGGAAGGACAAGGAGCTTGTCTGTTTCGGTTTTTAATGAATTAAAAAAATTCCGGCCAACCTAATAGTAAGTTCTGTATGACGTTTAAGCTCTAATTGAATTGTTGCCTCGATATCGGTGAGTTGAGTAAAAATATCAGCAACTTCTTCGCCAAACTTATTTAATACTTCCTTCATAAGGAATCAGCAAGCCCCTTTCGTCAACCAGTGTTGAACTCAGCTTATATTCTGGTATAATATACCTCAGTTCAACCCTCTATGGTCCGGGAAATGGGGGTTGAACCCACATGCACCATTACTCTAGTTTTATGCAACCGTTATAAGCGGCCTGAGATATTCCCGGAAAGAAGAACTTATGAAAGAATATAAATGTGCAAATTGCGAAATAACCTTTCGTCCGAAACACTATCCTAAGCCAACAAAGTCAGGCTTAAATTTTTGTTGCCGAAAATGCAGTGTTATCTATTGGGGTGAACATAGAAAGAAAAGTGGACCAGATCCAAAGTATGGACACACATGTAAAACTTGCGATACAAGAATCCTCAAAAAGAGTGTCTATTGTAAAGTATGCTTACCTAAGCAATTTATGGCACAACATAAAAAACGTAAAAGTAATGAAGCAATTGATTTAGAGAAGACTATCTCAACATTCACATATTCATCTGGTAATCCAACTAACCGTTATGCCAGAATTAGGGAGCATTCTCGTCGTTTTGCCTTAGCAGCAGTACAAGTACATCAATGTCTTATTTGTGGCTATGACAAATTTGTTGAAGTTTGTCATATTAAAGCCGTCAAAGATTTTGATCCTACAACACCATTGAAAATCGTAAATGCTTTAGAAAATCTAACTATCTTGTGTTCCAATCACCACAAAGAATTCGACAGAGGACTCATCCAAGAGGTTCCCAAAATTAAAGGCGAATAAATCGCCAAATAGGCTAAAATTATGCGAGACCAGCGGGATTTGAACCCGCGGTATTCTCCGTGACAGAGAGACGAGGACGGCCTGACTCCTCTATGGTCTCAAACTTTAGAACAAAGAACGGTGTTGGAGAAATCTTTTAACCCTTACTTCAACATAAGGAAGATTAAAGCTTTTATTAGAGCTATAAACTAAGGTCCTGTTTTTACTAGCATTACCTAGAATCTTTTTAGTCAGAGAATCATCTGAGAGGAATTTCTCTGTTACCTCAACAGTGGATCGATAGAGCAAGCTCATACCTAGGCATTCCAAGCCTTATCTTTACATTTTAGTTTTGATAACCAACACACAGCGGTTCTAAATGGTGGAAGGTGTCGGTATCGATCCGACCTATGCCGCTTTTCAGACGGCCACAATCACCTGATTTGTTAACCTCCCATTAGATATTGTTTTATCTTTAAAGTTCTTTCTTAGCAGGGCAGGAAAGATTCGAACTTTTGCAGCTTGCTTTTGGAGGGCAGCCGATACAGTTAACACTCTGCCGCTCTGAAATGCCTATGATTATCTCGATAATCTAGGTTTATTTTTTTCCTGTTTCGTCGAGGATGGGTTCACGCTGCCGAAGCAGCGCTAAAGCCACCCTCTCCACAGGCTGCCACGGCAGAGCTTGCCGCAGTTTCAGTATCACGGCCGCGTTCAGATCGCGGTCGATGGTTAAACCACAGCCGCAGCGCAGGGTATCCTTGCCGAGTGGCGTATCATACAACTGGCCGCAGCCGAGCACACTTTTATGCTCGGCGCGAACCGTAGATGGATGTAAACAAATGCGCCAGTCATCGCAGCTTTGTACTCAATCTGGGTTCTGAACATTCGCATACCAGCATCACCAACCGAACGACCAAGGCGACCATTGCGGCCCATACCTTTTACGTTCAGATCTTCAATACCTATCGTGCTGTATTCAGTAACCATGCGATGACTAAGCTTGTGGACGGTATCCTGCCGAATGTCAGCAATCCTTTTGTGGAATCGGGAAAGTTTGGCTTTCGCTTTCCCGAAATTCGCACCGCCCTTGGTCTTCCGAGACAGTGCTTGATTCAACCCGCGCAGGCGTTTGCCCAGTGCGCGGTGAGATTTGAGTCCGGTGATGAAATCCCCTTCGGAAGTGGTGACGAAGCGTTTCAACCCGAGGTCAATATCGATAACTCCACCGTTCGATTTGACCTCGGGCGCGTCAGTGATTTCCACCAACACGGCAATATACCATCCATCAGCCCTCCGGCTGTAAACAAGATAGTATGATCTCTGAGACTGAAATACATATTTAAGTCTCAATTATAAGACGAGCTTTAAGATCCTCAATTTTTTTTCTGATTATCATCATAGCCGGATCAATTTCTCGAATCCTTTCTGTCATGCCAATCATTACTGCAGAAGCAGCATCTTCGCCTGCCCTAAGACTCTCTGATGCAATAGCAAATGCAAGTTCAACAAGATCAGAAAAAGCATTAAGCTGTTCTTCATAGAGAGCAATCAGTCGTCTGACATTATTGGTATCCATTTTACCATTTACTCCATTCTGTAATAATGTTCGGAGTGCTTGCATCAAGCCCAATACAATCCAGCATACCAGGATCTTTTGGATCGGCAATAGTGAATTCTGTTGCTGTCATGGCATTCACAACCAGCTTGGCATTGATTCCTGTCTCACGACGGTACTGCTTTAATGCCTCAGAAGCATGCATCTTACCTGCCCAGGTTTCGTTATCTGTAAAGACCTGAAAGATATCCACAGGAATCTTATTCTTCAGGGCATACAGCATAGGCAGTGAGCAGTCTGTCCCATCAAAAGGTAGCCGAGCAGTGTGTGCTATAACCTCTGTCAATGAACTATTCTTACGAATATAATCAATTGGCATAAAGTTATTCGAGAAAGCCATCACAGAATAGTTAGGCTCTGTCCGCGCAACGACCATTGCCATGGCAGTAGAAGCAATACGGGCACTTAAGCCCGAAATGCCTGCAACCTCTGTTGCGTACATGCCAGTATGATACGAAGAAACATGGAATTCACCAGGACCCATTGAGCCAGAGACGTCCAATGCGACCATCGTACGCTTATTAGTAGGCTGCAAAGACCCAAACGCTTTATAGAACCCATCCTCAAGAGCATCAAGAATCTGAGGAACAGGAACCCAAGTTTCACTGCCCCGAAGATTCTTGCCAGATTCATAAGTCTTGAGTGCCAACAGCATCGAGATAGGATGCATACGGCCACGCACAAGTGCGTGTTCATTCATCTTCTCCATGACAAGAGCATTTGCTGAAGACATGGGAGCGATTAGGCCCACACGAGTCATCTTTGGAAGATTACGGATCATAGCCCGGACAGGCATCTTCTGCAACAAAGCTTCCCAAACATCACGTTCGTTAAGCATACCCGTGGCAATAACCTCACGAGGAAGACCAAAGGTCTCAATAAGCTTGATTGTATCCGTTTTATCAAGCTTACCCGAAAGTGAAAGCTTAACAGCCTCGAGATACTGGCTGACCTCACCACTTCCCTGGTTCAACAGTTCACCCTTTACAGCATAGTGAAAAAGTTGATTCTGTACATCATTCTGAGGATTGATATGTGCAAGACGAAGAACGTCACGATGAGACCAACCGTTACGAGACTGATACTTCGTCATGCTATAGGCAAGATCCATAGGATTCTTTGCTGTATACCAATTAGAAATAGTACGTTTCATTCGACGACCCCAACCGCCACCAAGAGTTTGATAGTTCTCGATGAAGGAAAAAAGATCCGTAGGAATCCGACAGACGTCAGCAACAGCAGCAAAGGCACGCTCCCTGACCTCGTTATTACCATGGACAGCCGCAACAGCAAGAGCAAAGACACAAGCATCATTCTTCGGAGCGCGAGCAGGCTGTGCGACAGAGATATCACGGATAATCTCTACAGCATGCACACCATTGCTATTTAGCATCGCAAGAATATTCTTTGCGTTATTCTGAGTCAGGGCACGCTCAGTAGCATAATAAGTACCACCCTCAGCACCAAGAATAAGAAAACGCGTAAGCTGCTGCTCCGGGGTAATGTGAAAAACAAAACCACCAGCACTGTTCTTTACCTGCTCCACTTCACGACCAAACAGGGGCTGAGACTGAGGAGTATTCTTGTTATTAAGATGCAGGGAATAGTTCGTAACCATTTTCGATTCCTTTCGGACCCTTTGGGTCAACGGGTTTTGTACCAGAGCAACCATAAAGTTCATCAAAAGTTAGCTCATCAAGTTTGCGGCCAATCAAATTTAATTCTTGGCCGCATTGGCTGCAAAATACACACGACGCAGCATTTTGGAGATAAACAATATTTTCAATCTTCACTCGTCTAAAACCTCGAGTGATAAAACTATGTTTCTTTTTCTGAAGGAAAAGTGCAACAAGTTTAAAAAATTCGAGCTTCACTACACGAGTGTCGATTACTCGCTCAATGAAAGTTTTCATCGAAAAGCTTTCTGGGGTTATGCAACTTCAAGAAGTGACAGTACCTTAATGGCAATGTTAAAGTCCACAATGGCATGATTAGAAGCCTGCTAAAGATCAAGGAAGAGCCCAAACTATGTCTGGCTCAAAAACCCTGGGCAATAAAGTAAGTACTAGTTTCATCTGTAACGGAGAACGAATGTTGATACACTCAGCACCCTTCTTAAACGTTTTGATGATAAAAGTAATGCGCCACTTACGCATAACTTTATCCCTCTTTCTTTTCTTATTTCAGCAAAAAAATTTTTAGTCCCAAAATTGGGGTCTCTTAGAGGCTTAATGAAAGGAATAAAAATCTAACCTACGCAAGATTTTGACCCTGACTACTGATTAACAATCAGATATATTACCACTCTATCACCACTCTGATCATACTAAACAATTCTCAGCATTCGTTGCTACTGTTAAATGCAGTGGAAACTTAGGAACAGGCCGAAGCCCTAATTGCTGACGAATTTCGATGATTTCTGGGCAGTCAATTAGTAGCCACCAATGTTTCCCGTTTGTCTGTAGATCAGGGGTGTAGGTAAAAGGGACCTTTTTCCCAATCAAAGAATCCCAGAGCTTCTTTCCTTTGACAGAAGGATCTTCTCCTCGAACGATTGAGATATGGCAACCGGCAAGAGGTCGACAAGTTTTATAGATTTGGCGACCCCACACGTCCTTGAAGGAGTTATGTATCCACCACCTATAGTACTCCATAACCCCCTGGTCACATTGAAGCACCATCCAATACGGACGTGCTCTGGTAAATTGTGCCAAACTAGAACCAGCTATAATCTTTCCGGTTCCCTGCAACATGAGGACTCTCTTTCAGATCAGATCTCTTCTATAAGCGGAAGCAGGAGGGTTCGAACCTCCGACCCCTTACGAGGGCAGCGCTTTTCAAGAGCGTTTCTTCGTCCATCCAGGCTACTTCCAAATATAATTAAACACATCCGAAAATCGTTCCCTAAAACGGTCAATTGCATGCTTAGAGACGATTATCCGATTTAGCTCTTTCAATTATTGCTTTCCATTCCGCCTCTTCAGCAACTTTTTTTTCAGCAATCTTATAATCACGATTCTCTTCCCAGAGAATAAAACCAATCCCAGTTGCCAATGCAACTAACCCAAGAATGGATACAATACCTATCATGCACTCTCCTCTGTGTCGATATAGTCGACTGCATCCTTTAGGATTCCTTCTAGAACCTTAAAGGCAAAACTCTTGGCTTTCAAGAAATAAGTCTCTCCGTTTGGAGTATCGACCCGAACTATCACACCTTCCCGAATATGAGATGAATCCAAAATGGAGGAACCATCGAGCAAACTTTCTACGAGATGGCCAAGATCTTCCTTGTTGCCATTATACGCAACCGCTCCACCAAACTCAGGGACATATGGGATATCCAGTACCTTACAGCGTGCTTTGACCTGAGGTACACTCAACTCTACAACATGTCCATCGTCATTAGTTTGAGTAATGCGATAGATATAGAATTGAGATACTCCATCAAGACAGCCATACTTGTAAGTAATACTTGGCCCATATTCTTTCTGAAACTTCTTATCATTTAGTGAAGCAGTGCTTACGCTAGCCATGATTGGAGAACCGGGCTTTTGATAACCGACAAGCTCACCATAAATAGTTTCACCAAGAAGAATATTGGGTCGAAGTTTTTCGGCTACTCTAAAACGGAAAGTTTCGTCTCCGTAAAAGCTAGTCTCAGAATTAGGAGTCTTTAGCTGTACTCGACGAGAGCCGACAAGAAGTTTGGTTTGAGTCCAAATCGGGTTGCGGTTCCAGACCTTAGCTTGAAACCAAGTTGCAAGGATCATAAACCATTTGGCAAGCCAAGACATTTTCTGCTCTTCACGAAAAAAGCCATAGCGGGCTGAAGTTCCATGAAGCTTTTCAGAAAGATGAATTACCGAACCAGAAGGGATTTTACCCTTTTCATATGTAAACTGTTTGCTGTCAAGATGCTCCTTAAAGAGGACATGCTTCTTCGTAGCACCAGACATTTGCGCTCGAGCTGCTGCAACTTTAGTTGCTTCAGTTTCATATTTACCACAAATTACTACTTTATCAAGTTCAGTAAACTGGGTCCCTTCATTGAGGTTCGCAACGGTCTCGTCAAAAATCATCCCCCGAAGGTGCGAAAGAGGACACCAGAAGCCTTCGGATTTCTCACCACGAAAGTTCTGAGCGCGAACACGACGGTTTTTTGGATCAAAAAAGCCGCCGCCGATACGACGGCCCTGTTCGTCAAATCGAGGATATAGATCAGCATGATGGCAAAAAGTATCTGAAAGCTGACCATCAGTTGGGAAGAAGATCCCAAGATCTCCTTCTTTGATATCAAGGCCAACAACCACCTGGTTGCCCTGAGCAGAAGCGAGGTTTAGGCGATCTGCATTAGGATGCTTCCGGATGTTGGTAATACGACAAACTACTGCAGAATACATAAACACTCTTTCTATTCAGTTCATTCAACTATTTCGATTCCCCAGTTAAAGAGACGAGTGATCATCTCTTTAGTGCTGGTTGGATCCACTCCGCGGCAACCCTTAAGAAGGACTCGAACATCGTATCCTTCTTCACATAAATCAATGGCAGTAAAGCCTACACAATAGTCTGTTGCTAGACCAACAACATCAACACCAATGCGACCACCTCTCTCCCTGTTCAGTATTAAAAAATCTAAACCCGTATAAGGATAATCTTCTGGCTTTGTCCAAGGTTTATTGCCATTGTCCTTAACACCGCTATAGCTATCCCGATTAGGATTCATTCCCTTACGAATGATAGCACTAATTTTTGGGCTAAGGTCCGGATGGAGTTCGGCCCCAGGGGTGCCTTGAACACAATGATCTGGCCACATCATTTGAGGCTCTCCGTCAAGTGTCCCCATCGTAAATGGTTCGACTCCATGCTGAGATGCGAAACTCCCATGATTGGGAGGATGCCAATCCTGAGTGGCGACTACATAAGAATAATCACCACTCTCAATGAGCTCGTTAATATAGGGGACCACTTCGTCCCCACCCGTAACAGCAAGAGCCCCACCGGGCATAAAATCTCGCTGCACATCCACTACGACCAAAACTCGATCTAGCATTTATTCCTCGTCATATGACTTAGCATACTTTTTCTTTGCATCTACTTGGATAAGAGTATGCTTTCCATCCAAACTAAGTCGGAGAGCAGTCAACTTATTCCCATAAACACAGCCAGTGTCAATCCCAATAGCATGGGGGTGGTATACAACCTCTTCATATGGTTGGTGACCATAGATTGCGGTTCCGAACCGACCATCATACAGATCGGCCCACCACTTATCCCCCTGCTCAAGATCCTCTGCCCCTAAAGAGACCATTTTCCCTTCAGGAGAGACATAGCGAACTCGAAGAATATTCTTTTGAGATTTGCTAGCCTTGTCCAGTGACACAGGAGGAAGCTCTGTCATTTTGGGCTCAATCCCACCATGAACAAGGAGGACATTATAATCCGGAAGATAGGCATACAAGGGGAGGGTACTAAGGAGATCGGCATAGTCTCGAATGGCACTGAAGTTCCAACGATCTACGATCTCGTTCCTGGCCCCTCCACTTTCCTGTCGAGCTTGCGCCCTGCACCACCGAATCATTTTCTCTTCGTGGTTGCCAAGAATGCTATGCTTTACGATTCGGGGCTTCTGGTCTAACAGAACAGACTCAAGGACTGCTTCGGACTTTGGCCCCTTATCAATAAGGTCGCCAATAAACCAAAGATGGATATCTCCTTTGTCGCCCCATGCGTCTTCACAAATCTTAACGATTAGATCAGACAGTTCTGCAAAGCAACCGTGGACATCTCCGATTACATAGTCCACTCGTCCAATTGGACTCTTCCCCGACATTGCTTCCTCTCTTCCTTTTTACGGCGATCCTCAAAAATTGAAGAGCGAGGGCGCCACTCATTCATCTCGTCGCGGTCAATAGCCGCCTGACGACGGGCACGACGATGGCTTTTCTGATATTCTGAATCTTCCATAAGTACCCTGTACAAGAATTGAACTTGTGTAACGCGCTTAGGAGGCGCGGGCCTCATCCACTAGGCTAACAGGGCAAAGCCCTGGCTCCCGGAAAAATTCCGGACAGATTATATTTGAGAATTCCAAAAATATTTTTTTCTTGAAAATTGGCTTTCTTTAGAGGTTTTTCGAGAAAAACTCTTCCCCTAAATTTCTTTCAATAGACCATTCCAGAGGGAGATACTTGGGTTTCATTGTTTCCACAAAATGGTTTCTCCATTCTTTTGCCAAACTGTTAAGTTCTTCAAGAGAGAGCTTACCGACAATATATTCGCTTACTGTCTTGCATCCAGCTCGAAGATAGGGATTAGAAGAAGTTGCAATACGCTGCAAATCTTCTTCTTCCGGCCATCGATCAAGAAATTCAATCAATAGCTCGAAAAGCTCATCTTCACGGCTTACAGGAAGTTTATGTTTGGCAAGAAGGGCTCTTGCAGCAGATGCATATTTTCTTTCGAGGTGAGGCTCTCCCTCAGACTGAAAAGAAGGAGCCCCATATCGCTTTGCAAGAATTTTGCGGAATTCAGCCTCATAAACATTGTAGTCATCATGGCATTTACGGCAAACCGCAAGAACGTCATGAGATGACCGAGATTTGATTTGAGGCTCAAAATGTTTACGGAAGCTCTGAGGAACAACATGATGTCGAGTCAGATTTGTTGTTGTACCGCAAACTACACACTGATTTTTTCTAGGGGTAAGATAAAAAACATCTTCTCGATTAGTCGAATTAGATGGTTCGAACTTGAGTCTTATCGTATAAGGATCCTCGGATTCGAGGATAGCAAGTTCTTTCTTTATATACCACTTAGCCCTCTTTGCATCAATTAATGCTAAGAGTATACCTTCTGGACTTAACAGTCTGCAGTTGTCGTACAGCACAAATCTATCCTTGAATCATATAAAACCTCTATGTAAAATTAGCAGAGAACATTCTTTTGTTTCTGCTAATTGGGTAAAACATTGTATTGAGATATGTGGAGACATGGGGAGTCGAACCGACAAGCACTCTTAATATGGAAGAGAAAAGATTTACATTATTCAATGCAAATCTAATATAATCTGGACCGAAAGGGAATCGAACCCTTCTCAGATCGCTTGCAAAGCGTTCTCGCCAGCCCTTGGTACATGCCGGCCCATAATAAGGAGAAATATGCTAATTAAGACACACTGTCAGTTTTGTCAAAAAGAATTTCAAGCAAGAGAGATAGACCTTAAAAAGAGGCCAAGCTAAGTTTTGTTCACGAACCTGTTTTGGAAAGGATAAATCCACCCAACCAAGAATTAAACACGAATACCTCTCTTCTTATGCTTCTTAGCCAGGTTTATAATTTGTCCGAAAACTCCAGAGAGGATTCCAATTGGTCAGAAGATAGTTAATAAAACACAGCCAACTTCGTATATTTCATAATCACTTCGGCAGTAATATCCAGATTCGTGATAAGTTTCGAACCAACCAAACCACCGAGTTGCAATATAGGCCGAAATAGCCATGCAAACAAAATATCCAATCAACCAGAACATACTATCTTCTTTCTGAGAATTGGCAAGCCAAGAGGGATTCGGATTCGTACGCCCTTTCGAACTCCAAATTCTCATTCTAGTTTATCTATCAATTGCAACACATCCGTAAAATGTGCGAGTGGCCGGCCTCGAACCGGCACGGAGATCTTACCTCCTCGGGATTTTCTTTACCTACTATAGCTTTCGCTACCACGTTATTGAAAACGTGTTTGTGGTCTGGACTATGCCTTTGCCTTTTACAATTTTGTAGTCAGGCAGGAGCCGTCTAGTCTCTACACTTTCCTTAAGAGGTCCTAATGACACGACATACTTACACAGTTGAAGATTTAAAAGTTGCTGTTGAAAAAATCTTTCTCTATTCGAGAAGTCTTAATCTACTTACAACTTAAACCTGCTGATGGCAATTATAAGACTATCCAAAAAGTAATTAAGGATAATCAAATATCCACAACCCATTTTAAAGGTCGAGGATGGAACAAAGGAAAGACTTTTCAACCTAAACGAGAATTGTCCGAGTACCTAAACAATACTCAGACAATTCAATCTTATAAGTTAAAAAAGACGTCTTTTAAAAGATAAGATTTTCGAGGCAAAATGTTCTATTTGCCTTAATGAAATATGGCAAAATTTGCCTATCCCACTTGAACTTGATCATATAAATGGAAATCATTTAGACAATCAATTAGAGAATCTTCGTCTTCTTTGTCCCAATTGTCATGCTCAGACTGTGAATTATCGTGGAAAGAACATCGGTAAGGCTTAGCTCGGCGTTAGGATCTGACACCTTTCACCGAATTTGACTCCATTCACACTAAGTATTTCGACTTAGGTGCTCAAATTCTTAAGTCCCGCGCGTGCTACCTAATTTCGCCACACTCGCATAAAATTAATACTGGAAGAAGGAATTGAACCCATCATGTCCATAAGGACATTGAAGTTTGAAGCCAGCGCGTCTATCTAGTTTCGCCATTCCAGCAAATTATTCAAATGTATCGGCAATTGGAATTGAACCAGCACAAGCATAAAGTTCACGGGCTACTCGGCCATTTTGCAACCTCCTTCAAATTCGAACCGAAACTTTACCACCTTTGAGACGGTTCCCTCGGCCAATTGAAGTACGGAATCAAATTGCTTATATGAGAGCGACAGGGGTCGAACCTGCATGGGCATTATGCCCCGTTGGGTCTAAACCAACGCTGTAAACCTGTTCCAGCACACTCCCGACTGCTATTGGTGAACTCAGAAGTTTTATCAACTAATGAGATTACCGTGTCCTAACTATCATTCCCAAACTGACACATTTGGTAATAAAAATCGTTAGGCTACCTGTTACACCACACCGGCTAAATATTATTCAGTGAGAACTTCACAAAAACTACAGCCGGAACTGTGGTCATATCCAAATTCACTACAACAGTCTGGCCCACACCCACAATAACCAGAAGTCTGTCGAGTGAGTATTTCTCTTTCTTCAAGAGCATCCGCTACGCCAATGTCGGAAGAAGCTGATTCTGTGGTTTCTTCAAAATAACTTTCCAAAAGAATATCAAGATCCTGCTCAAGCCCTGCATCAGCAGGATCAAAAGATGTAATCTCTACCGATCTTCCGGTTAAGACAACCTGAGAAGCAGGCTTGTCAGATGTGGCCCACATATTGCTCTCTAAAAGAAATAGAAGACTAGTCAAAAGGGCTATAATCAAAAATAAGCCAAAAAACTGCTTCAAAAGCCAACTGAGATTACTCTCAAAGCGAGGATCATGCATTACTTCTTTCCTTCGCCATCAGACTTCTTGTATCCACCAGAAGTCTTCTTATTGCCGCAAACTGTGCAATTAGCACCATTTGTAGTCAAATTATGGAGACGCTTTCCAGGTCCATAGATCTGGTCCTGAAAAACATGCTGACAAGTACAATTTCTGACATCAGTGTACATACTTCACACATTCACAGAAGCAAGGCGCCAAGTCTTTCCGTCAGTCAAGACAGATCGATCGCCTTTGCGGTTGAGGTACTGAAGATGGTCATGGGCCCATTTATGGGCCAGACGACGCCAATTCCAAGTTTCGGTACGGGTCGTCTTGTCGACGACCCATGTAACCAAATCGGGATAGATATTCGCAACTTCAGTAACCGTAACGGGACGATTACGAGAGGCCAAGAATTCACAGATGCCTTCAAGGGCTCCCTTGGAAATCATATTGTGCGGCTGGTGCATTTTTCTCCTTTATTCATCTGTCAGAGGACAGGTTTTTAAGAAGAGGGGTCAAGAATTGACCCCTCTTCTTTTCAGAAACAAGAGCTAGTAAAAATCTTACAGAAACCAAACTAGCTCAAGTGGGGCCGATGGCCCTCCACCACTGGCTTTTATTAGAGCCAGAAAAGCTCTTTATAGAGAGAAACTTTCAGTCCCTTTCTTTTACGAAAACAATTTCAAGTTTCGTATTTATTGCCATTATTTTACTTTGTTGAAGATAGCCTAAATCTCTTTTTTTAAACAAGAGGTGAGGCACACCATTTTAATCTTCCCAAAAAGATTTGGATCCGCAGGGCATCGCATCCCTGGTCCACAAAACGTTACTTATGATCTACTACATGCTTAGTCTTGTTTAAGTCACAGACTCAGGACTTTTGGTCAAGACACCCATCTGAGGTTGCCCTACTCTATCCCTTTATCGTCTATCTTCATTTATGAGCAGGCTAAGGCCAGAAGAACAAGACTAGTCCGTTTCGGACAACTGGATATCACGGACACTTCTCCAGTTGTTTAGGCGAAGACTACTTCGTCAGTTAGTTTTTTGAATTGTTTTTTAAGTGGCCCAATTCAACCACTGCATGCATCCACACCTGGCGTCCCATGTCGAAACTGTTCGGACCCACAATTTCCATGTTTCGTTTCGCCGAAATTGGCCTTCCTTATTCAGGAAGATTTCTTCGCGCGGTTGCCTCTTCCGCGTCGGAGGTACATGGTACAACTAAAAAAACTTAGTACCGGATGTCAGATTCGAACTGACGGTCATTACCTGCGTGTAAAACAAGTGCCCTGGGCCACTAGGCGAATCCGGCATAGCCCTATTAGGATCAATTACAAGAGGCGGAAAACCTTTGCAGTAATCCTGTCATGCCGATCTTAGAAGAAAGACACAATTCTTAGCTTGTCTTCCTTTTCTACGTTTTATCTAACACTCTAACTCTATGAGTGAAATAATTTTCAAACCTCTTAGCGTTTTTGCGAGAACGCTTAACTCCTGCAGACCACCCACCCGCGTCTCGGACGCATTTCCTGTATGCAGTTTACCCGACTAATCTCCTATGGAGACCTCAAGGTTTCCCGAAGTTTAACTACTCCTTCCTGATATAACTCTCAAGTTCTCAGGGTACCCTTTGCTATTGAAAGCCACGGCCAAACCGAGAGTAGAATCAAAGTTCTGTGAAACATCCTATATTACAAAGATGATGTTAGCATCCTACATGTTCATTTCTTTCTATGCCAGCTCTGTCCGCGAACACGATAGCGATGAGGCAGGATCCAATACCTGCAAAACGCACAGCACTTAATAGTTGCTGCTTTTATCTTTGGCTATAACTATAGAAACCTCGAACGAACTCAGTTAGATCAATAATGTTGTTGAGATTGTTAGCGCCTCTGCGGATATAATCCTTACCTCCATCAGTAAAGATTTCTCCACATTTGCACTTTACAAACTCATGTCGAGTTCTACTCTCGATGATGTCATGACAGAGCTTACACTGACATCGATTCTTCTCGATTTTCTTTTCGTTCATATATTTTTCTTTTGATATTTTTGAAAAATGCCAATTTTTACTCAGAAACACTAAAATCTATTTCGTCCTGACCACGATCGTGACTGTGACCATGACCCTGATCGCGACTCCGATCCCGACCGTGACTTCAATCCAGACCACGACCGTGACCATGACCCCGAACTTAATCCCACCCACGACCGCGACCGCGATCGTGACCCCATCTGTGACCACGACATTGACCACCATCGAGGCTTTAGTCGTGACCACGACATTGAATGGGGCTCGCATGTACCGACTCGAAAAAAGATTATATTCATCTTATACTTCGCGGAAGTGCATGCGACCAAATTGCGATGTCTACTACGCTTCCACGCCCCACGACAACACGGCCAGGGGGAAAGGGTTCGACTTCATGAAGCCTTCCCGTAGACAAAGCTTCGGCAAACCGACCAGAATCTGCGATCCATGCCGCATCTTCTAAAACAAGCTCGCCCTGGGTCACCTGAACAAGATGACCGGTGTAGTGCATCGTTACCGTGCGGATGAACACATTCTGGCCGACCGGATATGCATGTGGCACTGCCTCGGCAGTCGGTGGGGCCGGAGAAAGCATGGCCGCGATTTGACGGATCTGGGCGAGGGTGAGATTTTCGATGTTGAGTGGTTCCATGTGTTTTCTTTTCTTTTAAAGATGTGAAACTGTCTCTCATCTTATCTTTAATCCCAATCAGGCACAAAAGCCGATGGGCACCACGCTTACAGTAAAAAGGTGGCTCTTATGGAGGAATGAGTGCTCCCCAGGTCATTATTTTCCACTTTTGTGGGGTAATCCGTACGTCAGACCAGGAGTTTAGTACGAGATGTTTATTGCTGTCGACGAGTTGTTTACCCATCAGTACCTAGCGGCCTTTTAATTCCGCTTGTTTTCAATTGTAAATGCATCTATGACAATAATAGAAATTGCTTCTTTACCATAGTTTGCAGAAGCATCTGTCGAAGAGTCCAACTCCGATTACAATATCAAAATCAGTAATTATATAGGAAGCTAACCCTTTCGGATAACAGGTTCGTCTCCCACTGGAGGGTTCAAGCTTCATCCTCCTAGATTAATCAACCGATTATTACTCCCGACCCCTATTCCAACCAAGCGCTATTTCAGCTAAATCGCTGGGCTTTCTTCCCCCTGTTTTACATTCGTACGCGCTTTTTAACCTCATCGGTACCCATTAAGAGCTTACGCGGACGAACAACCTAGATTCTGAATCAAATGATACCGTCTTTCCGGTTGCCACACTTTTCCAAGTGTTTGGTTGTACGACTTGCACGTACAAGATTTTTTTAATTAATCAAAAAAACAAAAAACTCATACAAAACCAATAAAACCCAAATCCGAGATTTATTCAAAAAACCTCGTGAAAATACTTATTTCGGGGGGCCTCGGATCATATGTGCCTCCTGCACAGATTATTCTAAAGATAACCAGACCATTTTAATCCGGACTATCGCGCCGGTCGCACAAAGCCCCCGAGCTGCACCGGGGCTACGAACACAGGAGAACCAGTCATTTCATCGCCATGCTGGGTCCTGCAATTAGTCATGCACGGTCTTTCGGCCCTCAGAGAGTTTTACGTGCCATACCGCCAGTGGATTTAGTGGGTTAACCCGGATCCTCACCCCTGGCCTTGGATCCGCCACTATCTAACAATACGGAAATTGCTTTTGGCTATCCTGCTCAATCTTCTTCTCTTTTAAGGAGATTGGCTTAGCTGTGCCTGAATCGAACAAGAATAACCCCACACTACATTTGCCCACAAAGTGCTTGATTTCATCTTGTCTTTTGTATTTCATTCAATTTTCCTTTTGTAAAATGAATTGCTTCCTACACGGTGGATTTTAGGTAGCTCCCTGTCCAGGCTTAAATTACCAGGAGCATTTACTAAGCCATCAACCTTACCACCCAACCCTCTCTGATCCCTTCGGGCTCACCTTCCTTTTTCACTTACGTTTGAAGGAAGCTGTCCTTTTGGGTATACCCTTTGAATCATTGGCCAGACTTAATCCTGGCGGCATGTTTAGCATTTATCCATGGCAATGATTCCCTCGGAAGCGTTTTGTTGGCCTAGAAGCATCATCCAACGTGGAGGCTGTTATCACCGACAAGTCCTTAACGGTACGCCGATTCCTCTTTATGGCTTCCTTATCGACTAAGCCCTAGTCTAGTCTCTGTTGCTTTCGCGAAGAGACTTACCACTTTAATGTAAGTGGTCAACATTCAGATCAAGGGAGATGTGTTGAATCTGACTCCGTAACCCGAAGGATACGCTACCAGATTGCAGTGTTCAGCGGGCAACTAATATGTTGCGACCCTGGCAACACTTCCCCTGTTCTAGAACTTGACGCCCATGTCAGACGCGCTCCGCCGCGCGCGCGCGCAGCCACTCGACGATGTCGACGAGCGATGCGCCGGGGGTGAAGATCTCGGCGGCGCCAGCCTCTTTCAGGGCGGGGATCTCGGCCTCGGGGATGATCCCGCCCCCGAAGAGGACGATGTCGGCGGCGTCCCGGGCGTCGAGCGCGGCGCGCACGGCGGGAAAAAGCGTGTTGTGTGCACCGGACAGAATGGAGAGACCGACAAAGTCGACGTCCTCCTGCACGGCGGCCTCGGCCACCATCTCCGGGCTTTGGTGAAGGCCGGTGTAAATCACCTCCATCCCCGCGTCCCGAAGCGCCCGGGCGATGACCTTGGCACCCCGATCGTGGCCGTCGAGCCCGGGTTTGGCGATCAGGACGCGGATGCGGCGCTTGTTGCAAGAAAACTTCCTGCAGTTAGTGCCATCAAAAATTTCTTCAGCATAGTATTTTACTCCCAGATGATTTTGCCTGCGATACCAAAGATCACAGCAGAAATGAGACGAAGCAAATACCCATTAAAAAGCAGGAGCTGAAGTTCCCATTTTCCAAATGGAGTCCCTAAGACTGCAGGGATCATTGGTGCGAAATATCCCACAAGTGCGGCCTACATTGCAGGAGTCATGACTTAGCCCCTTTTCGCTTCTGGCTTTAGTTCCAGAGTGATGTAATTTGTGTAGTCACCCGAATCAGGATGACAACTACACCCAGAAGTCTGGATGTTTTTACACGAAATCACCACATCTTTGAAATCGACTCCGAACCATTTACGCTGTGCTTCTTCCATGAGTTTTTGCAAGGTGTTTTCTTCGTATTCCCATGGAAGATAGATCTTTGTCTCGGTGCCAACAGGGAATCTGCCAGACATGATTTACTCCAGCTTGAGCTGCTTCTCGTACCGGAGCCCGAGACGATTCCCGAGCTTCCGATTCTCCAGGTCCTTGCTTTCACAAAGCCCCAGAAGGATGGATGCGGCGGCATCGTGGGACTCCTCCGTCCCCATTGCCACAAGCAAACGAATTCGTTCCTTGATGCTCTTGCCGGGTCGCTCGTTGATTCGCTGAAGCTGCTGCTCGGCTGTCAGGGTGGCGCGGAACTGGGCCCGATCCAGGGCACCCTCACGACGCAATGCCCTCTGAGCTGTGAGGCTCCGGTTCACACCGACATGATCACCATCGTCGTTTCGAATCGCGTACTTCATTTTACTTTTTCTTTCTTTTGACTCAAAGCAGGGAATACCTGCAAAGGAAAGGACTGTTTCAGGAGACCCCGGAGCTATAACAGTTCAGGGGCAAACATTAGGCAAGAATGCCTAGAACCTCCTGCGTGGTCTCGGTGCCAATCTGATTGGCACTGGAGAGAATCTGAGCCCGTGCGGACGCAACCGCAACCGGCTCAATCGCGGCCAGCGCGACCGCGATGAGCTTGTACGTGAGAGCCGGACTACGGCTCATCACGCACATGCGATTGGTGATTCGCTCCAGGTATCCCGAGGCGGTAGGCGCCAGCATCGGCAGTACAATGTCGAGAACCTTCTCGACACTCATCTTTCGATACTGGGGAATCTTGGCCATCATGCGCATACGCTTGATGGCGACGGAGGCCTCGTTTGCAGTGCACCCCGTAAACTCAGCAAACTGAGATGGGAAAAGGCCCCCGAGATTCACGCCACAGGGCACGGTCCACCCAATGGAACTTGCCCACCAACTGGCGAGCAAGTCCCCGAGGATTCCATTTCCGGAGTTGCCGAGTTCCGCCCACGGAGTCAGGCTTCGCTTCTCGAGCTTGCGCAAGGTCTCTCCGTTCTCTCCGGTCCCGAACAGCACACGCTGCCCTTCGGGATTGCCCGGGTTCGTCCGGTTGACCTGCTCCATGACAATACGACGGAGGCCCACTTCGCCAGGCTGGTAGCTCCCAGTGGGGATGCGATACCCCATCGCCTGGATGACCATGTCCCAGTTCGTACCCCAAACGTTGTCGCCGGTGTACAAATCTGTCCCGACAACCTGCTGAGGCTGCGGGAGAATCACCACCCCTTCTTTCAGCCCAGCGATGAGGGACTCATTCAAGAGCCCCCACAACGAGGTCGGGCCATTATTCCCCTCGAACTCTCGAGAAGTCACGATGGTGGGGTTTTCACCCACCAACCGCGTCGCTTCTGCCAGGAGATGGAGGAACTCTTCTCCATTTGCCTCGGCATTCACCTCGGCAAGCAGGCGCAACGTATTGTTCTGCACCTGAGAGAGCTCTGCCGCAATGCCCATCAGGGCGTCCCGGACCTCGTCATCGACATTCTCAGCACCGGAGTCATATTCCTCCGTAGCCCAGTCCATGAAGTCGATGACCTTCGGGAACTGCTCCCAAAGGTAGACCCATCGAACGACGGGCAGGCCCTCGTCGTTGAACTGGACGGCCGGTACCTTTGCATACTTGGCCTTGAAAGCCAAGTACCCCACCGGCGACCAGAAACTGAGGGTCTCCCCGACTTCTCGGTCACCACAGATGACAGCCCTGTCATCCTCTGTCATGGTGACCGTTGCCCACGGCATAGCCGTGTGGGTTACACGAACGGCCTTTGCCGTTCCGTCTTGACACCATTCCATGATGCGCCACGTCCCGTCCTGGAGGTGAAGATACTCCACTTCAACTCCGGTTGTTTCGTTTTGGGAGGACTCCAGCCCGGGGTGGTCGCGACGGACCATAAAACGGGCGATTTCCGTCACCGTCTGACCTCCACCGACGAACGATTCATCACGCTCCGCCGTGATGGCAGAGATGAATCGCTCTAGCCAGAACCCGGCCGGATGGCCCGAAAATGTGCCATCCTCGTTCGCCTGCCAGCAGGATTCTGCCCAGAAGGGCGACAACCCTGCCATGGGCACCATCGTGTCCCGAGGGGTCGAGGACCGCGCGAGGTCGGCCTTGAGTACTTCCGCCTCGAAGTCTCCGAGGGCGTTGTCGCTCAAAGGGCCGTCCATGATGGTCGGACGGGGACGGGCCGTGAGGCCACTTGTGCCGTCACAGACGGCCTGGACATGGTCCCCCAGATTGAGAGACCGGGTGATGGGGTCTCCCCCATTGACCCACTTCATGTAGGCCTGGTCCTGGAGCTTGTATTGCTCCATGATGAGGTTCTCGACGACCTTGTAGGTCGCCTCCGCCTCCCCCCTTTTGCGCAGTTTCGGGCGTTCAACCCCGAACTCCTGCGCAATCATGGTGGCCAGGAGCGAGCAAGTCAGGGGCGTCCCTTCCGTCCGGAGAACGTTCAAGAAGCCTTCGTACGACTTCTCCCCCGTCCGCCACGCCTCGTAGACGCTGGTCGGAATGCCCCAGGTGGGCATCTCGATGGGAGCCGGTCCGCGGAGGTCGTCGACCCGGACCTTGAACTGGTTCGTGACGGCGGTCTTCAGTTCCGGAGACATGGAAATGCCCCAGAGGGGGAGCTCCTCATGCATTTCCGGAGCTTCGAACTCCTGTCGCTGCGACAAGAGTTTCGCGACAATGACCTCCAGACCGGTGGCATCTTCGAGCCCGAGTCGAATGGCGATTTCCGCCGCCTTCTCCTCGAACCCCCCCTGAACCATGGCGGCGAGGAGGTCACCGACCTCCTCGGGCTCGAGAGAGGTCAAGAGTTCGTCGGAGATATCCGGGAGGTTCTCCGAGAGAACCCGTCCGGTCTGCCGGTGGAAGAGCTGTCGGTTCATGTAGCTTCGGGGAAGGAGTGCTGCCGTCGCTTTAACGAGCTCCACGTCAGCACCTTCGCCGAGCGCCTGGATGGCGGCTTCACGCCGCACCTCCTCCTCCGTCGGGATGCAGTGCGCCGTGAGCGTCCCATCAGAGCCGCGTCGATACCAGCGACACTCGGCACCCGAGGGCGTCGAAACGCCCAACTGAAGTTTCGACAGCCCGTGCTGTCGAATATTCGCGACCGGCCGCATGACCGTATTGCCGTAGGCGTCGGTCGCCCGGAACAACTCGTTCCGGGTATGCGGGTGCTCGCCCGCCGCGATGGTGATGTCGACATCGCTGTCGTAAATCATCACTTTCTTGTCTTGATTGGGAGTTTCGATGAAGCTCATGGATTTCCTTTCTTGGTTACTTGGCTGAGTAACCCAATGGGGAAAAGAACAGGGGAGATCGGGGAGAAGGGAAAGGACTGGTCAATTAGCCGTAGAGCTTTTAATCACGCTCCTACGTTTCCGACACCGCCGCGGGGAGGCTTGACCGTGGTGTTGGAGCCTCTCGGCTCGATTGCGTTGCTCAGGACTCAGGGACGGACAAATCGCCCCGAGGGATGCGGAAGAATCGCACCCGCTTCGAGCATCTGGGCGTAGTTGTGGGGCTCCGTCGCCGGCGCCCGGAGAAGCACCGAGCCCGGCTGTTGGCCCTTGGCATGGGCCGCGCAGCCGGGTAGCCCCAGTTGGGTCAGCCCTTCCGGACCGATGTCCAGTGTACTGTTGGTCGCCTCGTTGACGACTTTGAGAACCTCGTTGACGATGATGGGGGACATTTTCTCATTCCTTCCCGTAGTAGTTGTGCCATCGACCGGACATTCGGTCGATGGTCTCTTCCGGAACCCCGTGAACATTCCCGAAAGAATTTTCACAGGAGATAACAAACACGTTCGCCCCAAGATAAACGGCCATTTCCAAATATGCTTTCATCTCCCATTTCTGGGTGAAAGTATTGGAAATGGCCACATTCGCCCCAGAACCATCCATCAACGCCTCGCGGGCGAGGCGTTGACATTCCTGATGCGCTGCCGGTAAAAGGACGGGGTCGAAGTTATATACCCCGTCCTTGACGAAGAAATCGTCAGCGGCGAAACATCGCCCAGGACAGAGAATTTCTCCGAGGGTAGACTTTCCCGACCCAGGAAGGCCCCTAATAAGATAGAGGGTTTTAGCCATTTGCTGCCCGCGCCGCCGTGGCCTGAGCAGCGGCCTGACGGGCGGCGGCGAGAGCCGCCATATTGGCATTCCCGCTCCCCGTGGCGGTCGTCGTCTGCGACCGAGTGGTAGCCGGCGGAGCCATCGTGCTCACCTTGCCGTCGGTTCCGATGACCTGGCGGCTCGTCGCGGCCCGGTCGGCGCTCACGCCGAACCGGTTGATTCGGGCGACCGCGGCCTTCGTGGCCTCTAGGGAAGCCCCGTCACCGATGGGGTTCTCACAGTACCCCCAGACCTGGGCCAACAGCCCCTCGATGAGGGGCTTGATGTCCTCGTTCCGGATGCCTGCGACCCGCTGGTCGAAGGAAACGGAGAAGCCTTCGCGGCCCTCCACCCGCGCTTTCCCATTGCCGACGATGGCGGGGATGACCGCCGTCAGCTCCGGGCCGCCCGCGCCGAAGCTGATGTCCATGAGGAGGACGCATCCGCCCACGGCCCAGCCCATATCCTTGGTCTGGACCGTCCGCCTTCGCTCCGTGGTTCCCTCCTGGGCCTCGAATCGCGAGAACTTGTAGTTGTCGAGGTGGTTCAGTTGGTAACCACCGTTCCCGTCGCCCTGGAACCCGTGCCCATAAATGGCCACGAAACGGCCGACCTGAGCTTCGTCCCCCAGCTCACAGGGAACCAGGCCCCCGTTCTGGACCTTCACCCCCACCATCGTGGAGATGAGGACATTGTTGCCATTCACCTCCTTCTGATAGGCGGGGGCGGCTTCCGTCTGCTGTCGGAGCAAACGCTCCAAGGCGAGGGCCAACTCGGCCTCGTTGAGGCCGGTGAGGTTCTTGGCGAGGTTGGGAATGTCGATTTTCGGATTGCTCATGTTTCTTTACTTTCTATCTAGCGCAGGATGCGCGTTTATTTTGCGACCAGAAACCATTTCTATGTCGCAATTCTTCTTTTTAAGAAAAGAGAAGGATTTCATGGGAAATCCCACAAAAACCCCTCTTCTCTCTACTCTTTCATTTGGAAGGAAATTGAGTTTCCCTTTTTCCTTCCAAAATTTCAGCATGAAGTTCTCGGAGATCGGCGATTTTCGCCGAGTAAGAATCCATATCACCCTTTTTCGAACGAAGAAAAAGGATGTAAATCCGGATAAGGGTCTGAATTTTCGAGAGAGCCTCTTCTCGAGACAGTCCTTCCCAAGGATTCTTACTCATAATTCACCTCCTTCCCTAAGAAATCTAATAAAGAGAAAAGAAGTTAGGGGAATCCTGGAATCAAAATAATTCCAAAACTCCCCTAACAACCTTTCAATTACCAAATTGTTAGGCTGAGGACTTTCAGGTTAATGAGTTCTTTCAGCCCTGAACGGTTTGGTTGAGGCGCACCTTTCCTTTGAAAGACCCCATCACATCAGTGATGTTCGACGGAGTGATTCGGGTATCACTCGGCTTTGTGGGGAAGGCAATGAGCACTGTAGGCGTGCCCATTGGAACGGTTGTACCAGGGGCGATATGAACCTTGTGCCCTTCGACCTTTGTTTTTCGGCCGAGGTGAAAGGCCAGGCCCGGGAATCGCTGAGCTGCTTCAAGGGCAACACCGCGCCCCATCACCAACTTATCATTCCCCCTGATTGACCCATTGGTAGTGATACAGAGAGCATCTGCAACACCCCAATAGTCCCAGATGTTTCCTTTAATGGGACCTTTCATTCCCGGTACAATCCCTTCTTTGCCCACTTCGAGGGCGGATTGAGAAACTTCTCCGGAGGCACCGGAGCCATGCTCTCTCGACACCACGGACAACGCGGTGCAGGCTGCCCGCTTTCGCGGGTTGCGGTCTGGAGATCTTTCTCACAGACATAGCGGATAGTAATCCGCCCACGATTTTCATCACTCATCGTGATCGCCGCACCATCATTTCATACCTCCAGTGAGTTTTTTCAGCTCCAATTCCCACTGACGCAGGAGTTCCTGTTTCGCCAGAACCTCATTCTGACGGAGTTTACCCGAAGCCAAAAGACCTCGAAGACGCTTTACCTGAGCCTTTGCAGCCTCAAGAC
>Ga0194131_10000645_pt1 | contig 59121 bp, 66 predicted proteins | sample TA2KigO120mmetaG_FD_148631 | JGI IMG/M metagenome (GOLD analysis project Ga0194131, IMG submission 148631) | Freshwater microbial communities from Lake Tanganyika, Tanzania - TA2015053 Kigoma Offshore 120m | ecosystem: Environmental > Aquatic > Freshwater > Lake | place: Tanzania: Lake... | reverse complement strand
CGACCTTGGCTTTGAACTCCCCGGAAAACCGTCTCCGCGTCCTCATGGTGGATTATCCTTCGCATCGGCGAATCCACCTTAACCGCCTGTCTCAGGAAGTGGGACCACCTCAAAGGTTGCGGGATCGACGGTGCCCAGCACGTCAAAGTCGACGAAGCTGTCGTTGAGCGGCGTGATCAAGGTGTCCGACATCGAATGCGCAAGCCGCATCATGTAGGTGTCGGCGCCCGGCGTATCGATGACGATGAAGTCGTGACTCTGCTCGGTGGCGTCGATGGCGCACGCGAAGTCGTTGAACTCCGCGGCCTCATTGTCCGCGACATTCGCGCCCTCGGCGCGCTCGATGCAGTAGTGGGTCGGGATTTCGAGATCGAGCTTGGCGTGCTTCGCCCAGGCCCGGCGATTCTCGATGTAGTGCGTGAAGCTCTTCTGCCGCGAGTCGAGATCGATCGTCGCGACGCGCTGGCCGGCCTTCATCAGCGCGATTGCAATATGCATCGCGACTGTCGATTTGCCCGAGCCGCCCTTCTCGTTGCCAAGTACGACGACGTGGGCGGAGCGTGGCCTCACGCTACTTTCACGCGACATGGCACCCCTCGCGGGGTACTCATCGAACCGCCCCCGCTTGCGGTCAAGCTTAGCACGTGTTTTCGATAGATTTACGATTAACTTGAACCATGACGCGCACGGCCAAATCCGCTTTGATTCAACGCAAGGGGCCGCGGGTGATCCGCAGCCTCCCCGCGCTCCGCCGCGCGGTTGCCCAAATGCGCGCCAAGCGCGAAACGGTGGCGCTGGTCCCGACCATGGGTGCGCTGCACGCCGGCCACCTGGCGCTGGTGCGTCTGGCGCGAAAGCGCGCCAGACGCATCATCGTGTCGATATTCGTAAACCCGACACAATTCGCGCCGAACGAGGATTTCGGCAGCTATCCCCGGACCTTCGCGACCGATCTTGCCGCGCTGGCCGAACTCAAGGTGGACGCCGTCTGGGCGCCAACCGCCAAGACCATGTATCCAGACGGCTTCGCCACCCGCATCGCGCCGGAAGGCCCTGCTCTGGCCGGAATGGAAGATAAATTCCGGCCGCACTTCTTCGGCGGCGTTGCGACCGTGGTCGCGAAGCTTCTGCTCCAGATCGTACCCGACATCGCCGTGTTCGGACAGAAGGACTATCAGCAGCTCAAGGTGGTCACGGCGCTGGCGCGCGACCTCGACATTCCGGTGAAGATCGTCGGCGCGCCGACCGTGCGCGAGAACGACGGCCTCGCCATGTCATCGCGCAACGCCTACCTGTCGGCAGAGGAACGCGCCACAGCCCCCGCTCTGCACCGCGCGCTGAAGGATTGCGCCGCGCGGTTGAAGTCGGGACGGCCCATCGCCGAGGCGTTGGCCGAGGGTCGTGCCGCCATCGAGCGCGCCGGATTTATGGTCGATTACTTCGAGGCTCGCCACGCCGAGACGCTTGCGCCGATTGCGCGCCTTGCGGACGGCCCCGTCCGGCTGCTGGTGGCCGCGAAGCTCGGCCGGACGCGGCTGATCGATAATATCCCGGTGTAAGCTTCCCGAACGGCTACAGCAGCCCCAGTTCCCGCAGTTCCCGGCGCAGCGGCTCCGGCAGACTGGTCATGCCGCGCCCGATCCGGTCGAGATCGGGCGGCGCGTCCTTGGCTGCGAGATATCGCCAGCCCTGGAACGCGCGGTAGGGCCGCGGCTGCACCGGCACGCATTTCGGATCGAGCACCAGCCGGCAGCGGCCGACGCCTTCCTTGTCCACGAACGGACGGACGTCGAGGATGCGCTCGCGGCACAGGATTTCGCCGCGGATCACCCAGTAGATCGAGCCGCCGTCCAGAAGCTCATCCGCGCGCTTGGGCACCATGCGCGTGGTGTGGATGCGCTCGGGCTTCCTGATCCCGCGTTTCCGCTGCTCCTTCAGCTTCTGCTTGATCCAATCCTCCAGGTCCTCGATGGAGTCGGTCCCGACGCTGAGCTTGATGAGATGCAAGGGCATGACCGTTTCTAGCACGGCCCGGGTGCCGCCGAAATTCCTTGACGAACCTGCGGTGGATATCGCCGGCGGCAAATTGCGGCGAAGGCCTCAGCCGGGCGTTTCGGCGTCCGCTGCCACGACCGTCATGATCAGTGCGCCTTCGGAAACCTGAGCGCCCGCCCCCGCCGCGACCTCGCCGACATGCCCGTCGTACGGTGCGACCAGCGCGTGCTCCATCTTCATCGCCTCGATCACCGCAAGCCGCTGGCCCTTCGCGACGCGAGTGCCCGGCTCGACCAGTACCGTCAGCACCTTGCCATGCATCGGCGCCCGGATCGCCCCGTCGCCTCCCGAACGATCACGATCGCCGAGCGCCGCATCGGCGCGGCAGACGACGGTCTGGCGGCCGCCGCGCAAAACATAGACCGCGTCCGCCGTCTCGACCGCCACTGCGTCGGCCGCCGCCATTTGCCCCTCAACCGTGATGGAGCGCCCTGACGGGCCGAAGCGCAATTCCGCCGTGGCGGGCACGCCATCGACGAGCAAGGGCCAGGACAACGTGCGCGCGCCCGATATTTGAAATCCGTCGGTCGCGTCCCATGGCGAGGCCGGCGTGTCCGGCGGCCGTTCGAACACGACGGCAATCCGCTCCATTTCGCGGCCCAGCAGCCGCGCGGCCCCGAACGCCGCGGCCGCGGGGTCCGGCCCGCCGGCCGGGCCGGTAATGCTCCGATCGATGAATCCGGTGTCGAACCGCTCTTCCCGGAACTCCCGGGCGCGGCACAGTGCGATCAGCAGCGCCAGATTGGTGCGCGGTCCCGCGGCGACCGTGCGTTCGAGCGCCGACGCCAGCGCATCGAGCGCCGCCTCGCGCGACGGCGCATGCGCGATCATCTTGGCGATCATCGGATCGTAGTAGGGCGTGATCGCGCTGCCGCGCTCGACGCCGGCATCGACCCGCACGCCCGGCGGAAACTCCAGCGCCACCAGCGTGCCCGTCGATGGCAGGAAGCCGCGGTCGGGATCCTCGGCATAGATGCGCGCCTCGACCGCGTGCCCCTCGAGCGGCACCCGGTCCTGCGGCAGCGGCAAAGTCTCGCCCGCAGCAACGCGGAACTGCCACTCCACCAGGTCGAGACCGGTAACGGCCTCCGTCACCGGATGCTCGACCTGAAGCCGCGTGTTCATTTCCATGAACCAGTAGCCATCAGGTCGGAGCCCGCGCGAGCCGTCGGCGATGAACTCCACGGTGCCCGCCCCGACGTAGCCGACGGAACCCGCAGCCCGGACCGCGGCCTCGCCCATCGCGGCGCGCAATTCGGGGCTCATGCCAGGCGCGGGCACCTCCTCGATCACCTTCTGGTGCCGGCGCTGCAGCGAGCAGTCGCGCTCGTTCAGGTGAATGACGTTGCCGTGCGCGTCGGCGAGCACCTGGAACTCGATGTGGCGTGGAGCTGCGACATATTTCTCGATCAGCACGCGCGGATCGCCGAACGCGGACGCCGCTTCGCGCTGCGCGCCCACGAGCGCGTCTTCGAATTCGGCGTGCTTGTCGACGCGCCGCATCCCCTTGCCGCCACCGCCCGCAACCGCCTTGATCAGGACCGGATAGCCGATCTCGTAGGCCTTTTGCTTCAGGAATGGCGGCTCCTGGCGCTCGCCGTGATAGCCCTGCACCACCGGCACGCCGGCCCGGTCCATCAGCGCCTTGGCGCGATCCTTGAACCCCATGGCGCGAATGGCGGCCGGCGGCGGCCCGACGAATGCGATGCCCGCCGCGGAGCAGGCTTCCGCGAATTCCGGGTTCTCCGACAAGAATCCGTAGCCGGGATGGACGCATTGCGCTTCCGACCGGCGCGCCACGGCGATCAGCGTCTCGATCGAAAGATAGCTCTCGGATGCCGGCGGCGGGCCGATCCGATACGCCTCGTCGCAGACCCGGACGTGGAGCGCCGAGGCGTCGGCGTCCGAATACACTGCGATCGTGCGCATGCCGAGCCGCGACGCCGTGCGAGCGATGCGGCACGCGATCTCGCCGCGGTTGGCGATCAGGACGGATGAGAACATGGGCCGACGCTTAGCACCGCCGCAGCGGAAAGTCGTCAGCGCGGGGCTGGCGCTTGGCCGGTCGTCGGGGCGCCCGGCAACGGCACGACCTGCAGCGGGGGCGCGACCGGCGGCTCTCGCGCCGTCGACTGCCGGCGGACGGGCGGTGCTGCGGACGGCCGCGTTGCGGGCGGCGCCGACGCCTGCGGCTCGCGCTCCGGCGGCAGGGTCGGCTCCGCGTCCATGATGCTGACCGGCGGGATGGACGCCGCGGACGGGAAGTCGTAGCGACTCCCCATCGGCACTCCCGGTGCAATGCCCACGGTGGCGGACGGCACGCGCGTGACGAAGCCGGGCGGCAGCGACGTGGCGCCGGCGCTTGCCGGCGCCGCCGGTCCGCGGGCCTGCGGCCATGCCTGAACGTGAGCTGCCACAACGGCATCGAATGTGCGCTCGCGCATGTTGGCCAGCACCCGGCGAGTGTCCCGCAATAGCTTGAGTTCCGCGCAATCGGCCGCGTTGCAGCCCCGCGCCGCCAGCATCTGCGCCACCAGGCCGAAACGGTCCGCTTCAAGCGCGCGCCGCAGCCCACTCACCGCTTGTTCGAAGCTACGGTCGCGCACGGCATATTCGGAGCTGGCAGCAAGCAGCGAGAATTTGGCATCGACATAGGCGACAGCCGCAGCCAGACCTTCGGGCGTCGCAAACAGCGCCTTCTCGCACGCGCTCTCGACCGCCGGGGTTGCCATGGCATTCAGGCACGCGAGCGCCGATCCCGGCGCGATCGCCCGCGCGGCCAGGTCCGCGGCGCGCGCGTCGAGTGCGCGGCGCTCGGCCGCCTGTTCCCGCAGAAGTGTGCGATCGAACAGCGTCAGCGCCAGCCCAGCGCCGATCAGCACCAGCGCACCGCGCCAGAGATAGCCTTTGACTCCCGGGCCGCCCGCATAACGGAACGCATGCCACGCCGCCACGGCGAGCGCGATCAGCAGGGCTCCGGCGATAAACACCGACAGCGCGAACACCCCGTTCAACACTTCACCGCCCGGCAGCGCAGGACTGGAGCCCAACATGTTGCGTTCACGCCACAATCGCCCGATGCAGCATCGCGCCAGTATGGCCCAACGGGCACATCGAGGCCATCCGGAAAACCGAAAGCCGCGCGCCAACGGCGCGCGGCTCCGGTTTGCCGACGAATTGAGGCTATTTCTTCGCGAGGCCCGCAGCCTTGACCACGCCCGCCCACTTCTCGATGTCCTTGCGCAGGAACGCATCGAACTCGGACGTCGTAAACTTACGGGGCACCGCGCCCTGCTTGGCCCAGGCTTCCTTCACATCGGCGCGGTCGAGGATCTTGTTGATCTCGGCATTGAGCTTGTCGACGACCGGCTTCGGCGTGTTGGCGGGCGCCATGACTCCGAGCCAGATCGTGGCCTCGTAACCGGGCACGCCGGCTTCGGAAACCGTCGGCACGTTTGGCATGATCGAGGAGCGCTGCGCGCCGGTGGTGGCCAGCGCCCTCACCTTTCCGGCCTGGGCATTCTGCGCCATGGTGGTGATCGCGTCGAAGCCCATGTGGACATGACCGCCGATCACGCTGTTGCGCATGTCCCCCGACGCCTTGTGCGGCACATGGACGATGTTGGTGCCGGCCATGAAATTGAACAGCTCGCCGGCCATGTGATACGGCGTCGCCGGTCCCGACGACGCGAAGTTCAGCTTGCCGGGATCCTTCTTGGCGAGCGCCACGAACTCCTTGACGTCCTTCGCCGGCACGGAGGGATGCACGACCATCAGGAGGTCGGAGTAGTTGATCGCCGCCACGGGCACGAAGTCGCGCATCAGCTGAAACGGCTTGTTCGGCGTGAGCGACTCGTTGGTGGTGTGGGTGTTGGACATGACCAGCAGCGTGTAGCCGTCGGCCGCGGACTTCGCGACCGCGTCGGTGCCGATGATCGAACCCGCGCCGGGACGGGCCTCGACGACGAACGGCTGCTTAAGCGCTTCCGATAGATGCTGGGCCAGGACGCGGCCGTAAACGTCGGCCGGACCGCCGGCCCCGAACGGCACGATGATCCGCACCGATTTGTTGGGATAGTCCTGCGCCGCAGCCGGTGCCGACGCCAGTGCCGGGGTCAATGCCACAAGGGCAAGCGCGGCAAGCCGTGCAGATTTCTGCATGTCTTATTCCTCCCTGGAAATTCGAAGCCGATGCCGTCGAAACGGCGCCATACGATGAACGCTCGGCTCCGCCGGGTTATTCCGGCGCGCCGTGTTTTAGACATGCTTCAGCGGCCCGACAACCCTGCGGCAAAAAAGCGCCGGAGATCGACCTATGCGCCTCCCGGCGATCGATAGGTTGGCGTCAGATCGCTCGCAGCTGCGAATGCGCCCTTGGCCTCGATCGAGGACATGGCGAGCGTGGTCCGCAGGTCGGTCACTCCACCCGCGCTGGCCGCCGACAACAGGGCTGCCGCCATCTGCAACTCGCTCGGCGCCTCCAGAATCGTGAGGAAATCGTACTCGCCGAACGTCAAATAGTAGCCGATGACGCGGCCGCCGGCCTTGGCCATGTGGCGCGACAGCGCCTCGGCCCGGTCCTCGGGCTTCACGATCATGCCCTTGATGGCTTCCCGTGTGTAACGGCCTTGGGTGATGAAGATCGGCATGTTTGGCGTCTCCGTCGATTCTCGTCGCAGGACGAAAGCGCACTGGCACAGGCCCCGGACTTTGTCCAACCCGTCCGCGAGCGAATGCGCACCGGGACCGGCCGGAATCGAAACGGGCCCGCGGATGGGCCCGTACGAATGATTTCCGATCGGATACCGCTCGGCTCAACTGTCCCGGTCGAGCTGGCTCTCCTTGGCGACGCGCTCGAACGCCTCGCCCGCGCTCTTGATCCGATACTGCTGCTCGTCGCCCTCCGGCGGGAGAAGCTTCACGACCTTGAACGAACCGCTTGCGCCAGTACGACTGAACGGCCCCGCCGTGTAACGCACGACCTGACCAATCGAAAACTTATGGGTTCTTAGCAATGCAAGTCTCCCGTCACCACCACGCCGCTGCACTTGCTTGTTACGCATGACGGCACCCACTCCCATGAATGTCCGTTCACAAAAAAATATAGCAGCTTTTCCACAGGCGCGGTGAAAAAACCGCACGCTTGGAGCCGTCGAACGGCATTCTGAGGTCGATGGAATTATAAGCAATATCAAATATTTAAGGTCGATCCCGCCGCTTATGAGGCATTAGAGGCGCGCCGCGCGCGAAACGCCCGCTCGCACCGTCATCGACGGTCCGCCGCGGTGCAGGTCTGCGGCCCCGCGTCAGAACCTCTCGACCCACGGCCGCACCTCGATCTCGCACGACCAGATGCTGGGTGGCTGCCGGATCAGTTGCAGATAGGTTTCGGCGATCGCGTCGGGATCGAGCATGCTGTCGGGCTTGTCCGCGGGCTCGGGCCGGCGCGCGCTGCGGATGCCGCCGTCGATCACCACATGCGCCACGTGGATGCCCTGCGGATGCAGTTCGCGCGCCATGCTCTGGGCCAACCCGCGCAGCGCGAACTTGCCCATGGCGAACGGCGCCGACTGAACGTAACCCTTCACGCTGGCCGAAGCGCCGGTGAACAGGATCGTGCCGCGCTTCTTCGGCAACATGCGCCTGACCGCCTGTTGTCCGACCAGAAAACCGCCGAACGCGCTCACCATCAGCGTCTTCTCCACCTCCGCCGGATCGAGTTCGGCGACCGGGCCGCGGGTGCGGTAGCTCGCGTTGTAGACCACGATCTCGGGCGCGCCGAACGCATGGTCCACCGAGGCGAACATCGCCTCGACGGACTCGCGCTTCGAGGCATCACACGCAAACGCCTGCGCGCCGGTGTCGCGAGTCAGATCCGCGAGGTCCTCGATGCTGCGCGCAGCCAGCGCCACATTCGCGCCGCCCGCGGCGAACGCCCGCGCCAGCGAGGCGCTCAGGCCCGCGCCTGCGCCCACAATCAGCGCCGTGCCGAACTTGGGATCGGACATTGCAAAGTCTCCCACTCGATTGACCAGCCATTGTCGGAAACGCCGCGCGCAGGGACAATGCCCCGGATCGACAATCGGGAGACGAGAATGCGCGCTGCGTACTACGACAGGAACGGCCCGGCCCGCGATGTGCTGAGCGTCGGAGAAATCGACACTCCGAAACCCGGCCCAGGCGAGGTTCGCGTGAAGCTGAAAACGTCAGGCGTGAACCCGTCCGACGTGAAAGCCCGCGAAGGCCGCACCCGCAAGATCGCTTACCCGCGCGTCGTTCCGCACAGCGACGGCGCGGGCGATATCGACATGGCCGGCGACGGCGTTCCAGCCTCGCGTGTCGGCGAGCGGGTCTGGGTCTGGAACGCGCAGTGGAAGCGAGCTCTCGGTTCCTGTGCCGAATATGTCGTATTGCCGGCGGCGTTGGCGGCGCCCCTTCCCGCTGGCGCGAGCTACGAAGCCGGCGCCTGCCTCGGCATCCCTGCGATGACCGCACATCATGCCGTCGAGGTCGCAGGCGCAAGACCCGGCATGAACGTGCTGGTCACCGGCGGCGCGGGCGGCGTCGGCCACTACGCCATCCAGTTTGCCAAGGCGCGCGGCGCGACCGTGCTGACCACGGTCAGTTCGGAGGCCAAGGCCAAGCTCGCCCGCGATGCCGGCGCGGACCACACCATCGACTACAAGCGCGAGAACGTCGCCGAGCGCGCCATGGCGCTGACCGGCAAGGCCGGCATCGACGCGGTGATCGAGATGGACCTTGCGGCCAACGCCAGGCTCTATCCGGGCCTGCTGCGGCCGCGCGGTCATGTCGTGGTCTACGGCACCGGCACGCCGGAAGCAGCAATCCCGGCGCAGCCTATGCTGGTGAATGCACAGACGGTCCGCTTCGTTTATGTCTACGAATTGACCGCAGACGAACGCGCGGCGGCCGTGAATACGATCAACCGTATGCTTGCGGACAAGAGCCTGATCAACAACGTGGCTCTGACGCTGCCGCTCGACGAGATCGTCGCGGCGCACGAGGCGGTCGAACAAGGCAAGGCCATGGGCAATGTGGTGGTGACGCTCTAACGACCGCGCAAAGCAAAACGCCCGGCGCTTGCGCGCCGGGCGTTCGATTTTCAGGATCGCGGCGATCAGCCGTTGCGGAGGTTGCCCGCCGCCTGCTTGCCGCGCTCGGTCAGGATATCGTAGCTGACCGTCTGGCCCTCCACGAGCGTATCCATGCCGGCGCTCTGCACGGCGCTGATGTGAACGAACACATCCTTCGAGCCGTCGTTCGGCTGAATGAAACCGTAACCCTTCTGGGTGTTGAAGAACTTCACTTTACCAGTGGCCATCGTGGCCTCCTTTGCATTTACGCTGTCAGATCCGCCGTGCGCTCATCGCACCGCGGGGCATCCATCCGAGTTTTGGGGGGTGTCTTGAGATCGCAGCCCAAAATCGGGAGCGTAGAGCAAGGCAGGCCGAAAACCTTAGACGTTGCGGGGCGCTATATAGGGACCGCCCCCGGATTCGTCAAACCCCGCATGCGCCGTTTCGTTAACGCCCGGGACCATGGCGGGAACCGCTGCGGTTTCCAGACGTTATAGCGCCATCGCAATTGGATGGAGACGCAACCATGAGCCTCGGCAAAGGCGCTTTGCTTTGGCTGCTCGGCATTCCGCTACCGATCGTCATCCTGCTGATGATCTTCTGGAACTGACCGCCCTTTTCCGGCAGCCCGGCCGTACCTCCGGCCGGGCTGCGGAGACTGCCTTGACGTTTACAGCTGTATCGACCGATCGCGCACCGATCACTTCTTGCACTGCGCCGAAACCCAGCGCGCCTCGATCTTCTTGTCGGAGGTGGAAGTCTTGCCCATCATCTACAACTCCGTCTTCATCGTGCCGGTGTATTGCGTCGGCGAAACGAAGACGAACGACGCGGCGATCTTCATCGAGAACTGCTTGGGGTCGCCGCAGTCCATCCGGAACGACAGGCCGGTCGCTGTCTTGCGCACGTCATAGGAACGGCACTGACCTTTCATCTCCTTTTCGGGCGAAAGGCCCTTCAGCGGGTCCTTCGCCTCCTCCGGCGTCATGCAACTCGTGTCGGTCTTGGCCGGAACCGGCTTGCCGTCCTCGGTTCCGGTCTCGGTTTCCTGCCAGGTGCCGGGGCGAAGCTCGACGGCGGCCGCGGGCGAAAGCGAGATCGCAACAACGGCAAACGCGGCGATGACGGCTTGAAGCCTTCTGGACATGGCGCACCCTCGTCTGTTCCGGGTCACTCGATTCCCGGCTAGTCTAGCCACGCTCGGCGGATGTGGACATGCCGCGATGGCCGGCGTCGCGCCAAGCGTAGGGCATCGACATCATGGCCGCGGAACCCACCCGTATCGTCATCATGGGCGCCGCGGGCCGCGACTTTCACAATTTCAATGTCGTCTATCGCGACGATCCGGCCGCCGAGGTCGTCGCGTTCACCGCAACGCAAATTCCCGGCATCGCCGGCCGCCGTTATCCGCCGGAGCTTGCCGGTCCCCGCTATCCCGACGGCATTCCGATCGTCGCGGAGGACGAGCTTGCGGCGCTGATCCGCAGCCGACGCATCGACCGGGTGGTATTCGCCTATTCGGACGTGACGCATGAGCATGTCATGCACCGCGCTTCGGTCGCGCTTGCGGCGGGCGCCGACTTCATCCTGCTAGGACCGGACCGCACGATGCTGCGCTCGCGCCTGCCGGTGATCGCAGTCTGCGCGGTGCGAACCGGCGTCGGAAAATCGCAAGTGACGCGATACATCGCCCGCCTGCTCAAGGCGCGGGGCTTGCGTGCCGCGGTGGTTCGGCATCCGATGCCTTACGGCGATCTCACCACGCAAGCGGTGCAGCGCTTCGAGACACCGGCCGATCTCGACCGCGCGCAATGCACGGTCGAGGAGCGCGAGGAATACGAACCGCACATCGCCATCGGAAACGTCGTATTCGCCGGCGTCGACTACGGCAAGATTCTCCAGCGGATCGAGGCCGAGGCCGACGTCGTCCTGTGGGACGGCGGCAACAACGATTTTTCGTTCTATCGCCCGGATCTGCACATTGTGCTCGTGGACCCGATGCGCGCCGGTCACGAGATGACGCACCATCCAGGCGAAGCGGTGCTGCGCATGGCGGACGCGGTTCTCGTCGCCAAGTGCAACTCGGCTGCGCCGGCCGACATCGCCAAGGTTGCCGAAACCGCTAGCCGCCTCGCACCTGGAGCCGCCGTCGTCCGCGGAGCCTCGAAGGTCACGCTGGACCAACCCGCCAGGGTCAATGGCAAGCGCGTGCTGGTGATCGAGGACGGGCCGACCGTCACCCACGGCGGCATGGCACACGGCGCGGGCTTTGTCGCGGCGACGGAGGCGGGCGCGGCCGCGATCGTCGATCCCCGTCCTGCGGCGCGCGGGCGTATCGCCGAGGTGTTCGCCGCACACCCGCACATCGGTCGGGTGGTGCCCGCCATGGGCTATTCGGAACAGGAGCTCATCGACCTTGCGGCCACCATCGATGGCGCGGGCGTAGATGTCGCGGTCGCCGGGACGCCCGCCGACCTTGGCCGGCTGGTCGAGACGAGAACGCCCATCGTGCGTGCGCGTTATGAATTCGAGGAAATCGAAAGTCCCGGATTGCAGGGCATCGTCATGCAGTTCCTCAAGGCGCGCGCCGTCGCGCCGCGCGGCGAACGGCGATGAGACTCGCGATTGCACTCGGCGGCAACGCGCTGCTGCGCCGCGGCGAGCCGATGACCGCCGAGGCGCAACGCGCCAACGTGCGCCGCGCAGTGAAGGCGCTGACGCCGATCGCGCTCGAACACGAGGTCGTGGTCACGCACGGCAACGGGCCGCAGATCGGCCTGCTCGCGCTGCAGCAGGTCGCCGGCACGGCCGCCGATCCGTTTCCGCTCGACGTGCTGGGCGCGCAGACCGAGGGCATGATCGGATATCTGATCGAGCAGGAACTCGACAACGCGCTGCCCGACGACCGGCCGGTCGCTTCCCTCCTGACGCGCGTGCGCGTCGACCGGGGCGATCCGGCCTTCAAAGACCCGTCCAAGTTTGTCGGGCCGCTCTATGGCAAGAGCGAAGCCGACGCGCTCGCCGCGCGAAATGCCTGGACCTTCCGCAAGGATGGCGAGCGCTGGCGGCGCGTCGTGCCCTCGCCCCACCCGCTCGAAATCCGCGAGGTGCGTGTGATCGCGATGCTGATGGAGCGCGGGGTGACCGTGGTCTGCGCCGGCGGCGGCGGCATCCCGGTGGTCGAACAGGCCGACGGCAGCGAGGTCGGGGTCGAATGCGTGATCGACAAGGACCACGCCTCGGCACTGCTGGCGCGGCTCCTTGGCGCGCAGGGCCTGATCATGCTGACCGACGTGGCCGCCGTGCAGCTCGGCTTCGGCACCGCGCAGGCCCGTGCGATCCGCCGCGCTGCGCCGGCGATGCTTAAGGCGCATGCGTTTCCCGCCGGCTCGATGGGACCCAAGGTCGAAGCAGCCTGCGACTTCGCGGAGGCCACAGGCGGTTTCGCCGCCATCGGCGCGCTGGAGGACGCGGAGGCGATCCTCGACGGCCGCGCCGGAACGCGCATCGAGCGCGGCGTCGGCAACCTGGAACTGAGCTAGCCGTGCACTCATGCGATTCCGGGGCCGCGTCCGGCGGCCAACCGGCTTGACGCGCCCCCAAGACCGGGCACGTTAGGCGCCGCAATGGGAGGAGCCGGGTTTCATGAGCCACGACGATATCAAGGACGCGATCATTATGGCCGGCAAGGTGCTGGTCGCCGAGGGTCAGGACGACTTCACCCGCGGCCACATCTCGATGCGCCTGCCCGACAACCCGTCGCTGTTCTACATGAAGGCGCACTCGATCGGGCTCGACGAGATTTCCCGCGACAACATCCTGACCATCGACCTGGAAGGCAACGTCGTCGCCGGCACCGCGCGCCGGCACAGCGAAGTCTACATCCACTCGGAAATCTTCAAGGTGCGCGCCGACGTCAAATGCGTGCTGCACACGCACCCGACCTATTCCATCGCGCTGTCGTCGAGCACCCGGCCGATGAAGGCGCTGAGCCAGGGCGGCGCGCTGTTCCATAATGAAGTCGGACTCTACACCGACACCATTAACCTGATCCGGAGCCACGCCATGGGCGCGGGCTGCGCCAAGGCGCTGGGCCCGCACAGCGCGCTGCTGCTGAAGAACCACGGCCTCGTGATCGCCTCGCAGACCATCGAGGAAACCGTGATCCGCGCGCTGATGTTCGAGAATGCGGCCATGATCCAGGCCGTCGCCGAGGCCGCGGGCGACACGTCGAAGGAATTCCCGGCCGACGACATCGCCAAGCTCAAGCACGACATCAGCCGGCCTGAGCAGTTCAAGATCAACTTCGATTATCTGGCGCGAAGGGTGAAGCGGCGGGAGAAGGCGTGAAGCATCGGCGGGAGGAAACCCCATGATCGAGCCCCGAAGCGTCGTGCATTTCAGCATCGCGGTCAGCGACCTGGAGGCAAGCCGCAAGTTCTACACCGATGTGCTTGGCCTCAAATACGTTCAGACCTCGGAGAAGCTCGGCCTCGTGTTCCTCAAGGCCGGCGACGACTACGTGCTGCTGGCGAAAAGCGACACGCCCCTGCAGCGGACCGCCAGGGAGGCCCGACGCGCCCACCACGCCTTCAAGGTCGATGCCGAAAAGTACGAGGCCGCCAAGGCCTTCCTCGCCACGAAAGGCGTCGAGGTGTTCGAGGAGGAGGACCGCAAGACGGGCGTGTTCATCGGGCGGCAGTTCTATATCCGCGACCCGGACGGCACGGTGATCGAGTTCACGGAGTGGGATGGGACGAGCGTGTTGGGTTAGACCACTCCGCCCGCTACATCCTGAACACGCCCCACCGCGTTTCCCCCACCGGCGCATTCAGCGCCGCCGAGAACGCCAGCGCCAGCACGCGGCGCGTCTCGGACGGCAGAATAATCCCGTCGTCCCACAGCCGCGCGGTCGCATAGTACGGATTGCCCTCGGTCTCGTACTGCTCGCGGATCGGCGTCTTGAACGCCTCCTCGGCCTCGCGGCTCCAGGTCTTGCCGTCGGCCTCGATATTGTCGCGCCGGACGGTCGCAAGCACCGAGGCCGCCTGCTCGCCGCCCATTACCGAGATGCGTGCGTTCGGCCAGGTGAAGAGAAAGCGCGGCGAATACGCGCGGCCGCACATGCCGTAGTTGCCGGCGCCGAAGCTACCCCCGACGATGATCGTGATCTTCGGCACCTGCGCGCAGGCCACCGCGGTGACGAGCTTCGCGCCATCTTTCGCGATGCCGCCGGCCTCGTAGTCGCGGCCGACCATGAAGCCCGAGATGTTCTGCAGGAACAGCAGCGGAATACGGCGCTGGCAGCAAAGCTCGATGAAATGCGCGCCTTTCAGCGCGCTTTCCGAAAACAGGATGCCGTTGTTGGCGAGGATGCCGACCGGAATGCCGTGGATATGCGCGAAACCGGTCACCAAAGTGGTGCCGTAGAGCGCCTTGAACTCGTCGAACTCCGAGCCGTCCACGATCCGCGCCACAATCTCGCGGGCGTCGTATTGCTTGCGAAGGTCCGAGGGCACGATGCCGTCAAGCTCGGCCGGGTCGCACACCGGGTCGCGCGACGGCAGCAGCGGGATATCGGCAGGCTTCCTGGTGTTGAGGTTGGCCACGATCCGCCGCGCCAGCTGCAGCGCATGGTCGTCGTTCTGCGCCAGATGATCCGCCACACCCGACAGCCGCGTATGCACGTCCGCGCCGCCCAAATCCTCCGCCGACACCACCTCGCCGGTCGCAGCCTTCACCAGCGGCGGCCCGCCGAGGAAGATCGTGCCCTGCCCCTTCACGATGATAGTCTCGTCCGACATCGCAGGCACATAAGCCCCGCCCGCGGTGCAGGAACCCATCACCACCGCAATCTGCGGAATGCCGAGCGAAGATAGCGTCGCCTGGTTGTAGAAGATGCGGCCGAAGTGCTCGCGGTCGGGGAACACCTCGGTCTGGTGCGGCAGGTTGGCGCCGCCTGAGTCGACCAGATAGACGCAGGGCAGCCGGTTCTCGCGCGCGATCTCCTGAGCGCGCAGGTGCTTCTTCACTGTCATCGGGTAATAGGTGCCGCCCTTGATGGTGGCGTCGTTGCAGACCACCACGCATTCTCGGCCCTCGATCCGGCCGATGCCCGTAATCATGCCGGCCGCATGAACGTCGCCCTCGTACATGCCGAAGGCGGCAAGCGGCGCGATCTCCAGAAACGGCGAGCCGGGATCGATCAGCCGCAGCATCCTTTCTCGCGGAAGAAGTTTTCCGCGCGATACATGGCGTTCGCGGGCTCGCGCAGGGCCGCCCTCGGCCGCCGCGGCGCGGCGTTGCTGTAGCTCCTCCGTCAGCGCGCGCAGCGCGGCGGCGTTGGCGCGGAACTCCTCGGAGCGCGTGTCGATGCTGGACGTGAGCCGCAAGCGATTCCCCCTGACGGCACTATACGCGCGCCGCAGCACGGGGGTGAACGGCTATTCAGCGTGGAACACGAGCGAATTTGCATGTTCCTCGGAACCGCCGGTGCCGCGCGGCGTTTCCTCCTCGACCGCATTGCGCGGCGTCGCGGGGAATTCTCAACGAGGAGAACTGGAATGAAGAAATCGCTCTTGGCAACGGCGGCCGCGATCGCCCTGCTCGCGGGCCCCGCAGTCGCGCAGAAGCAGGACGCTCCGGCTTCGAAGGCGGAAGCTCCGGCCCGCGCACCGGCAGCACAGCAGAACGCACCGGCCGAAAAGATGGCGCCCGACGCCAAGGCCAACACAAAGTCCGGCGCCAGCGCCGACGTAAAGGCCGACAAGAACGGCGCGAAGGCCGGCGCGAAGTCGGAGACCACCGCCCAGGGTGGCGCGCAGCAGCAACCGCGGTCTGCGCAGCCGTCCGACCAGAAGTCGGGCGCACAATCCGGCCAGGCCAATCAGGCCAGCCGCGCGGGCGACACCAACGTCAACCTGACCGCGGAACAGAAGACCAAGATCCGCACCACCATCATCCAGTCAAAGAGCGCGCCGAAGGTCGCGAACGTCAACTTCTCGCTGAACGTCGGCACGGTCGTGCCGCGGACCGTGAACATCGTCGCGGTTCCGCCCACGCTGGTCGAGGTCTATCCGACCTGGCGCGGCTATCGCTACTTCGTGGTCGGCGAGCGGGTCGTGATCGTCGAGCCGAACTCGCTGAAGATCGTGGCGATCCTCGTGGTCTGACGCGCACACCCCATAATGCCGAAGGGCGGCCGCAGGGCCGCCCTTCGTGTTCGTGCGATGCCGTGCGGCAGCTAAGCTCGAACTTCCTGCCTCTGGAACGCCACGTAGCCGATCACGAACAGCACGATCATGCCCGCGATCAGGCTGACCATCTGCGGCCAGGCCTGGATGATGCTCTGGTCGAGCGGCAGCGGCGTCTGGATGCGGCCCTGGAACTGGGCGAGCAGCGTGGTCATCGACTGCGCGTCCGGATTGAGCATTGCCACCACCGCCTCGCCGTAGAGCGTGCCGGGCGAGATGCGCGACAGGCCCTGTTGCCAGGCCAGCGTGTCGGGCGTCGGCAGCCCGAGCGCGGCAAAGCGAATGTCCTGCGGCGAGATCATCTCGCCGAACAACTGCGCCAGCGCGGGCCACAGCAGCGCCAGGAACAGCCACAGGCCGAGCGACACCAGCGCGGCCGTTGCCGTCGACCGGAAGAAGATCGAGAACAGCATGGCGAGCGCGAGCCACACGCCGGCATAGGCGATGGTCACCACCAGGAACACCAGCAGCCGGCCGATCTCCTCGCCGCTCGGCGGGATGCCGAGCCGCAAGAGGCCAAAGCCGATCACCAGGAGCCAGAGCGTGACCAGCGCGATGGTCAGGGTCGCGAGTCCGGCCAGGAACTTCCCGAACAGCAGCGCGTCGCGATAGATCGGCTGCGACAGGATGCGCGACATGGTGCGGCGGTTGTACTCGCCGTTGACCGAGTCGAAGCCGAGCCCGATCGCAATGATCGGCACCAGGATCGACAGCACCAGCACGAACGACAGCAGCGTCTGGCCGGGCGGCGCGAACAGGCGCATGAACAGGAATGGGTCTTCCGCCGTGGTATTACGGATCTGCTCGGCGGCGAAATAGACCACCGCCGCGCCGAACAGCAGCACCAGGAACTGCAGCACCAGCATGCGCACGCTGGTGAGATGGTCGAACAGCTCGCGGAAGAAGACGACGCTCAAGCCGCGCCAGGGCGAACCTTCACGCTGCATTTTGCGCTCCATGATGATCGCCCGGGTGCCCGCCATGGGTCTGGAAGTACCGGTTGTAGATCGTGTCCAGACTCGGCTCGTCGAACGACAGCCGCCGCAGCGAGCCGCCGGCGTTGACCACCGCCGCTGCGGCCTGCGGGCGCACGTCGCCCTCGGCCAACAGACGGAAACGGCCCGGACCGACCGACTCCACCTGGCGCACGCCAGGCACCGCGCCGAGCTTCTGTTCGAGGCCGACGCCGTCGGCTTCGACCTCGACGTGGTAGCCGCCGCCCAGCACCTGGCTTGCAAGCTGCGGGACGGTGCCGATCAGCGCGATCTTGCCGGCGTTGAACAGCGCCACCCGGTCGCAGATGCTCTGAACGCGGTCGAGCAGATGCGACGACAGCAGCACCGCCACGCCGTCATGCTTGAGCGATCGGATCGTCTCCAGCAGTTCGGCGGTCGCGTGCGGATCGAGTCCCGACGTCGGCTCGTCCAGAATAGCGATCTGGACGTCCTTCATCAGGATTTCCGCAAGCCCGAGCCGCTGCCGCATGCCGCGCGAGAATGCGCCGACGTGCTTGGTGCCGACGTCGGCGAGCCCAACGCGGTCGAGCGCGGAGGCGATCCGCTTGTCGCGCTCCTTCGGCTCGATTCCGATCAGCGCGGCCGTGTAGCGAAGGTTGTCGGCCGCGGTCATGTAATCGTAGAAGCCGACCGTGTCGGGCAGATACCCGACCAGCCGCTTCACCTGCAGCGGCTGGCGAGCCGGGTCGTAACCCATCACGCTGACGCTGCCGCCCGAGACCTCGGTCAGGCCGAGCATCATCAGGATCGTGGTGGTCTTGCCGGCGCCGTTCGGCCCAAGCAGGCCGAAGATCTCACCCTTTTCGACCGTGAACGAAATTCCGTTCACGGCCGTCGCCTGACCGTATCGCTTGGTGAGATCGCGCGCCTCGATGACGAGGTCGCTCATCGCCGTCCGAACCTCGCCACAGCGCCGACCATGATCAGCAGCGCGATTGCGATGATGCCCGCGCCCGCGATGCCCCACATGGTCGAGGTCGAAACCGCGATGCGGAACTGCTGCGACGCCGTCTCACCGCGCGAGGCGACGTTGAAGGTCGGCGCGTAGTCGCCGGCCACCGCCTTCTCGGGCGGTGTCACGAGCACCTGCACCTCTTTGTTCTCGTTCGGCGCAATGCGGTCGACGGCCTTGGGCTCGAACGCGATCTTCCAGCCGCTCGGCGCAGTGCTGGTCAGTTCGATCTCGTCGGCGGGCGCGGTGCCCGTGTTGGTGATGACGATCGGGATCGACGACTCCTTGCCGGCCTCGGCGCGGCCGGACAGAACGCCGTCACGGCCGGCGATGGTCAGCCGCGGCTGGCCGGTGATCTCGATTGCGAGGCTCGCCTCAGCCGAAGCGTCCTCGGCCGAAGCCTTCATCGCAATCGGATAGCGGTTGGCGCCGATGGTGCTCGGCGGACGCACCTTGAGCTTGACGGTCTTGGACTGGCCCGCCTCGACCGGAACCGAGGACAGCTCCTGGCTGCCGTATTGTTCGGTGAAGCTGGTTTCAAAGTTGCGCGGCGCCTGAGCCGACAGCGCGATCACCAGATTGCGGCCGCTGTCGTTCTTCACCTTCACCTGGTACTCGAAGTTCGAACGCGCCGTGCCGCGCAGCGCCGGCAGTTCGGGCTCGAGCGCGAGTTTGGCCGGCAGTTCCTTGGCGAGCGTCACCGCGACCGGCAGCGTGACTTCGCTGCTTTGGCCTTTGGCGGTCACGGTCATGTTCTGCGTCCCGATGGGGGCGTTCTCGGGCACCTCAAGACGCAGTTGCAGCGTGGTGCTGTCGTTGGTCGCAACCATCGCGGCCGCGACCGGCTGGCCGCCGCCGAGCAGCGTCGCGGTCCAGCCCTGCGGCACCCCGCTCACGGCCAGGCCAAACCGCTCGGGCGGCAGCGCGTAGTTCCGGATGCGCAGGTTGATGGTCGAGGTGGTGCCGGGCCGGACCGTAACGGCGGGGTAGTCGGTCAGCAGAAACAGGCCCTTCACCGGCGGCGGCGCCTCTTGCGCCGTCGCCGGAAGGGCGGGCGCAAAGGCCAGCAAGAATGCGGTGAAAAGTGCAGTACCCAGTCGCATGGCGTTGTCTCCCGACGGCTTTGTCACATTCAACACCGGACCGCCCCCTGTCCTTCGCCCCGCATTCGGGGCGCAATTCAGAGGCCCGATCCGGCCAAGTCGTGAATTCGGGGCAACAAGATGGGATTAGCCCCTGTCTTGGCAAGGCCTTGGACATTAAAAAATGGAAATCTGGATTAAGACGCGCCGGGTTACCCGCGGGGGACCTCCGGCCAGTCCACCTCGTCGTGCGGCAGGACCCAGGGCTCCCGCAGTGCCGCAGCCCGCCATTCCGCCCAGGCAGGAAGCCCCATGACCGACGCCATGTAGGCCCGGGACTCCGCCCCGACGTCGACGGCGTAGGTATGAAAGCGCGATACAACCGGCGCGTACATCGCATCGGCCGCGCCAAAGCGCCCGAACAGGAACGGGCCGCCGGCCCCGAAACGGGTGCGACATTCTGTCCAGATAGCGTCGATCCGCCGGACATTGTCCCGAGCGTCCCGGTCGAGATCGCGGGGCTTCACCGTTCGCCACATGTTCATCGGGCAGGCCCGGCGGAGCGGCAGGAAACCCGCGTGCATTTCCGACGCGACAGTACGCGCATGCGCCCGGGCAGCCGGATCGTCCGGCCAAAAGCCCGCCGCCGGAAATTTCTCGGCGAGGTATTCGAGGATCGCAAGGGACTCCCAGACGTGGACCCCGCCGTCGTCCAGCGCCGGTACCTTCCCGGTGCCGGAGACCGCGGACACCCGCGACTTGAAGTCCGGCGCGTCGAGCGAGATCACCACCTCGTCGAAGGGAATCCCGGCGGCCTTCATGGCGATCCAGGGCCGGAACGACCACGACGAATAATTCTTGTTGCCGATGTAAAGCGTGCGCGCCAACTCGACCTCCTGCTCCCGCAGCGCCATCGTCGCGCAGCGGCCCCCGCGACCGCAAGCGCTTCCATTTTTGCTTTGACGACTATGGGAGCTTGATGCGCCCATCGGCGACGACGTCGCCCGATGGGCCGAACCGCACCACGGCCAATTCGCCGGACGCCACCATGACGCCGGCCACCGCCTGGATGTTGGTTACGTGCGTCACTAGAACGGCGAGTTGCTTGGCCGGCAGCGTCTTCATGAATGCGATCGTCTTGGTGGCGGCCTCGCGCATTTCGCCGGGCTTGGCGAAGAACGTCTGGTTGAGCGCGGGCAGTTCCTTGACGGGACCGAGCTTGAGCAGGCGCGCGGTCTCCAGAGTGCGGCAATACTGGCTGGAATGAATGACGGCGCGCTTGATGCCGTGCTTGCGGAATTCGTCGCCGAGACGGCGCGCATGCGCTCGTCCTGTTTCATCGAGATTGCGCTGGGTTTTGCAGTTCTTCAGGTTGACGAGATCGGTGTCGGGCGGGCTTTCGGGCGCATAGGAATGCCGCAGCAAGACGATGTGGCCGGGCATTTTCATCAGCGCCCAGACCTTTTCGTCGGCCCGTGCGCCGTGCGGGGCGGCGACAACCAGCGCGGCAACAAGCGCCGCAAATCCGGCGCGGGCGACAGTGAAGGTCGCGCTCGCTATGGGGACGCCGATCGGACGCATGCCGCGACGACCTCGACCTTGGCGGTGCCGCGCGATCGGCACACGGCGCTGTTGTGGCTGGAATAGACCGCGGCGGTCCGGCCGATCCCGCAATGGGCGGTCAGCAGGACCTCGTCGGATTCGCACTGCACCGTGCAATTACCGCCCACGCAGTCGGAGCGCAGAATTCGAATACCGGGATTGCCCGGCGGCCCCGCAGGTCCCGCCGGACCGCGCTCGCCGCGCGGACCGGGATCGCCCTTGACCGGATAGGCGCCGCCGCCCGCGCCGGTCGTCGCCGCACGCTCCACCGGCGTCTGGACGACAGCGGGCGGCGCGGGATCGGCGGCCGAGTGAACGCCGAGCAGAATGAAGGTTGCGGCAAATCCCGCAAGACCCGCGACGCCGAGCCCGGCCAATGCCCATTCGCCGGGCGAAAGCCGGCTGCTCGGTCGTTCGGCACTGACACTCGTTGGCATGTCGTCACGCATGACTTCGATCGCATCGGTCCGGACGCCCGATCCTGGCGCCGGACGAACGCTCTATCCCTTCGGCTTCGGCGGCTCCGGCATCTTGACCGGCCCGCCGGCATTCTTCCAGGCTCCGAAACCGCCCCGGATATGGGCCACGGGCTTGAGCCCCATGCGCTGCGCAGCTTGCGCCGCGAGCGCGGAGCGAAGCCCGCCGGCGCAGAAAAACACAAACCGCTTGTCCTGCGCAAACACCGGCTTGTGGTAGTGGCTTTCCGGGTCGATCCAGAACTCCAGCATGCCGCGCGGACAGTGGAATGCGCCGGGCACCTTGCCCTCGCGCTGCAGTTCGCGGATATCGCGGATATCGACCAGCACGACGTCGTCGCGGCCTTGCAGCTTCACGGCGTCCTCGATCGACAGGGTCTCGACTTCGCGCTCGGCCGCCTCGACCAGGGATTTGGTGCTGGTGGTGATTGTCTGGGGCATTGCTGTCTCCGCCGGACCATGGTGGCAGAGCCCATGCTTCGGTCAAGCGGACCATACCACATGGCGCCCGTCCTGCGGCGCAAGGGCTTGAACGCCACCGGCGCAGATGTGACCCTTGCGGCACCGGAGGCTAGTGGAGCGGATTTGACATTCGCTACCCACTTGGCAGCAAACTCGTAAAGCGAATGTCAAATCCAAAGCTCCACTAGCACTTTGAATCTGCCAGTGGTCCTTTAATTCTAACATTCGCAAACACGCCTGCCGAAGCGGGATGCGAATGTTAGAATTGGACCACTAGCCATGCCGCTGTTTTCGACCCTCGATCTGGTGGCGCTCACGTTATTCCTGGGCGTCTGGGCGCTCTATGCATTCGCGCTCGCGCGCGTGGAGCGCCGCCAGCACGGCCTCAACTTCGAAATGCAGCGCCACCGCGGCGGCTGGATGACACAGATGCTCGGCCGCGAGATGCGCATGGTGGACGCGCAGATCGTTTCGGCTTTGCAGAACGGCACCGCCTTCTTTGCGTCGACATCGCTGATCGCGGTGGGCGGCGCGCTCACCATCCTGCGCTCGACGGAGGAAATCCTGCACGTGGTGAGCGCACTGCCGTTCGGCATCCGCAGCACCGCCGTGCAATGGGAGGCCAAGAGCATCGGGCTTGCAGTGATATTCGTCTATGCGTTCTTCAAGTTTGCCTGGTCGTATCGCCTCTACAACTATCTCGCCATCATGATTGGCGCCGCCCCCTCGTTCGAGCAGAAGGATACGCCCGACGCCAAAACGCACGCCGAACGCATGGCAAAGCTGTGCGACGTTGCAGGACGGCACTTCAACCGCGGCCAGCGCGCGTTCTTCTTCGCGCTCGGCTACCTCGGCTGGTTCCTGAGTCCCTGGCTGCTGATCGCTTCGACCGTCGCCGTGGCCGGCGTGCTCTGGCGCCGCCAGTTCGCGTCGGATTCACGGCGCGCCCTGATCGGCGAATAGCGCGTTTCGCGTCAGGCGAGGAACATCACCACCGCGATCGAGGACGCCAGCACCACGGCGGCGGCGACGCCGCCGGCAGCGAGCAGATCGCCGAGCCGCGCTCCGCCCGGAACGGGCGCGGCATTCGGATCGGGCGGCGGCCCGCCCGCGTCCTGCGATGCCCGACGCACGTCGACGTCGGCGTTCGGAGACATCCGACGATCCTCGGTTGAGCGGACTTGCCGCTGCCATGTCCGTCCGAGTACGCACACCCGGACCCGAACCGGATCGCACGGACGCGCGTAGGATACCCCGACGCGCGCCCGATCGTCCGGTTCGATTGCATCGGTGTGGACAGCAGGTCTCGATGACGGACAGCCCGAAGCGCGCCGACGACGCCGAGATCGAGCGCGCGATCTTCCGCCTTCTCGACGACGCGGGACCCGGAAAAACCGTCGGTCCGGCCGACGCGGCCCGCGCGCTCGTTGCCGGTCCCGACTGGCACCTGCTGATGCATCCGGTGCGCCGGGCCGCGGTGCGGCTCGCACTCGGCGGCAAGCTCGTGATCTACCGCAAGGGCAAGCCGGTCGATCCGAACGACTTCAAGGGTGTCTATCGCCTCGGCCTGCCGCGGCACGACTGACCGTTCGAAACGGTGGTCATTGAGGTCCGGGGAACAATTCGGAGGTGCGGCCGGTCAGCCAATAGGCGGCAAGCCCGACCCATTCGCGAACCGCGACATCCGTGCGCGCGAGCCCGCCGGACAGCGACGAGAACGGACTTAGCGGCAGCGTGCCGCCCCGCGTGCGCCAGTCCACCGGATAGGGTTCCACCGCAAAGCCGGCCCGGCGGAAGCAGCCGACCGAGCGCGGCATGTGATGCGCGGAGGTCACGAGCAGCCAGCGCTCGCCGGTCTTCGGATGGACCAACGCCTTGGACATCGTGGCGTTCTCATGGGTGTTGCGGGACGCATTTTCCAGAACGACGCGCTCGCGAGGAATGCCGAAGCTTTCCAAAAGCGGCAGGACCAGGTCCGCCTCCTTCGGCTGGTCGCCGCTCAGCGAGCCGTCGCCACCGCTGTAAACGATCCGCGCCTGCGGGAAGCGTCGCGCCAGTTCGGCCACGACGGTGATGCGCTCCGCGGACTCGTTGAGCGCCGGCTGCCCGCGCGCGGCGGTCATCGCGGGACCGAGCGCGCCGCCGAGCACGACGATCCCGTTGGGCGCGCCCGCCCCGCTCCACTGCTGAAAGCGCTGCTCCAGCGGCTGGATCAGCGCATTGCCGAGCGGCGACCATCCGGCGGCGGCGAGCAGAAGTCCGCCCACGGCCGCCAGTCTGCGGCCACCGCGGGCGAACCGCGTCGGCATCAGCAGGATGCCGAGCAGCGCAATCGACATCAGGAGGTTCGACGGCACCGCGAAAAATGCGAGGGTCTTGGACAGGACGAAGAACACCGCTCCCTCCCCGCGCCCGCAGCGTCAGCCGCGCTTGCTCTTCCAGGCCTGATAGCGCGCCTTGGCCTCGTCGTTGGGCGGGTAGAGCCCCGGCAGCGGCACGCCGCGCTCGACCTCACTCACCACCCAGCTTTCGTAGCGCTCGTGCTCCTCGCCTTCCGCAGCGACGAAATCCACCAGGTCCTTCGGGATCACCACCGCGCCGTCGTCGTCGGCCACGATCACGTCGCCCGGAAAGATCGCGCAGCCGCCGCAGGCGATCGGCTCCTCCCAGCCCACGAACGTGAGCCCGTTGACCGAGGCCGGCGCGGCGGTGCCGCGGCAGAAAATCGGCAGGTCGGCCTTGAGGCAGCCCGCCTTGTCGCGGATCACGCCGTCGGTGACCAGCGCCTTGACGTTCCGTCGCGCCATGCGCATCACCAGGATGTCGCCGAAGATGCCGGCACTGGTCACGCCCATCGCGTCGGCGACCGCGATGCAGCCTTCCGGCATGGCCTCGATCGCGGCGCGGGTCGAGATCGGCTTGCCCCAGCTTTCGGGCGTGGCGAGGTCCTCGCGCACCGGCACGAAGCGCAACGTGAACGCCGGTCCCACGATCCGCTCGCCGGTCGGCACCAGCGGCATCGAGCCGTCGATCCAGCAGCGCCGGATGCCTTTCTTGAGCAGCATCGTGGTGACGGTTGCGGTCGTGACGTGACGCAGGACGTCGTAGGCGGCCGACATGATGCTTCTCCAGGATTGGCCTAAACCGGGGCGAGCCCAAGGCGCTCGTCGCGCCGGCGCAGCATATGCACGAACGGAATCGACGCCAGCACCATCCAGCCCTTGCCGACCACCTGGCCGGACAGGAATTCGAGCGAGCCGAACGCCAGCCACAAGAACACGACGGAATCGACCACAAGGCCGACACAACTCGATGCGACCACCGCGGCGATCAGCCGCCGGCGCGCGAGCGGCGTATAGACCGCGAGATCGGCAAGCTCCGAAATCAGGAATGCCACGCCCGACGCAATCGCAAGCGCCGGCGGCGCGACGGCAGCCGACAGCACCGCGCCGACGACCACGGCGCCCGCCGAATAGGCCACGCCGAGACGGCGCTGCACCAGGTCGCGCAGCACCAGCGCCACGCCGATCATCAGAACGCCCGACGGCGCCATCAGGCTTGCGCCGAACGGATTGGGCAGCACCGGGATCAGGCACGGGCCATTCGGCACGCAGACCGTGCCGGCGTTCCCGATCATCCAGTTTGCAAGTGGAATGGTCAGTCCGAAGGCGATCAGGAATGCGATCCCCTCGATCCTGCGCCGCTTGTCGTTACTCATGAGCCCGCCTTGAACTTCGCAAATCCTGCGGCGCGCAGCTTGCACGCCGGACAGTCGCCGCAACCATGGCCCCAGCCGTGCCGCCGCGCGCGGTCGCCGAGGTAGCAGCTATGGGTCTCCTCGACCGTCAAATCAAGCAGTGCGTCGCCGCCGATCTCACGGGCAAGCGCGAAGGTGCCGGCCTTGTCGATCCACATCAGCGGCGTGTGCAGGACGAAGCGGCGGTCGAGGCCGAGCGTCAGCACCACCTGCACCGCCTTCACCGTGTCGTCGCGGCAATCGGGATAGCCGGAATAGTCGGTCTCGCACATGCCGGCGACTAAGTGCTTCGAGCCCCGGCGATAAGCCAGCGCGCCGGCGAAGGTGAAGAAGATCAGGTTGCGGCCCGGCACGAAGGTGGTCGGCAGGCCGTTTTCCGCGATCTCGATCTGCATGTCGCGGGTCAGCGCGGTCTCCGAGATTGCGGCGAGCGCGTCGAGCTTCACCACATGGTCGTCGCCCAGGCGAGACGCCCATTCGGGACGCAGCGCCGCGAGCCGCTCGCGGATGCGCGGCCGGACCGCCAGCTCAACCGCGTGGCGCTGGCCATAGTCGAAACCCACGGTCTCCACGCGCGCAAAGCGCGTCAGCGCCCAGGCCAGGCAGACGGTGGAATCCTGTCCGCCGGAGAACAGGACCAGGGCGGTGTCGGGACTGACGGTCATGGCATCCGCATACAACATTTCCGGCGCACTCAAAGCGCCGCATGGGCTATATTTTTGGGCAGACGGCGGAGGAAATTCGGATGGCGAATGCGAACGGCACACGCGGCGTGATCGCGGTCGACAAGATGGGCGGCAAGGTGCTGTTCCTCAACCCTGAGACCTACGCCACCGAGGTCGTGATCGAGGGGTTCCCGCGCACGCCGCACGAGTTGCTGGTGCTGCCGGAGCGCAGCAAGGCCTACGTGCCGATCTTCGGCGACGGCATCCACGGCCGCAATCCGAACCCGCAGCATCTGCTGTGCGTGTTCGACCTGAACCGGCGCGCGCATGTGCACACCATCGACCTGCGGCCCTACATCGCGCCGCACACGCTCAAGCTCGGGCCGGACGGGTTGATCTATCTCACCTGCGAGAACAGCGCGGTTGTGGTCGCGATCGACCCCGCGGCCGACCGCGTGGTCGAGGCGATCGACTCCGGCTCCACCAACGGCCACCGCCTGATTATCGCGCCGGACGGCAAGCGCCTCTATGTCGAGAACGAGGAGGATGCGACCGTCTCGGTGATCGATCTCGGCACCCGCAAGCTCATCGGCAAGATCGCGACCCCGCGGCCGCTTTGCGGCATCGCCATCTCGGCCGACGGCAACACCGTGGTCGCGGTCGACGACGCGGAGCCGGTGCTGTTCCTGATCGACACGCAGGCCGGCCGCGTGCGCGAAGAGGTGAGACTCGAAGGCGCGCCCAAGCCCGCGCAGATCGCGCGTTACGCGCCCGACAACAGCCTGATCGGCGTGACCAGCAACAACGGCGACACCGTGAGCCTGGTCGATCCGTCGTTCAAGCGGCAGACCGCGATCAAGACCGGCAGCCAGCCGATGGACATGGCGTTTCATGGCGACGAGCTGTTCGTGGCCTGCCAGGGCGACGGCTCGATTCATGTGATCGACATTCCTGGCCGCAAATGGAAGCGCAGCTTCCAGGCCGGTGTGGGTTGCGAGTCGATCGGCTTTTTCTGATCTCGGCGCTTTCAACGCGCGTACGAAGCGCCTAGCATCGTCACAAACAAGAAGACCGCGGACCAACCGGCCTAACCTCGGGAGGTCACGTCATGCGGCTGTCTTCGCTTGCCCGGTTTGCCATTGCGTTTGTCGCATTGGCCGCGTTGAGCGGTCCCGCACCGGCTCAGAACTATCCCACCAAGCCCGTCACCCTGATGGTGCCGCTCGCGCCGGGCGGCGGCATGGACTTCATCGCGCGCACCATCGGCGCCAAGCTTTCGGAGCGCCTCGGGCAGACCGTACTGGTCGAAAACCGGCCCGGCGGCGGCACCATCGTCGCCACCGTGGCGCTGAAGAACGCGCCACCCGACGGCTACACCATCCTGCTGGTGCCGGGGCCGACGATCACCACCAACCTCGCGCTCTACAAGCAATTGCCCTACGACCCGCGCAAGGACTTCGCGCCGGTCGCGCTGACGTCGGAGGTCGGCTTCGCGCTGGTGGTCAACCCGTCGCTGCCGGTCAACAACGTCATGGAGCTGGTCGAATACGCGAAGAAGCGGCCGGGCGAGGTCATCATGGGATCGTCCGGCGTCGGCACCATGACGCATTTGGCCGGCGAACTGCTGATGAGCCGCACCGGCATCAAGATCCGCCACGCGCCCTACCGCGGCAGCCCTCCGGCGCTCAACGACGTGATCGCGGGCCACATCCATATGTTTTTCGCCGATCCGGTGACCGCCGCGGCCCAGACCAAGGCCGGCAAGGTCAAGGCGCTGGCGGTGTCGTCGAAGACGCGGCTCGGCGTGTTCCCCGACGTGCCGCCGATCGCGGAAGCGGGCATTCCCGGCTACGAGGCCACCAACTGGCACATGGCGATTGCGCCGGCCGGCACGCCGCCCGCGGTCATCGAAAAGCTCGCGGCCGAATTCCGCGCGGTGAGCGCCATGCCGGATGTGAAGGAGAAAATCGCGACGATCGGGCTGACGCCGCTGCAAAGCCCGCCGCCCGCGGAATTGCGCAAGTTCCTCGCCAGCGAGATCGACACCTGGGTGAAGTTCATCCAGCAGATCGGGATCGCCGGGACGCTGTGACGTCGGGCCGCTGCGCCGGTTTCGGCTAGCTGACGATATTCCCGTGCGGGCTTGCGAGCGCCGCGATCTCCTTCATTTCGGCCGGCGTCAGTTCGAAGTCGAAGATCGCGAAGTTTTCCTTCAGCCGCTCCAGGCGGCTGGTTTTCGGAATGACGATCAGATTTTGCTGCACCAGGTAGCGCAGGCAGACCTGGGCCGCGGTCTTGCCGTGCGCCTTGGCGACGCGCCCGATCGCGGCGTCGCCCTTGATGCGTCCGCGCGCGATCGGGCTATAGGCGGTCACCGTCAGGCCGCGCTTGTGGCTCGCGGCGATGGTCTTGCGCTGGTCGAAATAGGGGTGGCACTCGATCTGGTTGTTGACCAGCGGCTCGGTCGCGTACGCCACCGCCTCCTCGATCAGGTCCGGCGTGAAATTGGAGACGCCGATGTGCCGCGCCACGCCTTCGCGCTTCATCTTGCACAGCGCGCCGACGGTTTCCTTCAGCGGGATGCTGGAGTTGGGCCAATGGATCAGCAGCAGGTCGACGTTGGGAAGCTTCAGCTTGGCGATACTGTCGCGCGCCGAGCGTTCGAAGTCGCGCGCTCTGAGATTGCTCGACCAGACCTTGGTGGTGACGAAGACCTCATCGCGCGGCACGCCGGATGCGCGCAGCCCATCGCCCACCTCCTCCTCGTTGCCGTACATCGCGGCGGTATCGATATGGCGATAGCCAAGCCGCAGCGCCTCCTCGACCGCGCGCGCGCAGGCCTTGCCGCGCAGGTCCCAGGTGCCGAGCCCGATCAGAGGAATGCGCGCACCGTTGGATTCGACGAAATGCTGCATGCCAAGTCTCCCGCCCAAACCATCGCAGGAGACGAATGCGAATCGCAAGCAGGCGATGGGGCCCGCCGGATGCAGCCTTTCTGGCGGCCGCAGGCTCGCTTTAAGCCGATTTCCGTCCGAGGATGTCGAATGCCACCTGCGGCGCCTGATCGAGCAACTTGAGCAGCGCCCGCGCCGGACCGCGCGGGCTGCGTTTGCCCTGCTCCCAGTTGCGCACGGTTTCGATCGGCACGCCGATGCGGGCTGCGAATTCGGCCTGGGTCAGCCGCACCTGCGAACGCACGCGGCGGGCGAATTCGGCGTCGGGCCGCCCCGAACGCCCCTCCGCAGGCTGCGCAGCGGCGACAGCCGGCGGCATGGTCCGCTCGCTCCCGTCGCTGAGAATTTCAACCAGCCGACCGTCCGCCTTCAGCCGCACCCGCATCATCGGAGCCTCCTGAACGTCTGGAGACCCACCGCTGGACTGATTTGGTTAACAAATGGTTAACGAACAGTCCGATGAGCCACCGCCAATGGCGGAGCAAGGCAACAGATCATGGGCCATTGGCTGATGCGCCAATGAACGAATCGTTCGATGGCCGATCGGCAATGACCGAGTGGCGGCGCCGCTCAGGCGGTTTTGTCGAAGATTTCCCGCCCGATCAGCATGCGGCGGATTTCGCTGGTCCCCGCCCCGATCTCGTAGAGCTTGGCATCGCGAAGCAGCCGCCCGGTCGGGTAGTCGTTGATGTAGCCGTTGCCGCCCAGACACTGGATCGCATCGAGCGCAACCTGCGTCGCCCGCTCCGCGGCATAGAGGATCGCACCGGCGGCGTCCTCGCGCGTGGTCCGCCCCTCGTCGCAAGCGCGCGCCACCGCATAGACGTAGGCCTTGGCGGCGTTCATGGTCACGTACATGTCCGCGAGCTTGCCCTGCATGAGCTGAAATGCGCCGATCGGTTTCCCGAACTGCTTGCGCTCGTGCACGTAGGGCACCACCGCGTCGAGCGCCGCCTGCATGATGCCAAGCGGCCCCGCAGCCAGCACAACCCGCTCGTAGTCGAGGCCGGACATCAGCACATTGACGCCGCCGCCGACCTTGCCGAGCACGTTCTCCTCGGGCACCTCGCAGTCCTCGAATACCAGCTCGCAGGTGTCGGAGCCGCGCATGCCGAGCTTGTCGAGCTTCTGTGCCGTGGAAAATCCCTTCATCCCCTTCTCGATCAGGAAGGCGGTGATGCCGCGCGGTCCCGCGGCCGGGTCGGTCTTGGCATAGACCACCAGCGTTTCGGCCACCGGACCGTTGGTGATCCACATTTTGGTGCCGTTGAGGACGTAGCGGTCGCCGCGCTTGTCGGCGCGCGTCGTCATCGACACGACGTCCGAGCCGGCGCCGGGCTCCGACATGGCGAGCGCCCCGACGTGCTCGCCGGTAATCAGCTTCGGCAGGTACTTGCGCCGTTGCCCGTCGCTGCCGTTGCGCCGGATCTGGTTGACGCAGAGATTGGAATGCGCGCCGTAGGACAGGCCGACCGAGGCCGAGCCGCGCGAAACCTCCTCCATCGCCACGCAATGGGCGAGATAGCCCATGCCCGAACCGCCCCATTCCTCCTCGACCGTGATGCCGTGCAGGCCGAGCGCGCCCATTTGAGGCCATAAATCGCGCGGGAACGTATTGGTGCGGTCGATCTCGTCGGCGCGCGGCGCGATCTTGTCGCGCGAAAAGCCCCGCGCGGTCTCGCGCAGCATGTCGATGTCTTCGCCGAGCCCGAAATCGAAGCCCTGCCAGGCGTTGGGGATCATGCGCGGACCTTGTCCATCGAAGCCGGCATTATGGCCGCCGCCGACAGCAATCGCCAGACACAGCAATCGCCAGGCTTGTCGGCCATCAGCCGGCGGCGCGCTGCGGCGGCCGATCCGCCTCGACGGTCCGGCCTTGCCCGAGCAGGCGATCGAGCGCCTCACGCGGACCGGGCTTTGCGAACAGGAAGCCTTGCATCTCCTCGCAGCCGGCCAGCCGCAGCCGCACGCGCTGCTCCTCGGTCTCGACGCCCTCCGCGAGCAGCGTGAGATCGAGCGCGCGGCCCAGCGCCACAATCGCCTGGATCACCGCCGGACTGTGGCCGGGGCTGCCGAGCGGCGCGACAAATCCGCGGTCGATCTTGAGCTTGTCGAAGTGGAATTTCTGCAGATAGGTCATGCTGGAATAGCCGGTGCCGAAATCGTCGAGCGCCAGGCGCACGCCGAGCGCGCGGAGCGCGTCGAGCCGCTCCTTGGCCTGGTCCGGATCGTCGATCAGCACGCCCTCGGTGACTTCGAGCAGCAGGCGTTCCGGCGCGGTGCCGGTCTCGGCAAGCATGCCCGCCACAAGACCCGCGAGGTTCGGGTCCCGAACCTGCATGGGCGAAAGATTGACTGAGATGTAGAGATCGGGCCATCGCCTCGCGTCGGTCAACGCGCGGCGCAGGACGAACGCGCCCAGTTCGCCGATCAGGCCGCCGCGCTCGGCGGCCGCAACGAACGCCGCCGGCGAAATCTGGCCGTGCGTTGGATGCCGCCATCGCAGCAGCGCTTCGGCCCCGACGATTTGCGCTCCGCCGCCCCTGACGATGGGCTGGTAGTGGACGTCGAGGTCGCCATTGACCAGCGCGCGCTTCAATTCGCGCTCAAGGAACCGCCGTTCCTCGAACTCCCGGTCCATGGCGGCGTCGAACCGGAGCACGCCGTTGCGGCGCTTCCGCTTGGCAGCGCCGAGCGCGAGGTTGGTCCGCCTCGTCATGTCGTCGCGGCTCGCGCCGTCGCCGGGCGCTTGCGCAAAGCCGGCCGTTGCGCCGACCTGGACGGCCTGCCCGTTGACCCAATAGGGCTTGGCAAGCGCCTCGACCAGATTTTCGATCGCCGGCGCCGGCTGGGCGGCGTCAGTCTGGCGCAGCAAGACGGCGAACTCGTTGCCGTCGAAGCGGCCGCAGACCGCCCCGGCCGGGAGGTTTTCCTTCAGCCGCGCCGCGAAGGCGGACAGCAGGTCGTCGCCGGCGCGATGGCCGTGCGCGTCGTTGACATCCTTCATGCCGTCGACGTCGATCAGCGCAAGCGTCACGGTCTCGCCGGCCTTGCGGGCGCCGAGCGCGGCGTCGATCGATTCCAGCATCTTGCGGTGATTGGGCAGGCCGGTCAGCACGTCCTCGTGGGCGAGCGTCCAGGCCTTGCGCTCGCTGACGGCAAGGTCGCGCAGCACGCGCCGGACCTGCCAGATCGCAAAACCCGCGAACGCGATCAGCAGCACCGTCGCCGCCGTCATCAACGGCTTGAGCGGTCCGAGCGCGTTGGTGAGCGAACGGTCCGGCTCCCAGCTGAACCAGCCGACAATGCGGCCTTGCGCGTTCAGCACCGGTTGCAGTTCGCGTCCGGCGGCGGCCGGTCCCGTCTCGAAGCGCAGGTCCTTGAGACCCGCGATGCGCGCGATGTCGCGGACACGTTGTTCCGGCAGCGCCGAAAAATCGATCCCGGCCGTGCGGATGGCCTCGATCGCGCCATGTAACGCCGCACGGCGCTCGACCTGTCGCCCCTCATCGGCCTGCTGCAACAGCACCGAGGCGGCGAATACGCAGAACAACGTCGTGCAAAGGACGAACAGGCCGAACGAGCCGACCAGGCCCGGCGTCATCGCCCGGCGATCCGGGACGAGCCGCGAAAGCACTCCGATACGCATGAACGACGGCCCGCCCGGTCCCACTCACCACATCCCACGCCACCCTATGACCGGACGGTTAACGCCCCGTCAGCGGCGGGCCGATCAGGCCAGTCCGAACCAGAGCGTGGCGATGCCGAGGAAGGCGAAAAATCCGATCACGTCCGTGACCGTGGTCACGAACGGCCCCGACGCGATGGCGGGGTCGACGCCTACCCGGGTGAGCGCGAGCGGGATGACGATGCCGCCGAACGCCGCGGCCACGAGCACGCAGACGATGGCGAGCCCGATCACCAGTCCCAGATCGACGGTCTGGAACCACGCCGAAGCGACGATCCCAAGCACAACTGCGATGCCGAGCCCGTTCAGCGCGCCCACCATCAATTCGCGCCGCACCACGCGCGCGGCGTTGGTATCGCTGAGATCGCGCGTGGCGAGCGCGCGCACCGCGACCGTCATGGTCTGCGTGCCGGCGTTGCCGCCCATGCTGGCGACGATCGGCATCAGCACCGCGAGCGCCACCATCTTCTCGATCGAGGTCGAGAACTGGCGGATCACCCAGGCGGCGATCAGTGCCGTGAAAAGGTTGGCCATCAGCCAGGGGAATCGACTCTTCACGATGGTCCAGACCGTGTCGGACAGCTCTTCGTCCCGATTGACGCCGCCGAGCGCCTTGATGTCCTCCTCGGCCTCCTCCTCGATGACGTCCACGATATCGTCGAACGTCAGCACGCCGACCAGCCGCTCGCCCTCGTCCACCACCGGCGCCGCGACCAGGTTGTAGCGCTCGAACATCCGCGCCACCTCTTCCTGGTCTTCGGTCGCCAGCACGCGGCGGCGGTCCTCGTCCATCAGCTCGGTGACCGGCACCGGCCGCTTGGTCCGCAGCAGCCGGTCGAGCTGCACCGCGCCGAGCAGGCGATAAGTCGGATCGACCACGTAGAGCTCGAAGAACCGGTCGGGCAGGTCCTCGGTCTCGCGCATGTAGTCGATGGCGTGGCCGACGGTCCACGACGGCGGGACTGCGATGAACTCGGTCTGCATGCGCCGCCCGGCGCTGCCTTCGGGGTAGCGCAGGATGCGCTGCAGCTCGCCGCGTTCGCGCGGCGGCAACTGCTCCAGGATTTCGGCCTGCTCGTCGGCCGGCAGGTCTTCCAGGATGTAGGCCGCGTCGTCGGAATCGATCTCGCGGACGCCCTGCGCCAGCGTCTCGGACGGCAGCTCCTCAAGGATTTCCTCGCGGACCGTGTCCTCGACCTCGGTCAGCGCGGTGAAGTCGAACGAACGGCCGAGCAGTTCGATGAAGCGCGGCCGAAGCTCCGGATCGAGCGCTTCGAGCAGATCGCCGGTGTCGGCCTCGTGCAGGTCGCCGGCGAGTACCCGCAACCCTTCGGCGTCCCCGCGCTCGATGGCGCGGCGGGCCTGCTCCAGAAACTCTGGCCGGATCGCGCCGTCCTCGTCGCGCATCGCGCCGGCGGCTACCAGAACGGCCGTGTCTCTCGGATCGGGCATGCCGGCCTCGCGGTTTGCGCGCGCGGTGACGTTTGCGAATACGCGGGCTTCTACGACGCGTCTCGGAACCTGGCAATCGCGGCGGCATTAATGGTTCCAGGCTTTGCCGCTTGCGACCGGCGCGCACGTAACGCAAGGATGCACCGCTCTCGGAACCCATCCGGCATGACACGGCGGATATCGACGATCACCGGCTGCCTTCTGGCGGCGCTGGCGCTGCCCCTGTGGACGTATGCCGCCGCGGCCGGCTGCCACGCCGGCGCGCTCGGCACCGCGCGCGTGCTCGCGGTCGACCCGGCGGCAACGCCCGCGGTCGGCCGCAAGCACTTTCCGGCCACGCTGCCGCTGGCGCCCAGGGAGGTGGTTCTGACCTTCGACGACGGGCCGTGGCCCGGACCGACCGAGCGCGTTCTCGCGGCGCTGCGGGACGAATGCGTGCGCGCGAGCTTCTTCATGCTCGGCCGCAACGCCACGGCCCATGCCGGGCTGGCGAGGCGCGTGCTGGCCGAAGGCCACACCGTCGGCCATCACAGCCATTCGCATCCCCTGCTCAACCGGATGCCGGTCGAGCGCGCGATCGCCGAGGTCGAGCGCGGCTTCGCCAGCGTGGAAACCGCCCTCTATGGCGCGGCGGGCGCCGAACCGCGCACGCCGTTCTTCCGCTTCCCGGGCTTCGCATCGAGTCCGGTCCTGCTCGACATCCTGGCGCGGCGGCGCATTGCCGTGTTCGGGGCCGATCTGTGGGCCAGCGACTGGAATCCGATGCCGCCTGCGCGGCAGCTCGAACAGGTGCTCGGGCGGCTCGACGCCGCGGGCTCCGGCATCGTGCTGTTCCACGACACGCAGCCGCAGACCGCGGCGATGCTGCCCGCGTTGCTGCGCGAACTGAAAACGCGCGGCTATCGCGTGGTCCATGCGGTACCGGCGGCGGCGGCCGGCGCCGTTAAGCATGTGCGCCAACGTTAACGGCCGATAATTGCCCGCGCGCAGCCGTCACCGGGCGCTCTGCGGCTTAAGGTGGCGGCCGGGAACGGGACCGTCATGCGCCGCCGAAATCTCAACGCCGTCCGCTCGATGCCGCGCGCGTTCGCAGCGCTCGCGATCGCCGTCGCGGCGTTCGCGCCGGACGTTGCATCGGCCGCGCCCTGCCCCGGCCGGGCGAACGCCCTCGGCACCGCCCGCACGATGACGGTCGATCCGCGCGAATATCCGCGCATCGGCACCATGCAATACACCAACACGCTGCCGCTCGAGGACAAGGAGGTGATCCTCACCTTCGACGACGGTCCGATGCCGCCCTACACCAACCGCGTTCTGGACATCCTCGCCGAGCATTGCGTGAAGGCCACATTCTTCATCATCGGCCGCATGGCGCGCGGTTATCCGGACCTGCTGAAGCGGATTCTCGCGGACGGCCACACCGTCGGTACGCACAGCCAGAACCATGTCCTGGCCTTCGACCGCATGCCGCTGCACGCAGTGCAACGCGAGGTCGAGGACGGGATCGCGTCGGTGGCGCAGGCGCTGGGCAAACGCGAGGCGGTCGCGCCGTTCTTCCGGATCCCGGGCCTGCTGCGCGCGCCCCAGGTCGAAGGCTATCTGCAACACCGCACGCTCACGACCTGGAGCGCGGACATCGCAGGCGACGACTGGAAGCACATCACCGCCAGCGAGGTCGTTCGCCGCGTCATGGAGCGGCTCGCGGAAAAAGGCAAAGGCATCGTGCTGCTGCACGACATCCAGCCCGCGACCGCGCTGGCGCTGCCCGAGCTGCTGCGCGATCTGAAGGCGCAGGGCTACCGGATCGTGCACGCCGTGCCGGGAAGGATGCGCGGACCGGCGCACGCCGCGGCGACCGCCAACGAGCCGGCAACGGCGGCCGTCACGGCCACACCCGCCGCCGAAGCGTTGCAGGCGATGGCGCGTACCACGCCTGAAACGGCCGCGGTCCCCGCGCCGCGTCCCGCACGCAGGATCTACGGCCCCGACCACGCCGTGGACACGGTCGCCTCGGCGGAACCGCCCCCGTCTGCATCGACTTCGCGCCGGCGTGAACCGGCGCAGCAAGCCGCGGAGGCGCAAGCGCCCCGCCGGCCGGCTTCGGAGCCCGCGGAAGCGCGCGCGTCGGCCGCCATGCCGGTCCCGAGCGAGCCGCGTTCGCCGCAACGCACGGCAGCAAACGAGGCCCCATCCGATCTGCGGCCCGCCTCGCGCGCTGCAATCGAGCGCGTGTCCCGGCCGCTCGCCTCCACCATGAAGCCGCCGCGCAGCGCCGCGACCCCCGGCAAGATCACCGTGCTGCGGATGGAAGCGCCGCCGAATGTCGTGAGCGTGCCGGTGCCGGGCGCCGGCGGCGTCGGCGTCTCGGCGCTGGTGCGCACCAGCCAGCGGCCCGACGGCCGGTTCCAGCAAGAGCCGTAACGCCGGACGCCGGGCCTAGATCAGGATGACGGTCTTTTGAATCGTCATCCTGCTTTGGCTTCTTGTTTGAGCATGACCTTGTCCGAAAACCGGTTCCCACTTTTCGGGATCATGCTCTAAGCCAGCGCTACCTTCAGCGGATTGTACGAATAAAGCCAGCGGTTGCGATCCTGGCCCTCGTCGCGCTTGGCGAAGCGTGCGCGGATTTCCTGCTGCGACGGCAGATGAAACAATTCGCGGTTGGCGCTCGACTGCAGCACGATGCGCGCCGTGCGGTCGATGCGGTTGCGCTGGTAGAGCTGGAGCGCGGCGGGGATCGTGTCCTCCATCGCAAGCGCTCGCGCCAGCACCGCCCCGTCCTCGATCGACATCACCGCACCCTGCGCGAGATACGGCAGCGTCGGATGCGCCGCGTCGCCGAGCAGCGTGACGCGCGCGGTACTCCAGTTCCGGATCGGCGGACGGTTGAACAGCGACCAGCGATAGCACTGGTCGCGGTCGGCAGCCTCGACGATGGTCCGGATCGCCGAATGCCAGCCCGCGAACTGCGCGTTGAAGCGTTCCCACGGCAGCTTGAGCGTCCAGGACTCCTCGGACACCTCGTCGGTCTCGATGCAGCCGACGAAATTGAGCAGCGTGCCGTCGCGCAGGTAGTAGCAGACCACGTGCCCCATCGGCCCCATGAACACCGACATGACCCGTTCGAGCAGATTGGGCGGCAGCCGGTCGGCCGGCACGACCAGACGCCAAGCGGCGTCGCCGGTGTAGGTCGCGGGCGTGACGCCGAGCATCTGCCCCCGCACCACCGACTTCACGCCGTCGCCGCCGATCAGGATATCGCCGCGCACGGACGCCCCGTTGTCGAAGTGCAACTCGACGCTGTCCGCGTGTTCGGTGTAGCCGACGGCGCGGTGATTGAGCCGGACCACGCCGGCATCGGCCTCGCGCGCGCGCGCCGCAAGAATGTCGTGCAGGTCGGCGCGGTGAAGCTGGGTGTACGGCGCGCCGTGCATGCGCTCGTGCTCTTCGGAGAGCGAGAAACGCTGGATCTCTTCGCCGGTGTCGTGCAGCCGGAACACATAGGCACCCGGCCGGACGCCGACGCGGGCGATCGCGGCCTCCAGGCCGAGGTCGCGCAGCACGTGCATCGCATTGGCGCTGATCTGGATGCCCGCGCCAATTTCTCCGAGCTGAGGCGCCTGCTCGTAGATTTCCACTGTGTGGCCGGCCTTCATCAGGCATGAGGCCGCCGACAGACCGCCGATGCCGGCTCCGGCGATCAGAATCCTGTAACGTTTCATACGCGCTTCCCATAACGGCGCCCCCGAGGGGTCGCCCAATTTCGGGCCGCGCCTTACCACGGCGCGCGCACGTCTCCAAAGCAAAAGACCGCGCCCCGGCCGATGGGTTAGCCGGGGCGCGGGTTGGCCGCTGTCAGGGTACGCTACTGCGGCCGTGAACTGCGGAAGTATGCCTCCGTCGGCGGCGGCCCCCAGCCGCCGCGCCGCGTATCCTTCTGCCAGACCTTCGGCCGCTGCGGCGTGTCATGGTGCCAGGGCCGCGGCTCGAAGTAGCCCAGCGCCTCGTCCTTCATCTGATCGAGCTCGGTATAGAACTCGACGACATGCCCTTCCGGGTTGTGATGGTAAGTGGAGATGTTATGCCCCGGACCGCTGTGGCGCAGCGGGCCCCAGATGATCGGGATCGACTTCTGGCCGAACAGCTCGCAGGCGTTCTGGATGTGGGCGAAGTCCTTCACCTCGAAGGCGATGTGATGCATCTGCGTCTTCTTGCCGGTCAGGAAGTTGACCGTGTGATGATCGGGCCCGCAGCGCAGGAACGAGAAGAAGTCCTCGACCCAGTCCGACACGCGGAAACCCAGCACCTTGACGTAGAAGTCGGTGACCTTCTTCGCGTCGTCGACGATGAAAGCGACATGACCGAGCTTGTACGGCCCGACACCGATCGTCTGATGGTGCTTGCCGAGGTAGCCCCACTCCGAAAACAGCTCGATGGTGGTGCCCTTGGGGTCCTTGAACTTCAGCACCTTGCCGAGGCCCGGGATGGAGTCGTTGCTCAGCTCGTGCGCGATGCCGTCGGCCTGAAGCTGCCGCGCCATCGCGCCGAAGTCACTGTCCGGCGCCACTTCGAACGACAGTCCGGTGCATTGCGCGTTCGAGCCCTCGTCGATCCGGACCACCAGTTGGCCGAGCTTGGTGGCGAGGAATGCGCGGCCGGGCTCGCGCTCGGCCAGCACCAGGCCGTTGACCTGCGTGTAGTAGTCGACGGCCGCATCGAGATCGGGAGTCTCGAAGGTGGCGTGGCCGATACGGCGGGCCTGGATCATGGCGTGTCCTCCTGCGCGATGCCGGGAGCGAATTGCCGGGTTCCGCGAAAAGAGCCGCTGAATCGGCAATTGGTTACGGGCGCAACTAAGCTCGGGCGCATGGAGGCCGGCGTCTTTGATCTGGATCAAGACCAGCAATCGGCTGTTGATATCGGGAGCGGCCGGTCCGGCGGCTTTCCTCCGCCCGGCGGCGGATCCGGGACGCACCAGCGCATCCCGTGCCGGATCGATATCCGGCGATAATTCAAGGAACCCGTTCGATTAAGGTCCTTGGTGCGGTCGAGAGGACTCGAACCTCCACGGGTTGCCCCGCCAGCACCTCAAGCTGGTGCGTCTACCAATTCCGCCACGACCGCAGTTGGAGCGGATGCCGGCCGAACGGCCGGACATCGAGGTGGGCGCGATGTAACAAATCGATCCGGCAGCGACAAGAGCGGCGCGGACGATTGGCGGGGCCTGCAGACAGCCGGTGCAGGATCAGCGCGCTTCGGGCGAGCGCGGCAGGACTTCCTTGACCTCGACCGCGATGCGGTTGCCCTGAACCACCACCGTACCCTTGGCCACGGGAAAGTTGTTGGCGAGGATGTTGACCTCGTCGTCCTCGGTGGCGTTCAGCTCGATGATGGCGCCGCGGCCGAGCCGCAGGACCTGATGAACCGGCATGTCGGTGGTGCCGAGCACAACGGCAATGTCGAGCGAAACCTTGTCGAGGGTGGGCATGCGAATCCTTGGCGGGAGAAACCGGACCGGCAGTCAGGTCAACATGGTATGGTGAATGGGTGGTTAACGTCCGCGATACCCTCACGACCGGCCGTATTTCCGGGCTGAAAGCCCCGTCCGGCGCGGCGGTCGAATGGCGCGTCGGCGACGCCCCGGTGCCCTACGAGACGGCGCTCTCCGCGATGGACGAGCGCGCCGCCGCCATCGCCGCACGCGAGGCGCCGGAACTGGTCTGGCTGATCGAGCATCCGCCGCTCTACACCGCCGGCACCTCCGCCAGGCCTTCGGACCTGATCGAGGCGCGCTTTCCAGTTTACACCAGCGGCCGAGGCGGCCAGTTCACCTATCACGGGCCGGGCCAGCGCGTGGTCTATCTGATGCTCGACCTCAACCGCCGCGGCCCGGACGTTCGCGCCTATGTGGCGGCGCTGGAGGAGTGGATCATCCGCACGCTTGCGCGGTTCAACGTGCGGGGCGAGCGGCGCTCCGACCGCATCGGCGTCTGGGTGCGGCGGCCCGACAAGGGCGACGGATACGAGGACAAGATCGCGGCGATCGGCATCCGGGTGCGCAAGTGGATCACGCTGCATGGCATCGCGATCAACGTGGAACCCGATCTCACCCATTTCTCCGGCGTCATTCCCTGCGGCGTCGCAGATCGCCGCTACGGCGTCACGAGCCTCGCCGATCTCGGCCTGCCGGTGACCATGGCCGAAGTGGACATGGCGCTGCGGGCGGAGTTCGAGCCGCTGTTCGGGCCGGCAGCGATCACGCCGTCGCAAGCACCGCAAAGCGCCCGCGCCCAGGCGTGAGCGCGCGGTCGGCCGCGCCCGCCTCGCGCACCTCGACCGCATCGACCCGCGCGCCCCACGGCCCGGTCCGGCATGACGCGATTGCGGCCTCGACTACCGCTGCATCGCCCTCGAACACCGCTTCGACCGTGCCGTCGCGGCGGTTGCGGACCCAGCCGACAAGACCGCGCGCGTTCGCCTCGTCCGCGACAAAGGCGCGATAGCCGACCCCCTGCACGCGCCCGCGCGCGATTATGTGCCGGGCCACGGTCACGCCAAATCTCCAAGCTTGCGCACGTCGGTCCCGCTCGCCGTTGCGGCGTTCCAGCCCGCAAGCGATTGCACATGCGCCTCGGGAAGGCCCCATTCGCGCGCCGCTGCGATCACGAGTTCCATGTAGCCCGGCTTCGGCCTGCCCTCGCCGCTCGGCCTCGCGCAATAGACCAGCGCGTTCAGCCGCCGGCGCGCGTGCGTAACCGGCAGCATCGCCACGCGGTAAAGCCCGCCATCGACGTTCTCCCAGGAGTCGAGCGTCACGCGGTCGCGCGGCGTAATCCGCCACAGCACGCCATGGACCGTCTGACCCATCGCAGGAACAACCGACGCGTAACCGTCTCCCGTGATGAGGAAGCGATAGCCAGCGAGTTGTGCGGCGCCAAGCGGTGAAGCCCCTGGCGCATGGCGGCGCATCACTGCGCGGCTCATGTTGGCGCCATAGGCAAAGTGCAGCGTCATGGCGCCGCCGGCACGCTCGGCCGCGTCGCCGTCCACAGCGTGAAGCAGACGGCGATGACGACCGGCAAGAGAAGCAGCGCGACAAAGCCGAGCAGCCAATAGCCGAGGCCGCCGAGCGACGGATCGCCGGTGAGCAGCGCGATCAGGTAGAGGAACACGAACAGCTTCAGGATTCCGGCATCCTCGCGCGCGCTGCCTTGCTCGAAGCCGGACGTGATGATCAGCCACACCACGATGACGAGCAGCGCGATTTCCAGCGCATAGACAAGTGCGACCCCGGCTGCCGTCCCGGCGGGCCTACCGGCGTCGTGCAGCCGCCGGACATGCAGCGTGTACCAGAGCCAGGTCAGCGCCGCCTGCGCCGCGACGAAGGCCCAGACCCCAGCGCGCGACGTCACCGGCGGCGACAGCAGCGCCTGCGAGCCGAATCCGAGCAGGTAGACGAGAGCGATGCTTATCGCGAACGGTCCGCGTCCGATGCGGCCCGACGGCGAGACCTGGGACAGGGGACTCATGCCTCGGATGGTGGCACGACGATCAGGCAAATTCCATGATGACGGCGTCGACCGCGAGGCTGTCGCCCGGCTTGACCTTGATCGCCTTCACCGTGACGTCGCGCTCGGCGCGCAGCACGTTTTCCATCTTCATCGCCTCGACGATGGCGAGCGTCTCGCCGGCCTTGACCTCCTGCCCTTCCGAGACCGCGATGGCGCGCACCAGCCCCGGCATCGGGCAGAGCAGGAAGCGGCCGGTGTCGGGCGCCTTGCGCGGCGGCATCAGGCGCGCGGCCGCGGCCTCGCGCCCGGTGTAGACATACGCCGCCGTCTCGACCCCGCGATGCGCGAGCAGGAAACCGTTGGCGAGCGGCCTGACCTGGACCGCGACGGTTTCGCCGCCGACTGTGCCGTGCCAAACCGGATCGCCGGACTTCCATGACGACACCAGCACGCGCGCGGGGCCCACGTCGCCTCCCGCCCCGACGAAATGCACGGCAATGCCCGAAGCCTCGCGCCCGATATCGAGCGTCAGCCACAGGTCGCCGAGCCGCACCGCACGCCGCCGCTCGCGCGACACGTCCCGACCCGTCATCTGGCCGGAGATGCGGCGCTTGCGTTCGCCGAGCACATGGTCGATGGCGGCGGCGACCGCGGCGACGGTTTCCGCCGTCTTGCCGGCGGGCGGGACCGGATGGAAGCCGTCCGGATATTCCTCGGCGATGAAGCCAGTCGATAGCCTGCCCTCCCGCCAGCGCGGATGCTGCATCAGCGCCGAGAGAAACGGGATGTTGTGCCGGATGCCATCGATGACGAAGGCGTCGAGCGCGTTAGCCTGCGCGGCGACGGCGTCGGCACGCGCCGGCCCGTGCGTCACGAGCTTGGCGATCATCGGGTCGTAGTAGATCGAAATCTCGCCGCCTTCGGTCACGCCGGTGTCGTTGCGCAGCGTGATGCCATCGATGACGGTTTCGGCGGGCGGACGGTAGCGCGTGAGCCGTCCGGTCGACGGCAGGAAATTGCGATACGGGTCCTCGGCATAGACCCGGCTCTCCACCGCCCAGCCGGTGAGCTTCACGTCGCTCTGCTTCAGCGCCAGCCGTTCGCCGGCCGCGACGCGGATCATCTGCTCGACCAGATCGATGCCCGTCACAAGTTCGGTGACCGGGTGCTCGACCTGCAGCCGCGTGTTCATCTCCAGGAAGTAGAAGCTGCGGTCCTGTCCCGCGACGAACTCCACGGTGCCCGCGCTGTCGTAGCCCACGGCCTTCGCGAGCGCGACCGCCTGCGCGCCCATCTTCGCGCGCGTCGCCTCGTCGAGCAGCGGCGACGGCGCCTCCTCGATCACCTTCTGATTGCGGCGCTGGATCGAGCATTCGCGCTCGCCGAGATGGATGACATTGCCGTGCTTGTCGCCCAGCACCTGGATTTCGACGTGACGCGGATTGACGATGAACTTTTCGACGAACACGCGGTCGTCGCCGAACGAGGACTTGGCCTCCGAGCGCGCGCGGTCGAATCCCTCCGCGACCTCCGCCGCCGAATAAGCGATGCGCATGCCCTTGCCGCCGCCGCCCGCGGAGGCCTTGATCATCACCGGGTAGCCGATTTCGGTTGCAATCTTCGCCGCCTCGTCGTGGTTCTCGATCACGCCGAGATAGCCCGGAACGGTCGTCACGCCCGCGGCGGCCGCCGCACGCTTGGACTCGATCTTGTCGCCCATGGCGGCGATGGCCTTGGAGTTCGGGCCGATGAACGCGATCCCCGCCGCCGCCAACGCTTTCGGAAACGCCTCGCGCTCGGAGAGAAAGCCGTAACCCGGGTGCACCGCGTCCGCGCCGGTGCGCCGGCAGGCGTCGACGATCTTGTCGATGACAAGATAGCTTTCCGCAGCCGCCGGCGGTCCAATGCCAACCGCCTCGTCGGCCATCTCCACGTGCAGCGCGTCGCGGTCGGCGTCGGAATAGACCGCTACGGTCGAGATGCCCATCCGGCGCGCCGTCCGGATAATCCGGCAGGCGATCTCGCCTCGGTTGGCGATCAGAATACGCTTGAACATGCCGCGTGAGCGCCCTTTCGGAACACCGTTGCGGCTCCGACCTGCAATGTCAACGCCAACTCAAGGCGCGGCCGGATCAGCTGAGCGGCAGTGTCTTGTCGCGCAGGAGATCGCGGTAGTCCTGCCGCGTTGCCGTGTGGGCGACCCGGACGAAGTTCGCGGCCACCTCACGCGGCGTCGCGGCCTTCGGCGCCCGCGCCATCAGTTGCCAGAACTGGCGATAGCCGGCAAATCCATGGTCGCGGCGGATGCGGTGCAGGAATCCGGCTGCCAGATGATAGCCGGCGATCCATCCGTGCGGGCCGGGCGCAGGTTTGTTCAGCGCCACGGTGTTTTCCCAATTCAATTTGGGATCGGCCAGATAGCGATCGACGGTGTCGATCAGGCTGATGTAACGGAACCGGTCGAAATCGATCTTGTCGTCCCAAGGTGCGCCAACGATGCCCTTGGACTCCATGGAATAGAACCGATTGACGGTCGCAAAACCGGTGGTGAACACCCCGCCAACGACCGGCGCCGGCATGCCGGCTCCCAGTTGCTCGTTGAAGAACCAGAAGTTCCGGCCAAGCTCATAAAAAACCGCTTGGTTGTAGCGATCCTGCCCAGCTTCGATCAGCAGGCGGTGCATCGAGTCCGGTCCCATCTCGATGCCGGTTTGACCCACCCGGCCTCGCGCGGCGGCGGCGGGATCTTGGGCGTTCTCGGCAATGATCGTGCGCCCCTCGAACAGGTTGTTGGCCGCGGGGGCGCGCCCGAACATGTCGCGATACCAGTCCCACGCCGCGTCGATGGCGTTTACGACCCTGATCGCAATCTCGCTGTCGGTCGCGCGACCGCTGTCGAGCATCAATACGATGTTGCGCCCGGTGTAGGCGTCCACCCGAATGTTCTGGCCGACGAACGTGCGGTAGGACGCCTCCTTGGGCCCCGTCGGATTTGCGATAGCCGGACGAGCCACCGCGATCGATGCGGCGGCAACCACCAGCGACCGACGTGAGAGGGCAAACATCGTGTCTTTGTCCTCGCGTCAATACACCAGCTGCAGGGTCTGATCCTTGAACATCCAGCGATAGTCCTCACCGGTCGCGGTGCGTGCAATCTGCACGAAGCGCGACGCGCATTCTTTCGGGGTCTCGGCTTTGGGCGCATCCAGCATCATCTTCCAGAAGCGCCGATAGCCGGCGCGTCCGTGATCGCGCCGGATGCGATAGTAGAATGCCCCGGCAAGTTCGTTCGCGCCCCAGCCGCGCGGATTGACCGGCGCCTTACCGGCGGCGAGCGTGTTCTGCCAGTTCAGCGATTGATCCGCGAGATAGCGATCGAGCAGATCGATCAGGATCGAATGCCGGTAGTGATCGAAATCGAGGTCGACATCCCACGGCGCGCCGGTGATGCCGGCACCCTCCATGCAATGGAAGCGGTGTACATCGGCGAAACCGAACAGGAATGCGTCGATTATTCCGAGCGGCTTGCCGCTTCCCCAGCAATTCAGCCCCATGCAATAGAATGCCGACTGATTGTACCGGTCGTGCGCAGCCTCGTTGAGCAGAAGCGTGGTCGACGACGGCAGGATTTCGATGCCGCCGGCGCCATAGATGAAACCCTGATCGGCGACCTCCGCAATGGTCAGCTTTCCGGCGTGCTGCTTCTTCAGCGAGACATCCACTTCGAAGAAGGCCAGATACCACTCCCAGCCGCGATCGAACGCCGCGAGGATACGCTCAACCGAGGCGCGATCGACCGGGCGGGCCGGGTCGATCAGCAGCGCGGTCCGGCGGCCGACGAACGGCCGCAATTTGAGGTCTTTGCCGTTGATGGAGCGATAGGCAACCGGTGCCGGTCCGGCCTGTGCCATCGCCGGCCCCACCGCGGCGAAGCTCGCGGCCGCGGTCATGAAGCTGCGTCGGTTCAGGTGCGCCATGTCCGCTCCCGGGCCGGAAGCCACATCATGCCGCACCGGCGGTCACGGGCAAGAGCCCAATGTCACTATCAAGCAGCGATCAACGACACCGCCCAGAACACGAGCCCCCCAGCGGCGATGCAGCCGATTGCCATAGCGGCAATTTCGATTGCGAAACGGCCCCGCCCGATCGCTGCGCCGACGACGATCTTGACGGCGGTGTTGCTGACGGTGGCCGCAAGGATCGCAAGCGCAGCCTCCTGCGGCCCGAGCGGCTGCGGCGCGAGCCGCGCCATCGCGACGGTCACCGAGTCCACGTCCGCAAGCCCGATCGCCAGCGCGCCGGCGATGGCACCCGCGGCGCCGAGGCCTTCTCCGAGCGCGCGGCCGAGCACGATCACAATCCCGAGGAACGCGGCAAAGCCGACCACTGACCAGAATCCGAACGGATTCCGGAACGCCACTTCCTTGCCGCCATCGGACTTGGGCGGCCTCAGGAAAACCGCGAACAGCGCAAAGCCCGCAGCAACCGCCGCAGCGGCAGCGAGCGGCGGCGCGATCAACACCAGCAAGTCGGTGTTGATCGCGGCGACGATGACACCGACGCGTAGGAACATCACGGCGCTCGCCAGCGATACGCCTGCAGCCAATAGATGCGGCGTGCTTTCGCCCGCGGCGGCGCGGCGCGCGCTTGACACCGTGACCGCCGTCGACGACGCGAGCCCGCCGGCCACGCCCGCGAGCAGGACGCCGCGGCGCGCGCCGAAGTATTTCACCGCCGCGTAGCCCGCGAACGACACGGCGGCGAGCAGGATGGCGATCAGCCAGACTTCGCGCAGGTTGACGCCGCCGAACGGGCCGACCGGCTCGTCCGGTATTATCGGCAGCGCGACGAAGGTCATCGCCAGCAGCACGAGGCCAGAGCGCAGCTCCGGCCAGGTGATCCGCTCCACCCAGCCGTGGATCGGCTCGCGCAGCGCAAGAATGATCGCCGCCGCGACCGCCAGCGCCGCCGCCGCCCGCATGTCGCCGAACAGCGCATAAGCGCCGAGCGCGAAGGTCAGCATCGCCGCGACCCAGGTGGTCGCCGAGAACTGCTGGTCGGCGCGGTTCTCCTCCAGGCAGAACACCGCCATCGCCGCGGCAAAGGCGGCAAAGGCGATGCCCACGGCGATGCCGCCGCCGACGCCGCCGAGCGCCTGCCCGATGGCGCCGATCACGGCGCCGAGCAGTCCGGAGATGGCGAACGTGCGAATGCCCGCGGCGCGGCTGCCCGGCGTGTCGCCGCGCGTGCGCCAGCCGCGTTCGAGCCCGATCAGAAGCCCGATGCCCAGCGCGAGCGCCAGACGGGCGATCAGTTCCTGGAATTCCATGACGTGGCGCTCGAAGAGACGTTCATCCTACCTGACCGAAGCCACGCAGGGCCATTCTTCCAATGGCCGTCATATCTTTGAGAAGTCTTAGCCTTAAAGCCACGATTGCGGCGACCTATATTGCGGCCACGCTAGTGTCCCTTTGATTCGGAAGTTCGCTTCGGAGCAAGCTGAGAATTCAGGCGAACTTCCGAACCGCGACACTTGCGGCGCACCAAGGGGTGCGAGCCGGCAGCGTCCCAACTTTCGACCGCCGTTCCGCCGCCGGCTGCGGCGGCGCAATCGTCAACGGAGAGAACAATGGCACTTCAGCTCAACGACACTGCGCCCGATTTCGAAGCCGAGACCACCGAAGGCAAGATCCGCTTTCACGACTGGATCGGCGACAGCTGGGTGGTGCTGTTCTCGCATCCCAAGGATTTCACGCCGGTCTGCACCACCGAGCTCGGCTACATGGCCAGGATCAAGCCGGAGTTCGACAAGCGCGGCGTCAAGATCGTCGGGCTCTCCGTCGATCCGCTCGATCGGCATTCCGGCTGGGCCGCGGACATCAAGGAGACGCAGGGCTTCGCGCCCAACTTCCCGATGATCGCCGACACCGACTACAACGTGTCGAAACTCTACGGCATGTTGCCCGCGCCGGTCTCGGGCGATCCCACCAAGCGCACCGCCGCCGACAACCAGACCGTCCGCAACGTGTTCGTCATCGGCCCCGACAAGAAGGTGAAGCTGATCCTGGTCTATCCGATGACCACCGGGCGCAATTTCGACGAAGTGCTGCGCGTCATCGACTCGCTGCAGCTCACCGCCAGGCACAAGGTCGCGACGCCGGTGAACTGGCAGCAGGGCCAGGACGTCATCATCGCGGGCTCGGTCACCGACGACGACGCCAAGAAGCAGTATCCGAACGGCTGGAAGTCGCCGAAGCCCTACATCCGCATCGTGCCGCAGCCGCGGGGCTAGCCGCGCCGCCGAAGGAACCGGCGCGGCGACCCCAGCTAGCCGCGCCACGGACCTGTCCCTATATCAAGGGCGCGGCCTGGGCCGCGCCCTTTTCGTTCAGGTGCCGGCATGACCGCGGCGGCTGACCTCGGCTTCATCCATCGTTTCGAACCGGGCCGGGAACCGGCACCGGTCCCGCTGCTTCTCCTCCACGGCACCGGCGGCGACGAGAACGATCTCATTCCCCTCGCCGCCCGGATCGCGCCCACGTCTGCGCTGCTGTCGCCGCGCGGCAAGGTCAGCGAGCATGGCATGGCGCGCTACTTCCGCCGCTTCGCGGACGGGAGCTGGGACCGCGCCGACTTCGAGGCCCGCACGGCTGAAGTCCTGGACTTCCTCAAGCGCGCCCGCGCGGCCTACGCGCTGCCGAAGCCCATGGCGCTCGGCTATTCCAATGGCGCCAATGTCGCCTGGTCGATGCTGCTGAAGGACCCCGGCGCGCTTGCCGGCGCGATCCTGATGCGCGCGATGCTGCCGTTCGACCCGCGCCCCATTCCCGACCTGCGCGGCGTTCCGGTGCTGCTGCTCGCGGGCGCGCACGACGAGCTGATCCCGCCCGAGCGCGCGGGACTGCTTGCGGCGCTGCTCGGCGAGGCCGGCGCGGACGTCACCTACGAAGTGCTGCCGCTCGGCCACGGACTCGGCGAGCAGGACCTGAGGCTCGCCGCGTCCTGGCTCGCGTCGCGCAAACCCGGCTAAGGCGTTACTCGATCTTCATGCCGAGCGTGGTGACCATCTTGCCCCATTTGGCGACCTCGGCCTGATAGAACGCCGCCATCTGCTTGGAATTGCCGGACATCGGCTCCAGGCCGAAGCGCGCGAGGCGCTCGCGGACGTCGGGCTCCTTGAGGATGTCGTTGACCGCGCCATTGAGCCGATCGACCTGGGCGTCCGCGGTCTTCGACGGCACAAACAGGCCGACCCATGAGGCTGCGGTGAAATCGGTGAAGCCGCTCTCGATGTAGGTCGGCACGTTCGGCAGCGCCGCGCTGCGCTTTGCGGCCGCGATGCCCAGCGCCTTCATCTTGCCCTGCTGGATGTGCGGGATCAGCGGCGACACGGTCAGCGCAATGGCCGTGACGTGGTTGCCGAGGATGGCGTTGGTCGCGCCGGCGCCGCCCTGGAACGGTACGTGGGTGAGATCGACCTTGGCCAGTTCCTTGAACAGGTATGTCGCGGAAATATACGAGCCGGTGCCGACGCCCGCGGTGCCATAGGTCAGCTTGTCCTTCTTCGCCTGCGCGACGAACTCCTTGAGGTCTTTGGCAGGATTGTTCGGGTGCACGACGATCGATTCCGGCGCGGAGCCGACGACCGACACCACCCGCAGATCGCCCGGCCCATAGCCGGGATTCTTGTAGAGCGTCGGGCTGATTGCCGAAGCGGTGGTCGTGATCAGCACGGTCTGCCCGTCGGCAGCGCCCTGCGCGACCGCGCGCGCGGCGAGGTTTCCGGCCGCTCCGCCGCGGTTCTCGACCACCACCGTCTGCTTGAGCTTGCCTTCGAGCTTGTCCGCGACCAGCCGCGCCACGTTGTCGGCAAAGCCGCCGGCCGGGAACGCAACGACGATCCGCAGCGGCTGCGACGATGCCTGCTGAGCCGCGGCCGGACTGCCGGCGAACGCGGCGCAGAGCGAGGCGGCAAGCGGCAGCGCAAGGCGTGGCAATGCAGACATCGGATTCCTCCCGGTTGCGGCAGCGCGTGGAGTGTTGGCCGCCGCTTGTTCGATGGCCACATGGCGTGGCGATCCGGTATGAAGGCTGCCCACTGACGATCAGATTGTCAACAATCCGGTCAGCGATCATGTTGACGCAGCACAACGCCGGCGCGATGATGCCGGCGTCGTTGCGCAGGTTTATTCTGGATCGCCACCGTTCGATCGGGCCGGCTCAGGCCAATGTTGGACACAAGCACACACGTAACCGATTGCAGTTCGGACCTCGCCGCCAAATTGCGCGACGCGATCATCAGCGGCCGTTTCATGCCCAACGAACGCCTGATCGAGGCCGACCTCGCCAACGCCTACAAGGTCAACCGCGCCAACGTGCGGATCGCGCTTGCAATGCTCGACCAGGAGGGCTTGGTCGTGCGCGAGCGCAATCGTGGCGCGCGGGTGCGGCTCGTGACCGACGAGGAGGCGCTGGAGATCGCCGAGGCGCGGCGGGTCATCGAGGCGATGGTGGCGCGGCAGGCCGCCGAGCGCGCAAACGACAGGCAGAAGGCCGCGCTGCGCGCCCTGATGGCGCGGATGCGCGCCGCGTACGAAAAGCAGGACTTCAATTCGTACTCCCAGCGCAATGTGGAAATGCACCGCGCGATCCAGGACATCGCGGCCAACGCGACCGCGAACCGTCTGCTGCAAACGCTGAAATCCCAGGTCGTGCGGCTGCAGTACCGCGCCATCCTGCAATCCGGACGGCCGGCAAAGTCGCTCGCCGAGCACGGCGAGATTGTCGATGCGATCTGCGCCAACGATGCACCCGCGGCGGAGTCCGCCATGCGCCGGCATCTCTGCGCGGTCAAGAACGCCTTGCGGCAGGCGATGCAAGCCGCAAAGCAGGGAGCCTATTGAACGACGGATTCGATGCCGGCGCGGCGCACAGATGCACGTTGGCGAAGGATGTCGAAGTTTCCGCTAAACCAGAGGGAGAAGTCCATGGCGGCCATTCCGAAATCGCTGCACGAGCACATCAACACAGCCTATCCGCAGTTCACGACCCTGGTCGGCACGAGCCTGCCGAACGGCTATGCGCAGATCACTGTGCGCGGCAGCACGATGGTGTTCGACGACGAACATCTCGCATTGTGGGAGCGCGGCCGCGGCTCCACCAACGCGGCCATCCAGGACGGCACCAAGGTCACGGTGTTCTTCCGCAAGCCGCCGTTGCGCGAGTCGGGGCTCCTGCCCCGCGGCGGCGTGGCGCGCTTCTACGGCACGGCCAAGGTCCACAAGTCGGGCCCGATCTACGACAAGGTCTGGGAGCGTCTCGTCGAGCCGGAAAAGAAGTCCGACGCCGAGAAGAAGGGCTATGCCGTCCTGATCAAGATCGAGCGGGCCGAAGACCTCGGCGGCAATCCGCTGCCGCAATAGATACAGACAAGCGCAATTGCTGCGGCGGCCTGGCGAACGTCAGGCCGTCGCCTGTTTGATGGCCGCCCAGATTTTCGCGGGCGTGTAAGGCATTTCGACGTGCGTCACGCCGACCGTGGCCAGCGCGTCGTGCACGGCATTGGCGAGGCACGGCACCGAGCCGGTGGTGCCCGCCTCGCCCGCACCCTTGGCGCCGAGCGGATTGGCCGGCGACGGCACCGGCCGGTCGACCAGCGTGAGCTCGCCGGGCAGCACCGCCGCGCGCGGCATGTAGTAGTCCATGAACGAGCCGGTGAGCAGCTGGCCGCTGTCGGGATCGTAGTTGCAGTGCTCGCCGAGCACCTGGCCGATGCCCTGCATCAGTCCGCCGTGAATCTGGCCTTCGACGATGTCGTGATTGTAGACGATGCCCGCGTCGTCGACCGCAATGTAGCGCACGATGTCGACCAAACCGGTGTCGGGGTCGATCTCGACCTCCGAGATGTGCCCGCCGCTCGGGAACGCGGCCGACACCGGCGTCTGCAGCGTGGTGTCGAGCGCGTTGGTTCCGTCCGACGCGTGCTTGCGCGCAAGCTCTGACAGCGAAATCTTGTGGTCGGTGCCGCGCACCACGTAATCGCCCTTCTCGAACACGATGTCGGCGGGTGAGGCTTCGAGCGCCTGCGCGGCCAGCTCCATGCCCTTCTCGACCACCTTCTTTGCGCCGTGATGCAGCGCGACGCCGTGGCTCAGCAGCGAGCGCGAACCGAAGGTGCCGGTGCCGGCGGTCAGCTTCGGCCCCGTGGGATCGCTGGTGTGCAGATGCACGGTTTCGGGATCGGCGCCGAGAATATCGGCCACGATCTGGGCGTGCACCGTCTCGTGCCCCTGCCCGCTCGGGCCGGCAAGCGTGTAGAGCGATATCTCGCCATTCCTGCCGAAGCGGATGGCGATCTCCTCCTTGCCGACCGCGCCCGACGGCTCGATGAACATGGCGCAGCCAATGCCGCGCAGCTTGCCACGCTTCTTGGACTCTCGGCGGCGCCTGGCGAAGCCTTTCCAGTCGGCGGCTTCCAGCACCGAGGCCAGCAGGCCCGACGGATCGGCGCAGTCATAGGTCGAGCCGCTCGGCGTCTTGTAGGGGAAGTCGCCCTTCGGGATCAGGTTGCGCCGGCGCAACGAGATGCGGTCGATGCCGGTGACGCGCGCGGCTTCGTCGACGAGGCGCTCCCACAGGTACGCCACGTTCGGCCGGCCCGCGCCGCGATAGGCGGTGCCGGGAGTCGTGTTGGTGAAGACGAGCTTGTTGCGCGCGAACAGCGCCGGGACCTTGTAAATGTTGCTCGCCATGCTGCGCGGCGACGCCATGGTGTTGATGAACGGCCCCGACTTGGAGCAATAGGCGCCGAGGTTCACCAGCCATTCGACCTTGTAGCCGATGAACTTGCCGTCCTGGTCGAGGGCGAGCGTTCCGGTGAGCACCGCGCCGCGGCCCTGATGATCGCTGACGATGGAGTCCGAGCGCGTTCCGACCCACTTCACCGGCCGCTTCACGGTCCTGGCCGCGAGCAGCACTGCGACGTTCTCCGGATAGACCTCGTTGCGCACCCCGAACCCGCCGCCGACGTCCCGGGCGTGCACGCGGAATTTTTCAGGCGGCAGACCCGTGACGTGCGCCAGCGCGTTCTGGATGTCGGACATGCCTTGCGTCTGCATATAGACGTCGTAGCTGTCGGTCGAAGTATCATATGCGATCGTGCAGGCCTTCGGCTCCATCGGATTGCCGGAGATACGCTGGGCGTCGAGCGTCAGCGAGACCTTGTGCGCGGCCCTGGCGAAGGCAGCTTCCACCGCGGCGCTGTCGCCGAAGCTGAGATCGTAGGAGACGTTGTCCGGCGAAATGTCGTGCAACTGCACTGCGCCCGGCGCGCTCGCCTCGGCCGGCGTGGTGACGACCGGCAAATCCTCGAATTCGAATTCGATGGCCTCGCAAGCGTCGAGCGCCTGCGTCTCGGTCTCCGCCACCGCGATCGCGATCGGCTCGCCGACAAATCGGACACGGCCCACCGATAGCGCCGGCCGGTCCGGCGCGCGCAGCGCGAAGCCCGCGTGGCCCGGTCCCGGATTCTGCGACACGGTCGACTTGAAGCCCGCCGCCGCCCAGTCCTCCCCGGTCAGCACCGCGAGCACGCCCGGCAGCGCACGGGCCGCCTTGGTATCAACGGACACGATGCGGGCGTGCGCGTGCTTGGAACGCAGGATCGCGGCGTGGACCTGTCCGGGCAGATTCCAGTCCGCGGTGAAGCGGCCCGTTCCGGTCAGAAGCCGTGCATCCTCGCGGCGGCCTTTTGCATGCGAAGCCATTCCGACAACCCCATCGTTCCGAAAATTCAAATCCGCGCCTTGAGGCGCGGCGATACGGTTCATTCTACCGGCTGGGGCACCGGACACAATCGCACGGCGCCGCGCGGGTGCATCCGGCCGCGGATTCCAGCGGACGGATCGCCTGGACCGTGCCGCCGAACTGTGGCAAGCGGAGCGCCATGAACGACAACGGCCAGAGCGGCGGCGGCCCCCGCAATTTCGCGATGCACGCGAACGAGCAGCCGCCGTTCGCCGAGTTCATGGGCATGACGATCACGCATCTGTCGCCGGACCGCGTGACGGCGGAATTGCCGGTGACCGAACGCCTCACCAACCGCAACGGCACCCTGCACGGCGGCGCGCTGATCGCGCTCGCCGACAATCTCGGCGGCACCGCCGCGGTGGCCAACCTGCCGCCGAACGCATCGACCGCCACGATCGAAAGCAAGACCAATTTCTTCGCCGCAATCCCGGTCGGCGACACAGCCTACGCGGAGTGCACGCCGCTGCATCGCGGCCGCACCACGACCGTGTGGCAGACGAAAATCACCCGCCGCGACGGCAAGCTCGCCGCGATCGTGACCCAGACCCAGATCGTCATGACCCAGTCCGGCGGCTGACGCCGGACAAATTCCGGAGAAGCGACATGGACGTGCGCGCAGCGGTGGCGTTCGAGGCGGGCAAGCCGCTTGCGGTGACCCATGTGCAGCTTGAAGGCCCGCGGGCTGGCGAAGTGCTGGTCGAGGTCAAGGCCACCGGCATCTGCCACACCGACGAGTTCACACGCTCGGGCGCCGATCCCGAAGGATTGTTTCCGGCAATCCTGGGCCACGAGGGCGCGGGCATCGTGGTCGACGTCGGGCCGGGCGTGACGTCGGTGCGCAAGGGCGATCACGTCATCCCGCTCTACACGCCGGAGTGCCGCCAATGCCCGTCGTGCCTGTCGCGCAAGACCAACCTCTGCACCGCGATCCGCGGCACGCAAGGCGCCGGCCTGATGCCCGACGGCACGTCGCGGTTCTCGCTCAAGGGCGAGAAAATTCATCACTACATGGGCTGCTCCACGTTCGCAAACTTCACGGTGCTGCCGGAAATCGCGGTCGCGAAGATCCGCGAGGACGCGCCGTTCGAGAAGGTCTGCTACATCGGCTGCGGCGTCACCACCGGGATCGGCGCGGTGCTGAACACGGCGAAGGTCGAGCCCGGCGCCAAGGCCGCCGTGTTCGGCCTCGGCGGCATCGGCCTCAACGTGATCCAGGGCCTGCGGCTTGCGGGCGCCGACATGATCATCGGCGTCGACACCAACAACGGCAAGAAGGAGTGGGGCGAGCGCTTCGGCATGACGCATTTCGTCAATCCGAAGGAGATCGGCAAGGACCTCGTTCCCTACCTCGTCGACATGACCAAGACGCCGGCCGACCAGATCGGCGGCTGCGACTACACGTTCGAATGCGTCGGCAACGTCGAGCTGATGCGGTCCGCGCTGGAGAGCTGTCACCGCGGCTGGGGCGTGAGCGTCATCATCGGCGTGGCGCCGGCAGGCGCCGAGATCAAGACGCGGCCGTTCCAGCTCGTCACCGGCCGCGTTTGGAAGGGCACCGCCTTCGGCGGCGCGAGGGGCCGCACCGACGTGCCCAGGATCGTGGACTGGTACATGGACGGCAAGATCCAGATCGATCCGATGATCACCCATGTGATGCCGCTCACCGACATCAACAGGGCCTTCGATCTGATGCACGACGGCGAAAGCATCCGGAGCGTGGTGGTTTATTAGAGTTGGAGTCTTTCCGGCTTTGATGGGATCAAAGCCGGGGCTCCAGCGTTTTTGTTTTGACGCGTTTGCTTTTCGCGAATCGGTTTCCGCTTCGCTCGAAAACGCTGCGGGCGGCGGCCCGATCGCCGGAAGGCCTTCGGGCAGCCGCACGGCAACTTGCCGCAGCACATCCCGATTCGGCGGTATGGGGCTACGGCCCTGCCCGTCGAAAGGCCGCGTTTCCGGCCCTTTCGTAGCACCCTCATAACCCAAAAACCCAATTGCCACTTGGTTTTGGAAAGCGGCACGTAGGGATTGCACACGCCCTGTTGATCCGAAATAGTTATGCCCCAGTCTGGGGGCGAATGGACGACGATGCGCATCGGACTTGCACTTCTATGCGCTGCGGGAGCGACATCGGCGTCGCTGGCCGCCGACATTCCGATGAAGGCCCCGGCCGCACCGGCGGCAGTGGTGGCGAATGCCTGGAGCGCAACGTTCGCCAGCGAAGTCCGCTACTACTCCTGGGTCGGCGCGCGCGGGTCGCCGACCACGGTCAACGCGGCGAGCGGGCGTGGCTCGCAACTTTATGTTCCGTTCGCACTGCAACTGACCGGGACGCCGGCCGAGGCGGTGAGAGTTCAGTTCCTCGCGCGCGGCGGCTGGGTTCGCTCCAGCCAGACCACGGCCGGGCTCAGCGGCACCGTCGAGACCATGACCGATACGGTGCTGTCGGGAACCGTCACCTATCTCGGCACCGGCGTTCAGCCGTTCGTGTCGATCAACGTCAACGCACCGACCGGGAAAGCGGCGCTGTTCGGCAGCGCCGCCAATGCACGCATGGACCCCGACCTGGTCGAGATCGGCAGTTTTGGCGAGGGCTGGAACGTCGGCCCGACGGTCGGCGTGAACGTGCCGATCACACCGTCGCTGATGGTGACCGGCAGCGTCGGTTACACATAGCGAAACCCGTTCAATCGCGAGCGGTCGAGCTCCGAGCCCGATCCGACAATCCAGACGCGGACCCGTCTCGATCCCGGCGAAGTCATCACCGGCACGCTCGGAGTCGGCTACCAGGACGATCGATGGTCGTGGAACGTGACCGGCACCGTCTCGGAAGAGACGGAGACCAAGGAGAACGGTTCGCCACTGTATCGCGCCGGCCGGCGCTATGTCGCGAGCGCCGCCGTGTCGCGAAACTGGCCCGACCAATGGGGCCAGACGTCGGTCAACGGCGCCTTTGCTTATTCAAATCGGAACGACGTGCTGTTCCTTGGCGCATCGTCGCTGCTGACCGAAGTCTTCAACACCAATTCGATGGTGTACCGTGTCGGCGTCCAGCACCTGTTCCCGATCGGCGATACGATCGCGCTGGGCCCGACGGGAAGCTATCTGAACCGCGATCGCAACGGCTACAACGCGGGCACGCTGCAGTTCGTCCCGGCCAAGGAACGATGGACGGCCGGCGCACAGTTCCGCAAGGCGGTCAACCAGAACGTGACGCTGAACCTGCGCGGCGAACATATCTGGACCCGCCAGGACGAACGGGCCGCGCCGAACGGCCAGTTGTTCAGTGTGCTGGCCAACGCGTTTGTCGCCGGATCGGCGGTGCCGGTGGTATCGAGCACAGGCTGGATGGTGGCGGGCGGGGCGAACGTGAATTTCTGAGTGCCGGGCCGGCTATGAACCGGACGGCCGCGGTGAGCGACCAAAGAGTGGAGAGTCCCGTTCCAAGGGGAATTGGGAGCCGAACATGATCAGACTGCCGATTGCACTGTCACTGGCCGCGGCCTGTCTCGCGGCACCCGTAACGGCGACGGCCCAGTCCGGTTGCCCCGAAGGGCGGACGGCCAGCGGTCAATGCGTGAACGCCGCGCTGGCCAGCAACATGCGCCAATCGGCAATCATTCATTCGCAGCCGAAAATTTCGTATACGCACTTTCCGATCCTGCCGGCGCTGGACTGGATCTTCCGGTATCCGAACCACCTCAATCCGAATCCGCAGGCGCCGAGCCAGATCGGCACGCCGATTCCGAATCCGTAATCGGGGCTCCCGATTTATATGGATGAGCGGCTTCGTCCGCTCATGGCGTTCCCGTCCGCCAGTTCACCAGCGCCACGCCCGCGACGCAGACTGCCATGCCGAGAAGCGCGAGTGGCGCGAGCCGCTCGTCGAACAGCGCCCAGGCCATCAGCGCGGTGAGCGGCGGCGTCAGGTAGAACAGGCTCACCAGCCGCGTCGCGGCCTGCCGCCGGATCAGGAAATACAGAAGCCAGATCGCGCCGAACGACAGCACGAACACCAGCCAGATCAGCGCGAACAGGAACTCGCCGGTCCACTGCACGCGCAGACTCTCCCCGAACGCCAGCGCCGCGATCCCGAACAGGACGCAGGACGCGGCGTATTGCACGAAGAACCCGGTGCGCCATTCGATGCCGCCGCCGAAGCGTTTCTGATAGAGCGTGCCGGCGGTGATGCCGACGAGCGCAACCGTCGCCGCGGCCCAGGCGCCGAGCGATGCCTCGCCTTCGGTGCGGCCGTGCACCACGAGATAGACCCCGACGACGCCGAGCGCGAGGCCGGACCATTGCCGTGGCGCGACGCGCTCGCCGAGCAGCCGGTTGGCAATCGTCGAGGTCAGCACCGGCTGCAGGCTGACCACCAGCGCGACAAGGCCCGCCGGCAGCCGCCGGTCGATTGCGACGAACACGCCGCCGAGATAGCAGCCGTGGACCAGGAGCCCGGCCACCGCGCTGTGCCAGACGCCGGCCCGCGACGGCCAGACCGGGCGAGTGATCAGCGCGATCAGCCCGAGCAGCGCGACCACCGCCGCCATGCGCACGGTCAGGAACGTCATCGGCTCGGCGTACGGCATGCCGAATTTGGCGCCGATGAAACCCGAGGCCCACAGCACCACGAACACCGCCGGCGCTGCGAACACGGCGGCTTCCACAAGGCTGTCGCGCGGTTCCTTCATGGCGGGGCTGTGTAACCGAAATTGTTCCCGCCGTCCGGTTCCGGATGCAACCCTCCCCTGCGTCCCGCATGGGCGCAAGAATTCCGGAACCGCGCGCGCCATCCGGCGGTTGTCATGGCCAAGGCATTCGAAAGGAGAGCGCCATGTCCGACCCGCGCTATCGCGACCCGATCAACAATCCGCCGCGGCCCGGCCACGAACCCGCGCCGCGCGCTATCGTGGAACTGGAAAAGTCCAACAACGCCATGTGGGGCTGGATCGCCGGCGCGGTCGCGGTCCTGCTGGTGCTGGTCTTCGTCTTCGCAGGCGGCAGCGACAACAGCCGCACCGCGACCGACAGCACGCCGGCCTCGCCGCCCGCGGCGACGACCGGTTCTGCGCCGCCCGCCAGGAGCCCGCCAGCCGCGGCCGCGCAATCGCCCGCCCGGCCGGCGCCCGGCTCGCAGCCGAGCACGACCGGCCAAGGCAACGCAAACTAGAGCGGTTCACCGTTTTTCTGAATCGATAGGGATTCCGTTGGGCTACGGATTGTGATTCAAGCTGCTGGCTGGGTTGGAGGCCAGCAGCTCATGACCCGACCTCTTTCCACCGATTTGCGCGAGC